>OAUH01001334.1_pt1 | contig 9962 bp, 6 predicted proteins | sample 1495121 | NCBI WGS metagenome assembly OAUH01 (sample SAMEA2580006, study PRJEB22360) | human gut metagenome | reverse complement strand
CTTTAACCGATTCATATAAAGGACGAATGGATAAGATCATTGTAATCCACCAAAATTCTGCTGATTGATACCATAACGGAAACAGTGAATTAAATAAAAAACAAAATGGTTACAAGCATCCGAAATAAAGGATGAGAAAGCATCAATATCTCTATAGGATTAGGATTTGATTCGCATAGTGAAAAAAAAGTCCGAACTTTTTTAAGTTCGGACTTTTAATATAGTAAGAGGACATATAATGTTTGAAGTCCCTCCTACCTATTATCTCAATTATTATATTACTCTTGAAATACCTTTTTCAGATATTCAATATTCGTTCCATAATTCTTCTTCACGTTCCTCACATCATCCTTGTCTCGTGAGCGTTCTACAACCAGCCAGCCCCTCCAGCCCATTTTGTCAAGCGTCTTTTTTACCTTATTCATATCCAGCCGCTCATTGAAAGGAAGAGTCACTCCATCCGTATCTGTACAGTGAATCTGGCAAATTCTATTTTTTCCAAGAATCTTGAGTTCCTTACATAGATCCCTTCCATTCTCTAATGCATTCTGAAATTTAAAATAGATCTTGATACCGGGAGAATTAATCTCTTTCAATAGTTTCACTTCTTCTCTTGCATCCAATTGAGTTTCAATGCCAATTACAACTCTTTCCGAAGCAGCCATATCCCCTACTTCCTTCAGCCGTTTTATTAAAGCTGTCCGAAGTTCCGGAGTTTCCTGCCAGCCTGCTTCCACTCCACCCAAAGGGAGAAAAGCGACCTTGGCACCCATTACTTTCATTGCATCCAGACAATCCCGGACTAATTCTTTATAATTAGCACGATCTAAAAAAGACTGTCCATAAAAACCGGACATAGCAATAGAAGGAACCTCTAAATTATAGTTCTGAGCTGTTTCACGAAATAGCTGCTGGAAATGGGGCTCACGCAATTTGTTATCGAACATTTCTCTTTTACCGAGACTACCCATATCCAACTCGACTCCATCTCCTTTCAACTCATACACCAATTGGAACGAACCAATCTTCTGACGTTTCAATATCATCCAGTCACATACGGCGATCTTGTAACGTTGTTCTTTTTGTTTCGATGCAGCAACAGCCAGCATTGGAAAACATTCTGCTACGATTAATATCCAAAGGATATGTTGAAATAATTTCTTTCTATTCATCATCTTAATTATACGCTGATCGTATAAAAGACGGATGAAAGGAAACTTTGTAATCGGCTACATTCCAAATATTTAATACTAAAACGGAAAAGGGGATATTTATAAAAATAAGATAATGACACTATCCCAGGTAAATGGTGTCACTATACCACTGATATAGTGTCACTATCGCAGACATATAGTGACACTATCTTTTTGAAAGGATTATTCAGGTAAGATGTAAAAAAAATAGGCTGCCGAACCCTGAAAAGTCCGACAGCCTTGTCAACCCAAAAACGATACCTATGAAACACTGTGTGTTATTTCAAATCAAATATCAAGCGTTTACCATGAACAAGTTCATCGTGGGTAATGCGGTATTTATTGAACTTCTTACCATCCAATAACACCTTATTTATATAAAGAGTTTCCGATCCGGTACGATTACTCTCAATTACCAGCTCATTTTCCTTATACCATTTAGGATCCAAGCGGATCGTTACTTTATTAAATACCGGAGTAGTCAATGTATATTCCGGCAATCCCGGACAGTCGGGATAAAAACCTATCATATTGAAAATAGCCCATGCAGACATCGTACCTGTGTCATCATTTCCAGGGATACCGTCCGGTTTGGTCGTAAAGTACTTATCCAGCAGTCGCTGTGTCTCTTTCTGTGTACGCCATTCTTCACCTTTAAAGTAAGAGAACAGATGAGCGTAAGCAATATCCGGTTCGTTAGCCGGATCATATAGTCCTTCATCAAACACCATTTGCAGCTTATTGACAAAAGTTTTCTTTCCACCCATCAGTTTAGCCAATCCATATACATCATGTGGTACATAGAAAGTATAATTCCAAGAATTACCTTCGTGGAAACCGGGATTTGGTTCAAAGTTCTCTCCCTGCCTCGGATTGAACGGACTGTAGAAAGTTCCGTCCGGAAGAATAGGTCGGAATGTACCGAACTCCTTACTATAATAATGCTTATATCCCAAAGAGCGTTTATAGAACATCTCCGCATCTTTCTTCTTTCCTAAAGCATCCGCAAAACGGGAAAGGGCAAAGTCTGCGATATAATATTCCAGTGCATGAGATACGGAGTTATCATATTGTTCACGAAGCGGCACGTATCCTTTTGACATATAGTCATCATTGTCCGGACGCATCAGATTTTCCGCCCCGGGTAATGTAGCCGACTTGTACATAGCTTCATAAGCCAGATCTACGTCAAAGTCACGCAATCCTTTCATCCATGTATCCACAATCACTGGGATACTTGGATCACCTTCCATCGTAAGAGTCTCTCTTCCATACAATTCCCATTTAGGAAACCAACCATGTTCACGATACATATCGAGCATGGTACGTACCATTTCCATCTGACGTTCGGGATAAACCAAAGTCAAAAGCTGATGTACGTTACGATATGTATCCCACAAAGAGAATACAGTATATCGGGTACCTTTCGTTGTCAAAATCTGATCGCTCTCCATAGCCGGATATTCACCATTTACATCCTGCAGAACGTTCGGATGAATCAACAAATGATAAAGTGCCGTATAAAAAACTGTTTTCTGTGCATCCGTTCCTCCTTCTACAGTGATACGTGACAAGTCATCGTTCCACTGTGCACGGGCATCGGAAAGCACCTGTTCAAAGTTTTTTCCCGACTGTTCTTTATCCAAATTCAAACGGGCATTCTCTATGCTTACAAAGGAAACTCCCATCTGTACTTCGACCTGTTCTCCTTCCTCTGTTTCAAAAGTGAAGTAAGCGCCCACATCGTCACCTGCTATTTCTTTTCCATAGCGGGTATACAATTTATATTTGCCTTGGTCTCGATCCCATTCTGCTTCCACACCTGTCATCGGACGTTGCTTTTTCCAATATCCGGTTGTGGTGGGAACTTTGTTCACTCTCATCACAAAATAGATGGGAAATACAGCTTGGGGATTATAACAGAAAGTACCCAATAGTTTCATTCCCTCTATTTCGCTGTCACTTACACGACGAAGCATGGCTCCACTCTCATTGGTCAGGCCTTCGCCCAAATTTAGAAGTATATGACTCTTTCCTCTAGGAAAAGTGAAACGGGCAATACCTGTACGCGGAGTAGCAGAGACTTCTGTCTTTATATTATACTTCGTCAGATAATTGGAATAATAGCCGGGAGAAGCCTGTTCATCCTTATATTTGCTCCCATATTCCTTATAGTCTACATTCAGTTCTCCGGTAGTAGGCATCAGCAATAAAGAACCCAGTTCAGGACAACCGACACCACTCAGATTTACATGAGAATATCCTGTAAAGAAACAATTGGTATATTCATAAGGCGTGGACCACCAACGTGCATCTTTATCGTAAGTATTATCAGCAGAACCCATCACATTAAAAGGTACTACGGACATCATTCCATTCGGGCAAACAGCTCCGGGATTAGTGGTACCGAAATTTGTCGTTCCAATAAAAGGATCTACATAATCTATCAACAGACTCTTTTCCTTATTCATAGGGGGGGCCTTACCCTCTCCCCCAAATACGGGGAGAAGGGTGAAAGCCATTGTGCAAGTTAATAATATACGTCTCATATCCTTCTTAGATAATGCTCGTCCGTTTTGTAAAATCAATTATTTCCTGGATATAGCCGAAAGCCATTCCTACAACAGTATCTGCAGCTCCATAATAAACAGCTACACGCTCACCATCCTGCAATGCCGCACATGGGAATACCACATTGGGCACATCACCTTGAAGTTCATAAGGTGCAGCCGGACCTATCAGATATTCACGGGTACGATAAAGTACCTTTTCGGGATGATCCTTATCGAGTATCGCTGAACCCATTGCATAACGGAAACCGTTGCAAGTAGTGATAACACCATGATAGAAAAGCAACCAGCCTTCATCAGTAAGGAAAGGTACCGAACCTGCACCAATCTTGGTACACTGCCAGGCACTTTCAGGGAAAGGAGTCACTTTCATTACACAACGGTGTTCACCCCAGTATTTCATATCCGGACTGTAGCTGATATAAATATCACCGAACGGTGTATGTCCATTGTCGCTGGGGCGACTTAACATAGCATATTTGCCATCTATCTTTTGCGGGAAAAGTACTCCATTACGATTGAAAGGCAGGAAGGCATTCTCGCATTGGAAGAAATCTATAAAATCAAATGTATAGGCAATACCGATAGTAGGTCCATGATAGCCGTTACACCAAGTAATCCAATATCGGTCTTCAATCCATGTAACACGCGGGTCATATTTATATTCGGATTCGATCATTTCCGTGTTACCGGCTTTAAATTGAATCGGTTCATGACTAATATCCCAATGAATACCATCTTTACTGAACCCTGTGAAGATATTCATCTGTACAGCTTTGTTGTCACAACGGAATACGCCGGCGAACCCATCTTTGAAAGGTACGACAGCACTATTGAAAATACTATTGGATGAAGGAATATGATAGCGTCCGATGACCGGATTTTGCGAGTAACGCCACATTACATCTGTACATCCGACAGGACGTTCTTCCCAGGGAATTTGAATCTTATTCATAATAATTATTTATTTAGTAATTAGTTATCTATTATCACTCAAAAATAGCAATTTATTTTTTCTTTTTTGAATCATCATACGTAAAAGGTATAAAATAGGTCATCAAAAAAGCAGGAATTGTTGCGATCAGTACATAGATAAAGAAACTACGGTATCCCAGTAAATCACTAAAATAGCCGCTGATCATTCCCGGAAGCATAACTCCCAGATTCATGATTCCCGAAGCAAATGCATAATGTGACATCTGATGTTTGCCAGGAGCAATCTGCTGCATCATGAACAAGGTCAGTCCGACAAATCCGAAACCATAGCCGAAATACTCCATTGTGATACATGTTCCGATCAGATAAAGACTGGTCGGCTGGACTACAGCAAGGAAAGTATAAGCAAGGAAAGGAAGGTTGAACACGCAACAAAGCATGAATAAAGTTTTCTTCAATCCATATCTGGCAACAAATATTCCACCCAGCAATGAACCGATAACAAAGGCGGCAGAACCAAAGACGCCATTCAATGTTCCGATTTCTGTCAATGACAGCCCCAGACCTCCGACCTCTCTGGAGGCACGCAGAAACAAAGGAGCAACCTTCATTATAAATCCTTCCGCCAATCGGTAGAGAATAATGAAGAAGATATAATATACTATATGTTTTTTAGTAAAAAAGTTCCCAATCACATTTACCAAATCCTGCATGATTTCTGAGGTAGACTTCTTGCCGGTAGCGGGAACTTGTGTAGAAGGCAACATCTTTATATGATAAAGACCGAGCAATACCATTACTGCAGCAATTACGGCAAAAATAATCATCCATGCAGATGAATACGCACCCTTATTGGCATCTATCGAAGCTCCTTCTATCGCTCCGAAATATTCGGCCAGCATACCTGCCAAAGCAACTAATCCACCGTTGGCAACCAATTTTGCCACATTATAGAAAGCTCCCTGTACTCCAATATATTTAGCCTGATCCTCTTTATTCAGTTCTGCCATATATACACCATCGCAAGCGATATCATGTGTGGCTCCACTGACCGCAATCCCCGCCATAGTGGAAATACTGATAGCAAAGAAATAATCAAAGAATAACGAAAAAGCTACTACTCCAAACAATATACCACTCAACAGTTCGGTTACCAGTACAAAAAACTTTTTGGTCCGATACATTTCAAGAAAAGGGCTCCATAAGAATTTGAGTGTCCAGGGCATCATGATAAGAGAAGTCCAAAACGTTATCTGAGTATCAGAAATACTCAAATCCTTAAACATGAATACGGAAACCAAATTGATGGCAATAAAGGGAAGTCCCATTGCAAAATAAGCGGTAGGTACCCAATAAATCGGGTTGATAGTTTTTCCTTGAGAAGCAGTTTTATTCTGTTGCATAGTTCAATAGTATATAGATGAAAGGGTCATTTTTCTGACCCATCTATATATAATACAACTAAGAAGGGCAAACTACTAACGCTTGCCCCTACTTTTTTTTATTTTATTGTTACTTCGTCGATAAAGAACCACGAAGGATGCCCTACACCATAATGCCATTCGGGACATTCTTTCGTACCGGTGACCTCAACTTTCACATAACGGGCATGCACTGGCATTTCCGATTCAGTCTTCACTCCGCGGAACTCCACTTTCCCCGAACGGTTTTCCGGCATATCATGTGCTCCCCAATGTGTATAATTCTCTCCATCTTCAGAATAGGAATAAACCACCTTCAGAGGGAAAAGAATCCAAGCTCCGATCTGATGCAGGAAATCCGTATCTATACTATGTATTTCTTTCTCTTTACCCAAATCTATAACAAAAGCACCGTCTGTTCCTTCCCAGCCAATCCAGCTTTCAACGAAAGTAGATCCTCCGAATAGTCCGTCCACTAATGCCGTTTTTCCGATTTCTGCATATTTACCGGTAGGAGGAATAAGATAAGTAACCTTCGCTCCTATCGCAACGCTTTTTTCTGCACGGGGCATATATCTCTCCCGATACAACTGGCAATATTCCACAGGAGAATTGGAACGTTCATTCAATGTCGGTACATTAAATTCTTTCACCCGTTCTTCAAAAAGTGCCAATTTCGGACTGATCTCATTCATATCCGTACCAGTCTCAGTACGGGCAATTTCCAATTCCGAATACTGAATGGGCAAGCGGGCACGCTGCACACGCTTCAGGAATTTATTATCTTCAGCCACCGCTTTCTCTGCATCATCAAACAGTTGATTATAACGTCGCATCAGTTGTGGTTTCAGCATTCCGTATTTATGGGAAACAGGAGAATCATAAATCCACAATCTTTGTCCGCTGCCTATCAACGCTCCCTCCATCACCTTGATATACTGATAAAGGTATGGCGCAGCCTCTCCATAGTATCCATGCAGGAAATGCTGCATCAAAGAATCAACATTCGCTTCGGGGTTCCACATTAACTTAGATACCAGATAGGCACGTAACTCAGCGAAGTCTCCTCCCCTGCTTCCTGCAATCTGTGAGAAATGCATAGTGGCATGATTCTTTTTGAACAGACGAATATTATCCTGCAAGATATGAAAATTAGGGAACGGAGCCAGATAATTATCAAAATTAATACCATAATCCCACACGAAAATATTATTAGTGATGGCAGCCCAGCCTTCCATTGCTTTCACAAACTCTTTACCTGAGGCATTTTCCGTCAAAGTCACTTCACGGTCACAATCTATATCACAAAGCATGATATTCACATTCGGCAATGGCTTCACATGTTTCGGAGGATTCATCGTATACAGATAGGCAAGCGTGGAAAATTCCTTATCGGGAAAACGGGCAGCCAGCTTATTCAAAAAAGTAATGATACTTCCTGAGAGTGCTCCTTCATAATCATCTATCGCTTTGCAGGCATCACATGTACAATTGGTATAATTACCATCATTCTGACTCACAGACATAATATGCTTATCCGGATTTGCCTTAAAAATAGAATCAATCCGCTGAGCCACGATTTCAAAAACTTCCGGGTTACTCAGACACCATTGGCTTGCTTTCCCGGGATGGCGTTTGCCTTTAAAATAAGAATAATATTCCGGATGGTCTTTTCCATATACGGAAGCAGGAAGCAACTTATCAAAAGTATGCACCCAATAACCGGCAGCAAACACTTCGTTTGGCTCTTCCAGCCTGTTCCACCATTTATATATGGAGTCTGTACGAATAGCATAACATTGTGTCTGGCGGTAACGGAAAGCCGGATTATCTATTTTATCGATAAGCGGCAGTTCGATTGTCTTCGCAGGGTTAAAAGAGTATTCGTTTTCTCCCCAGTAATCCACTCCAAGATATTGTTCGAGTAAAGTTACAACTCCGTAGACCGTCCCATTCCCACTGCCTGAAATACGTAAGATTCCATCTTTCGTAGATAGGCTGAAACCGTCTTCTGTCACTCCAGCTGGGGTTTTGCTACTGATTATAATATCTCCTTTTTTTGCATTCTGCCCTTTTACAATGGGAAATGTACAACCTGAAATTCTCTGAAGGAACAATTGAAATAAATTTGCTGATATTTGATTAATCTGGTCATTTTCTGATAGAATAATCCTGGATTTAGTTTTTCCATTATCAACTAAAACGACTTGTGCTGTTGCAGGAATATAACAACATGCTCCCAACAAACAAAGCAGCTGAAAAATAATACGGCGAATGATTCTCATAGCATTTCCTTTAATTAGTTTTTAGATAATACAATCCAAAAATATAAGATACTCAAGAAAAAAATCAGTTCTAAGTTTTATTAACAAAGAAAACTTAGAACTGATCACAACATGATATAAACAGCAAATAGCCCAAGCTCATTCAGTAATAAACTTGGGCCATTTTTTATTCAGTTTCAGTATAAATACCTACAGTATTAATATAAGGAGAATAATAAAGAGCTCCATGGAAAGTTACTCTTATATATTGCGCTTGTTTAGCCACAAGAAGAAGAATGTAACTTGTCTTATTTGCAAATCCTGAAGCTACACCAAGATCCTCATATTTCTCTCCATCATTACTTATCGCTATACTTGCACTTTCCGAAGAATAAAATCATTCATAGAAATGTAAAGCAATAGTTTTTATATTCTCTTGTTTTCCGATATCAAGTATGCTGCCATCCGGAACATAATCATACAAGTCGCTAGATTGTCCATTCAAAGTAAAACTCCAACCCGAATGGTCATTTATTACAGAACCTACCGGTTTGTCTACACAAGATAAAAATCCGACAAGTGCTGTTTTATAAACAATATATATAACTTTATTCTCGCCTATATCTGCTCCTACTCCATCAACATTCGTGATTGTCACTGGAATAACATAGTTAGTACCCAGCTGCACAGAAGCCATATCATCCGAAAAACTCAAGGCAACACTCTCTTCCGGAGTTGTTTTTCCTTGTTTAATCATTATTGTCGATTGCTTCAAACTTGCACTAGTCAGTAAAGAATAATCTGTGCCATGCAATGCATTATACGTTCCAACTAATGCCGGATTAATAGCAAGAGTAACTTTGGTGTCACCATCTGTGGCCCATGCCGATTTTAAGATACCGTCAAGCTTCCATTCACTGCTTAAATTTGTAAATCCTTGACTATACTGATACTCTAACAGATATTCTTTACTTGAAGTCAGTGTGACATGATTTGGTTTGTAAGTCGATTCAAATGTCAAGAATATCTTACTATTACTTTCACTCGCTGATACTCCTGTTCCATTAATAGAAGTTATAGCAATCGGGAGAATATAATTTTCCGATCCGTTCTTAAATTCTTCCATATTAGTATAATGCACTTTTAAAGTATCTGCAGAGATATATTCCCCTTGTTTTATATACAAAGTTGCATTTTCCAGTTCTGCATTTTGTAAAGCTACATAGCTCGTTCCATATTCACTGTTGTATGCATCTACCAATGACCTGTCAATAGCTAATTGGATGGTCAAATCTTGTGGTGCAGGTTTAGTACACCTGACAGGAGACAAAATATGTTCGGTGGCGATTTCTTTCAAAAAAGTTCCGTCTCCTTTATACTCTAAAGTAGCATTTGTTTCACTTGGTTTATAAATATAGACATAATTGATATCATACGGATCTGTTGCTTCGTCATCGTCACATGCTGTGACTAATGGCAATGACATAGCAAAAAATGTACTGTATAATATATATTTAAATAATGCTTTCATATCATACTGTTTTAAATTATTGAGCAAATGAATATGTTTCCCATGTC
>OAUH01001329.1_pt1 | contig 9986 bp, 17 predicted proteins | sample 1495121 | NCBI WGS metagenome assembly OAUH01 (sample SAMEA2580006, study PRJEB22360) | human gut metagenome | reverse complement strand
GATTTCATGGATTAACACACACATTTCTTCCGTTATTTTCCATCCGCCTCGCAGGATGGGTTGCAAGTCATATTCCAAAAGCTTTTTTACCTTCTCGTCTATCTTATTCATTTTGATCCTCCCACTCTATCCCAGCTTGCTTCACCCAGCGTTTCGCAACGTACCCCGCAAGCGGGACATTCTCTTCTACCAATCTAATCTCTTTTTCTGTCATCATTCACTAAGGATAAACCGGTTATTATGCGCGCAACTCGCTCTCCTTTCGTTTGTTCTGGTTAATTATCGTCCTTGATCTCAATGTCCAGTTCCCGTAGTACATTTACTCCGGTGTCCCGCTCGATCTCCATGTTGAGAAGCTTAAAGTACTCCTCATCTTCCGTCACATAACTCAACTGCCTTTTCAGAAATTCCACATACTCCAGAATCCGCTTTTTACTGTACCCATGCTTTCTCATCATAAAGTCCACTGAGATCAGTGCCAGACAGGAAAAACATTTCAGATCTTCCTGTTGTTGCATCTTTTTGTATTCCGGATTTCTTAATACTTCCTTGACCAGCTTCTCTACCTGGTACTTTTTATGTGCCTTGCTCGCCCAACTCATGCTTTCTCCTTTCTCTCAGCTTTACTGCCTGCTCTCCATCAAATACTCTGCATGAAGTCCATTCATAACTGGTGCAAATGCATACAAAATATTAATCAAAAACGGATCCCGATGATACTTCTGGCAAAGCTGTGCGATGCGCTGATTATAAAGTGCCATATCACGTCCATTCGTATATTCCCGGTAGATTTTCCAGCAGTCATTATAAATTTTTTTCACCTTTTCTTCTGTCGTGTTACTCACGGATCTCACACCTCGCCTTTCGATAGCTTGTTTTTCTTCGTTTCCATTGATTCTCACAGAAGGCGATGTCATCTACATAGTCATAGCACACCGCATCCTTTTTTCCATCCGCCGTCCTCGCAATCCGTCCAATGCTCTGCGTTACTACCGCATAATCCTTTTTCGGAGTAGCCATATAAAGTCGGTCCAGGCAGGGTATGTCCAAGCCTTCCTTTGCAAGGTTATAGGATGCAAACAGATATTTTTTTCTTCCGGCTTTCATGTCCTCAATCGCCTGTTCCCTTTCTGCCCTGGCCTTTTGGGATGTCATCCTTCCGTCGATCATGGCTGCATACTTACGAATCTCTATCGGTAACGATGCCATGATCTGCTGCAAATGCAGGAGCCTGTCTGACAGGATCAAATTACAATGCTCCTGGTTATCGACCAGATCTCTTACAATCAACTCATTCCGGCCTCTGTGGATCGTCAGATATTCAATCAACTTGCTGTAGATCAGTGTGCCGTCCGTATCCAGACAATACCGGTTGATTTTTATACCCGTTTGCCTGCGCAGCACCTTCACTGTCATGGTCTTCTCACTGACCGCTTCTTCCGGAACCTGGTACTGCACCTCTCCCAGCACCGCGAAGGTACTTTGAATCAGCCCGTCAGATCGATGCACTGTTGCTGACAGTCCGTATTTGTATCTGGCGGCCAGACTGCTCATCACTTTATAAAACATCCTGACTGCCGATGGCGTGCCGGATACTCTATGACATTCATCCACGATGATAACGTCCCACGTATATTTGTACTTGGCCAGATCTAGCTTGGAGAGTGTCTGGACCGTAGCAAAAGTGATATGGGAACCAATCTGCACTTTACCTCCCGTAATCTTTCCGAGAATCTCTTCTGGGTAATACTGTTTTGCCCGTTCGTAGGATTGTGTCAGCAAATCTGCCGTGTGCGTCACCCACAAGGTTTTCCTCCCGATCCATGCCGCAAGCGCAATCCCCATCTGCGTCTTTCCCGATCCACATGGACTTTGCAAGATCCCGCATCCGGCCCTTTTCATCGCCGTCACCGCATGCTCCTGATAATCATACAGTGGAACATTCCCCGGAAACAAAAGACGTCCGTTATCAGCCAGATCCTGCTGGATCTCTGTATCTGCTGTAAGGAATTGCCGGATCTGTTTTCCGGTTCCGCATGGCAGCGCCAGCGTATCACCATCCACATAGAACAATGATAGCTGTGGCTCCAGATTCCCCGTCCACAATCCCATACGCTGTTTTTTGCTGTACTCCGGATTCGGGATAATCAACTTCTCCCTCGCCCAGCGGACTACCTCCGGGGACGGATCCCGTATGTAGATCTCATTGCTGATGTTCACTTTCATCTCGCCACCGCCTTATCCAGCCGATGTTGTGAATAACACCACTGTTCAAATGTCCTCCCGTATCGCCTCGCCTCTATCTCTGTGATGCTTTTCGTACCATTCTCTTGCAGAATCTCCAGCATCCTGTGCGGCACGAGATAAATCTTTCCAGAAAACCGGATCGCAAACAGTCCCGGCTGGTTCCCCGTAGAGGCCCAGAGCCTCATTGCATTATGCTGGTTTTCCTCCATCCGGCTCAGTGTGTATCTTGCTGTCTGGCAATCCTTGCAATCAAAAACGTAACTTTTTCCATCTTTTGCCGCAATCACATCAAAAGGCTGTCCATTTGCATTGTCTTTCAGGCAGTGCACCCAGAATCCTTCATCTGAAAGCATCTGGGCAAATTCTTTTTCAAATGCTGTTCCATTGCTTTTATTACTCATATTTTTACCCCTTTCCCATGCTGTCTTACCTTTTTGTAAGAAGAGCTTACCTAAAATCTTGCTCAAAAATGCCCGCGAGCCCAGTAAATACGCATGGTCTTACTTTCTTACCTTTTTTCCGAGGACAAACACATATTTTTTAGTAACATTATTCGCAACACGTTTTTTTTGATCCTATACGTGTGTTATTTTTAGGTAAGACTGGTAAGACGGTAAGACCATATACTATAAAGGCCCATTTTAAGCCATTTTCTTGTCTTACCTTTTGTCTTACCTAAAAAGCAGGTAAGACTTTATTCAAATGGCAGCTCCAGTTGATCCGGATCTACGTCCATAAATCCGTCTTCATCTGCCGCCGATTCTATATTTAACTTAATATAGCTTGCTTTGACATTGTATACCTTCGTCTGATGTACCAGTTTCCCCTGTGAATTTCGAATGATACGTCCCTTTGCCGCCCACTTTTTACTGACTGCCGTATAGTCAAATCCGCTTCTGTCCAGGAAATCACTCAGCACATCCTTATTGATCACTGCAATCTGTGGTTTTTCCGGATGGTCTTCATTCGAATCAATTCTTCCCCATACCTCGCCTCTGTTCGATGCATCGATTCCGTCTGGATTTTTAAATCTCACTGGATTTTTCGCAATCCAGTTTAAGACCATCTGATAAGACCGCTCTGCTACATCCACTTCCTGCGCACTGCGAAGATATTGCTTTACATCTTTTATTCCCAAAGGCATTTCTCCCTGGAAAACCACCTGGGTCAGGATTCGATCTGCAAGAAGCATGCAGGACATTGCCATTGCCTGCTTTTCTGTTGTATCCAGCTTGCACATAGAATCAAAGTAATTCCTATACTCTGTTATGAGTGTTTCGGAATCAATCATCTGAAGATAGCGGATCAATTTTGTGCCGGCTTGTCCATAGTTTTCTGTAAGTACTGATACCGTGTGATTCCCGTCCTCCATCAACTTCTCTTCCACTTCAATTTCAATGACTCGGTTCTTCGATCCGGCCCGACTGTTGGATTTCGTGATCGGCTCCTCCCCGGTAAACAGATAGCTATTATGCCAGGTCTTTGTTTCTTCCACACCACCGGATGCACGTCCTCTTCCCCGGTCAATTCCTTCTGTGATCTGATAGATCAGCTGGTCAAAGTTTTCACCCCATTTATCCTTCATCGTCTGCAATTCATCGCCGGCATAGGGAAGCGAATACAAAAAAGCCGATGTCCGCATAATGTTTACTTTTGTCGTATTCATCGTTTTGACCAAGCCGCCCATCTTAGGATTGCCCCATATGGACATGGCAGCCATAATTGCTACGGTCTTGCATGTGCCGGATTCCCCACTCCATATATGAAAAACAAAAGGCAGAATCTTTAACGGTTCTATCAAGACACTTCCAAAACTTGCAGCAAATGCCAATCTGACAATCTTATTTTTTCTCAGCATACTGCAATTCTCTTTCCACACATGATAGCTACCTTTTTCCCCAATATTGCGGAAAATAGAATCATATTCCCGGTCCCCGTCATAAACAATGTCATCCTCATAAGGCATAAATTCTCTGGCACACCAGCCAAGACGGTTAATCGACCGTTTCGGTTCCAGTTTGGCCGGATTCATGCCAATGCAGTCGCTTAAATACCTCACCAGGAATTTGGCATTTTCCGAAGTAACCTCCACTCCAATTTTACTGAGAACCTTTACAATCGCAGAATTGTCCGCGCAGACTTCCCGATTTACTGTCACTTCGTTCCATTTACCATATTTGAAATAAGCAAGTTTCAGGCGTTCTTCTCCAGTATCCACATTTTTTAAAATCTCTATCGGAAGGATCGGATGCAGACATGCAGTAATCTGTACCGGCATTCCACGGCCGTCAAATTTCTGCATTGTAACCCCCAAATCTGTTGCTCGCCACGGTCCGCATTGAAGTTCAACTGGCTGTTCTGTAAATTGTGTCACGTTTCCGTGCTCCATCATCTTCTGCTGATAATCTCTAAAAAAAGACTGGAGAAGTGCGGAGAATTCCCTGGATCGTTTAATCATCCTTGCCCGGTTGCGGAGTTCTTCAATAAACTGAGTCCGCTCCACATAATCATCAATTTCAAAGATCCGGTAAAAGATCTCATCTGGGAAAGGCTGATCAAGCGTAAGGCTGCTGATGCCATCTATCAATTCTTCTTTCGATTTCTCCAAGTTTTCTCACCGCCTCTCTGTCTGCAAAATAATCTTCTGGAAAGTTGCGCAGACAATCCATCCTGTATTCCACAAGCGATAATTCCTGAAATGCTTCCTCAAAATGTGGATCTGCAAAATGATGCATTGCTTCTGTCAAAAGAAGCCAGTATGTTCTTAAAATTTTTTCTGCCTCTTTTTGAAAATTCTGGACTTCCTTCCTTTTTCGCCGTTCCTTTTCTCTTTCGCGTTTTTCCTGATAAGAAAGGCCGGTCAACGATATCGGAAGCGAAAAATCTTCGATCAAGCGCTTACATGCTTCTTCATTTCCGGTTCCAAACACTTCCGCCACAAACTTGATGACATCCCCGCCTTTTTGGCACACCCAACAATAGAACCCTTTGTCATCCGGATAGATTTTCATGCTTGGATGTCGGTCTTGATGAAAGGGACAGAGACAGGTCCCATTCTTTTGTACGTAATACCCGTAAAATTCTGCGACCTGCCTCATACTGAGATTCCTTTTTACTTCTTCGTATTCTTCTTTACATAAATGGCAGCTCTTCATCAATTCCCTCTGGGATATTCATAAATCCATCATTTCCTGCTGGTTCATACTTCTGATTTTCTGTCTTTTCTTTTGGCAGATCACCCAACAGCTTGTCTTCTGGAACTTTGGCATCTTTTAATCCCTCGATGCTACGGATCTGAACAATCTTCGTTGCAAACCGCTTTTCGTTCTGATCTGTCAGGAACTCTTCTCGTCCCATGACTGCCCCGAATTTCTTTCCGACCAGCGTCTTCTCATTCCCTTCTTTTCCCCAAGGGAACGAAAATCCCGGATTGGATCTTTCAATGCTGGTCATCAACCCTTTAAAAAACGGCAAACTGGATCCATCCATGATCTGTTTATGTACCCCTTTCCATTTTGCGTCAGATCCCTGAGCTTTTGCCGCATTGAACTGTGTCTGGTAATATCCTTTATGCTCGCCCTCTGAAATATCAAACAAAATCGCCATCTGGTCCCTGCCATTTTTGCTCTGTGTCTGTGATACCTGTTTGATCACGCACACATAACATCCAGCCGGCAAAGAGCTGAATTCCCCTGTAAATGCAAATGCTTCATCATATCCCTGTGGTTTTACAATCATCTTATTCTTCCTCCTGTTTTTCCTGATTCTTCGGATTTTCTATCCCGTAATACTCCCTGATCGCATTGTCCACCACCAGAAGATCATTATCGATCTCCACGGTCTCGAACATATCATCCGGTGCTTTGCTGACAGCCCCATCCTGAGACTGAGTCACAAATAGATATCGTTCCCCTTTGACTGCCCTGAGCACAATAGTAAACATTCCTTCCAGGCATACTTTCTCATCCAAGAGTTTTCCGATCGTTTTGGGCTTGATGTCTCCAAACTCATTCGTATCTTCGTGCATGACAATGTATACAATCCGGTCTTCTGGAGCTTCTATAACTGCCTGAATCATCCGGTAGAAATCATCGGCCAGCTGATTGTATAAAGAGAACACCGCGTTCCCTTTTCCAGTGGTGTTATGTCCATCCATAAACTGTCCCGTGATCAGATACCCCGCATCATCGATCACAATGGATTTCGGCCATTGCTTGCTTTTAATTGCCGTCTTGATCTTGGTGTAATCACTACAAACATTTCCCGGCAGCTTCCCCCGAAACGGAAATGGTTTATTCAAAACACGGATCACCGCAAAGTCTTTACCGATACAATGCTTCATGCTTCGGCTTTTCCCGGATCCTGATTTACCAATAATTAGAACTGGAATTCCCATATTACCTAACCTCCTTATATTTCAATCCTGCCAGACGTTCCAGTACCGTCTCTCTTCCATCCGTAAAATATGTCCGCGGTACCATCCATGCAGAGTTTTCATTTTTCCAGATCAGCTCCTGCCCTGCTTTTGTCTCTGCGGATGGCCCTGATGGCCTGTGTTCATCCCCCAGTTCACTAAAATCAAGCACATCATAATATTCCGCTAAAACCGGGATAACTTCTCCGGTATCGTTACAAGAAAGCAGTCTTGCCTGAAAAGACATCTCCTCATAAACAATCGGCGTAACCGAAAATGGGACTTTGGACTGCAGAAGCGCTCCGAAAGATCCATGCGCGGATCCTCTATTTCATACTGAAGCATATCCCCTTTCATTGCTGTAAAAATCTGCCCTTCTTTCGGAAGCATCCCCGTATGCTCCATAATTGCTGCTTTCAGCCAATTCGGAACCGCTCCCGACCTTGTCCAGGATACCCAGTTTCCATCGCTGATCACCAAACCCTCGTATATCTGCCCTGTAATCAGACCTCCTTTTTGAAATGCTCTCTTTACCATCTTTTTGATTAACGTCTTATTTAAAAACATTCTTATTTCCTCCTGTACGCATTTTTCCCTTTCTTTATGGCTTCCGCCACCAGCTCCACTACTATTTCACACTCTTGGTAAGTAGTTCCCCACACCAGTTTTCCACTCATCAATTTTTCTGAGATGTCTGCTGCTGCTTTTGCGAGCTGGCCCATCCGGTATGGCGGAATCCCTTTTACATCCCGTTCTTCCATACGCATTTCCTAGCGGATCCGCAGGCTCTGTCCCCGTGGCTCCAAGTGCGCCCATTCCACTTCTTTTCCTTCCAAAAGCTTTCTTACCGCATCGGTATTTACTTTCGGTGGCTGCGGGATCAGGTACTTTCCTGGAATTTCGTCCAGATTTTGCGTGATCGTAAGAGGCTGTAATCCTCCATTTTTCTGCACATTGAAACTGAACAATGCTGTCTTAAACTTTGTTTTCCCAATGAATTCCAAATTTGCCTGAAGCATATCTTTCAGACTCTGTGACCTGTTTTCCAATGTTGTCCTCTTTGCGTACAGGCGCTTTTCTTCATTCTTAATGGCTTCAATATCCGCTTTCATGGAAAAAATCATCTTTGCATAATTGTCTGCTTTCTCCTCAATTTCACCTTCCAACCCTTCCGCCGTGTCAAAAATCATCTGCTCATCGATCTCTTCATCGTAAAGCATGCTATAAAGTTCCTCATACTGCTCTGTCAGTTCATATAATTTCATTTGCTTTTTCCTTTCTTATCTGTCATAATAAAGTTGGTTATTTTTCTGAGTGCATATCTGGGATTGCCGTCCCTATGCACTCTTTTTCATGCCCTGCAGCCGGTGTCTCCGGCGCAGTTCCCGCATCTGGAGATAATGCTTCTCCCTGTCTTTCACACAGTCATGCGTTATGTATGCTACTATCATCATGTCCAGCGCGATCCCGAACGCTATAAAAAACTCTGCCGTTGAGATCAGATTCTGGCTGTAACTGTCAGCGGATCCGGCCATCACCAGTACGGCAATTCCCCCGGCCACTGCACAGATGTCTTTCAAGATCCGGTATTTCCGCAGTTTTCTTCTATGCATCTCACTCACCTCCCTCTCACATCAAAATTTTTGCCCGTTCTTCTGCCGGGACGTTCAACGCGTCCAGAATTCTCCATAACTCTTCCAGCTTACAGGTCTCCGGCTTGTTAATTCGTTTGTTCAATGTTCCATACGGCATCCCCGTCTTTTTGGATAACTGCTGTTGATCCGTGTGCTGCTCCATGATGCAGATCTTCAGCACCCTAGATGCACGGTCCTGACGTTCCTGAGCTTTGGTTAAAAGCACTTTTGGCATAATTCATGCCTCCTTCCCTTCTGAAATAAATAATCAAGTAACTTGTCATTCTCCATCCGATCTCCTATACTTGAAATACAGGCACTGCCATGCCAAGTATTATGAAAGGAGATATGTTATGACTGATAAAGAAAACCGCTCTCATACCGATCGAAAATATACATCTATTGCTTCTGAACTTACAAATTCTATCTCTACGGATTTGGCCCAAGTTCTGGGACCTGCTTTATCGATTGTGACAAAATCACTGGAACAATGCTCTAAGCTAATGTACACTTCTGGCATTTCAGTATTGCAAGATTACATCAAGCAATATGATAAGTTAATGCAATCTCGTATTATTTCACAAATAGGGAAAGACTCTCTATCTTCTGCTCTTTCCTCGGTTTCTTGTTTAAACAAAATTGCATCATCTTCTGCAGGAATACTCTCATCTTCAGTTAATTTCAAAGCTGCTTCTTCTGCAGTCGCAGACATGGTATCTGTATTGGAAGAATTAAATGATTCCGAATGCTTTTCCGAAGATGATTTTGTTACTTGCGATGCGAATTCAATCAAGGAATGGAACGTTCCTGATACTATCGCTATCCCAATAGGCCACAATCGGATTCGGATGAAAACAGAATTATTTATATCTGTTTTATTGACAATTATTTTTGGACTTGCCAGTTTTATTCAAGTTGAATGGCATGAGCAAAAATCTTTAGAGTCTGAACAAAATTATCAAGAATCCAAGCTACAATTAGATAAAGAGCGTAATCAAACACTTTATGACTTTCTTAATTCAATAGACTTATCTACCACTTCTCAGAGTGCATCTATTAATGCCCTAGTAGACTCTATTGAAGCTTTGACTGAAGCTCTTCAATCTTCGGAAGCAATACATCAAGATTCTGATTCAACTCCCGATCCAGATCAAGAGAGTCATAATAGTAATCACGAATAACTGCATATCCTTTTATTAGACTTAAATTAAAAAATATTGTATTTACAACAAGACTGATAATAATAATCCAGAGATACAGAGTTTGTCGCTTAAGCCTTTGTATCTCTTTCTTCATCTCTTCCACTCTCTACTCCACCTCCTTCTTGCCATTGTAAATTGGTTGAAACAGATAATCCAATGTCTTATCGGGAAAAGCTTTTTTCTTGATTGCTATCATTTCGCATAGCTTAAACTCCGTTACACCACGAAGTTTTAGCTTGAGAGACTCATAATTAATGCCTGATATTTCAGCTAAACTTTTTATTGTAAGTTTCTCCCTTGCCATTTCCGCATTTAAATTGGGAAACATTTCTCTCCTCCTTTCATTTACCCTACAGGGTAATTTTAATTTTAATATATACGTTATAGGGTAATTTGTCAACCCATAAATCATATTTTTTTACTTTGTGGGGTATGGTGGAGTAAAGAAATAGTCAGTTGATAAAAAATAAATGAAAAGAGTATTGGTTC
>OAUH01001321.1_pt1 | contig 10090 bp, 8 predicted proteins | sample 1495121 | NCBI WGS metagenome assembly OAUH01 (sample SAMEA2580006, study PRJEB22360) | human gut metagenome | reverse complement strand
CTCAACTAGAAACGAAAAGAAAGCTCTTGTTGCTTATCAAAATAAGTTATCCGAGTATGACAAACAAATAAATTTGATGCTTGGTAATATTAACTCTACACGTGGTGATACAAATGAGTTTATAGGAGAAACGAAGAAGCAAATGCGGCAGAAGCTTTTAGATTTGAAAGAACAAAAGAATTTATATATACAACAAAATTCAGAACTCGAAAAGCAAAATTTCCTTAATCAGGATAACGATGCTAATAGAGTAGAAATGATAAAAAATTATGAATATACATACGATTTAAAGAAGCGTATGTACGATTTTGACAAACGAACTTTAGAATTGCAAAATAGCCTAAAAAGTTCTGCTCCTAAAGAATCCCCTAAAAAAGATTCTATTGCGTGGTATGATGCGGAAATATCCAAATTAAACAAGAAACTCATAGCAGAAACGGACACACAAGCCAAATCGACTATTCAAGCAACGATTAACGAACTTGAAGCAAAGAAAATAAAATTGCAGGTCGAAACTAGCGGTAACAGTATAGAGGCGATAAACATTCAGTTGGCAGACCTGAATAAGAAACTTATTTCCGTAACCGATATGCAAGCACGCTCAACGATTCAAGCCACGATCAACGAACTCGAACAAAAGAAGATCAATCTAAAGTTTGTAGTCGATCAAGAAGCGTTTAAAATCAAAAACGGCGGGATGAAAGACGGCGCTTTGTCCGTACCGATTGCACCCGCTTATGATAAGGTTCCGACGCATGGGAAGGGAGGCAAAAACTTTAAGTTACCGAAATATAATCCGCTATTTAAAAAAGAAGATGTAGACTTGAACGAAGATTATGCCGATTCGCTTTCGGCTATTGGTAGTGTAATGAGTGCCTTAAATGGTGTAACAAATGAAAGTGCCGCTTCATATTTGCAATGGGGCGCAAATGTTATATCAAGTATCGCACAGGCTATTCCAGCTATTTTGAGTTTAACAACCGCCAAAACAGCGGAAGCCGCGGCTAACTCTGCAAATTCGGCGGCTCAAATGCCTTTCGTTGGTTGGCTTGCAGCGGCGGGGGCGGCTTTGTCTGTAGTTGCTGCAATGGCTAGTATCCCTAAATTCGCGACGGGTGGTATCGTTCCGGGTGCGTCATTTACGGGTGATAAGGTTCCGGCTTTACTCAATTCGGGTGAGATGATTCTGAACGGATCACAACAAAGCAACTTATTTAAGATGCTAAATTCAGGTTTGTATGGTTCTTTATCACAAAAGATAGCACCATCAATAGAAGATCAAAACGTCCGCTTATATAGTGATGTCGAAATAAGAGGGGATCGCATATTTTTAGCATTACACAACCATATAAAGAAAACAGGTAAAAAACTATGGTAAATTACGGCACTATCTACACGCTTCCTTTCAAATCCAGAAAGGAAGTATCTTATTTGATTGAGATACAAAAAGAGAATTATGAAGGAAAAAGTACAGAATTGGTCGGTAGTGGAAATTCTCCTTTTTCCGTGATAATCGAGGACGAGGATTTTTTATATACACCGACTCGCTTTTCTTCTGCTTCAATCCGTATTGTTGGAGGTGACTATTTGCAAAATTTGTATTCGACCGGATACCAACAATACAGAGTATTATGTAAGCGAGGAAATGATATTATTTGGACTGGCTTCATAAATCCAGAGTTATATACACAGGATTACACGTCTACAAAATTCGAACTAGAAATAGAATGTAGTTCTGCTATGAGTACACTCGAATATGTTAACTACAAACAAAAGAACGCCGAACAGCGAACTTTTATTAGTTTCTGGGAACTATTTAGAATGTTCATTGAGCAGTCTCGCGGGTGTTATTCGTCTATATTTATTCCTCATGTGTATGCTAAAAACGAAGATGATTATAATAACGACCTGAACGTATTTGAAGAAATGACGATTAGTGAACAAAACTTCTTCGACGAGGATAACAAGGCTATGACTCTAAAAGAAATATTAGAAGAGGTTTGTAAGTTCTTAAATTGGACTTGTGTCGATTGGAGGGGTGAACTGTATTTCATTGACATAGATCACAAAAGTATTTATTATAAATATGATTGTGATCTGAATACATATTCTAAAGCTACGCCTATTGCGTTGAATGTATCTGATATTGGTTTTGCAGGATCGGAGCACTTTTTAGATATTTTGCCGGGATATAATAAAGTGACTATAAAATGTAGTAATTATCCTATTGAGGAAATCAAGATAACCGAAGATTTTGATAAGCTGAAATTATTATCAAATATCGGAGAAGTATCTACTAATCTGGGTAATGGTAATACAAGACATACACAAAGGGAGGTTTTATATCCTAATATTTTAACGATGCACCAATTCACCTACAAAAATGGTGTTTTGTCTCCTGTTACAGACTTATCTATTTATAATGATAAGCGTAATGCGACGGAATTATTAGGGGCTATTCCATTAAGATACGCCTCTTATGAATCCGGGCTAAAAACACCAACTACGCAATCGTACAATTATGAGTGTGCAATACAAGTCCGACAACGTTGTGGAACAAAATACGATCCTATTAACGACGTAACCCCCAATTCGGTATTTAATGACTCGATTGTAGTTATCGGTGCAAAGAAAGACGCTTTATTTTTAGGGAAGGGAGGCGCTCTTTCTCTCAATATGAGTATTAAGGTTTTGCAAAAGGATAAATATGATTCTCCCTTTGGTGGCGGTTTGGTTCCTTCCGAGGATGGTATTACATATTTAAAAGATATAATTAAAGTAGGAATAAGAATTGGCGATAAATATGTTTCTAAAGATAATTACGGGCGGTTTACGTGGAGTGATACCCCGTCTACTATGTCTATAAATTTAGATCAATCTAGTGTAGAAAATGCTGATGGAAAAATGGGAACGGGGTTTGTCTCATTGTATAAAACATACGGAGTACTCGGTAAGTATTCTGATGCAGACGGTGTTGTAATGGATATTCCGACTAATTTATTTGGCACGCTTGAAATGTCTATATATGCTCCGACATTGACAGAAAGAGAAGGACAAGTTCCGTACGGGTATTTGATAAAAGACCTTAAGTTAAGGTATTGCCAGCCGTTAGATATGGACGATGATAAAGACTCCGACCGGATTTATGAGAATGTTGTTAATGAAAACTTTATTAATGAATTAGACGAAATAGAGTTTAAAATTTCGAGTTATAACAACGATGGAGCGTGCTATAGTAAAGTCTTGTTATTAGATGAATATTTGAAAGATAACCTTTATTCATCTATTGAAAAGACTTTGATTCGCCCGGAAGAGCTTTTAATAAGAAGAATTATTAATCAATACGGAGCTACCAAAATAAAACTAACACAGGTATTATTAAATAGTGACTCTATAACTCCTATATCCGTTCTTTCGGATAACTACATGAAAGGAAAACGTTTCATGATAGCAGGCGGAGAAATAGATTTCGCCAATGAACAATTTACCTGTAAAATGATAGAAGCATAATGACGATTCAAATAAAAAATAAAGCTATTCCGTCATCGCCCCGGTCAAAAAATTATCCGACTGGGGCGATTGTTAGCGTGTCGTCTGGCGGAGGTAGTGGAGTGACTTCCAACAGTAGCGGATCAAATGTTACTATTCTAGGAAAAGACGATTTGAGATCGGCGACAGATTTAAATGTTTTTTCATCTCTTCGCACGCTTGCGGAGATATTATCTATAATTGTAACGAAAGACGACGCCGAAACAAAGCTAACAGATAGTAATGTTTTATCGTCACTCCGAGTAAACAAAGAACTTGATACAATCAACGAAAGGTTTAAGGACGCTATTGACGCTTTAAAAGACTCGTACCTATCCAAAACAGCACCAGACGAAACGCAATTCCTTATCAAGTTGCTAGGCGGTTTAATTGTTGATAACGGACTAGACGTAACGAAGGGTATTTCTACGGATACATTAACCGCAATGACAGTAACGACGCAAATACTTAACGTCCTTGATAAACTGATTGCGAAATCAGCGACTTTTTCCGACAATGTGACTGTATCTAAGAAAACGACAACACTAAATTTACTCGTTCAAGAGCTAGCGGAGACACACGATCTAAGTGTATCTCATGTTGCAACTTTAATGGGTACAATAGTAAAGGACTATATATCTTCCGAGTCTTTTGTCAGTGGTTTTGGCGGCGAAGGAATGAAGATATACAAAGCGGTCACGGGTGACTGGAATATGGAAATTGATAATCTTACAGTTCGAAAGATATTTTCTATATTTGAGTTGGTCGTTCAAAAGATAACTTATCAGGGTGGTATGATTATTCGTTCCGCCGCGGGTGGTAAATTAACCAAAGTGACCGACGGCGGCTCACATTGGAGATGCGAGCATGATAGTACGGACGATTTTGTTCAAGACGATCAAATAATATGTCAGGCGTTCACGGGTACGGCAACAAAACGTTATTGGCGTTTAGTTACTTCTGCCGGAGCGGGCTATTTTAATCTATCTAAAGTAGACTGTGAAGAAGGAAGCGGAATACCCGAAACCGGAGATAATGTGGCAGTATTAGGCAACAGAACAAACACTGCTAGGCAAAAAGCACAAATAGATTGCGCTGTTGGTGATTCCGCACCTTATCGGGATGACTACGACGGAATTAATTCCTATTCGCTTGTAAATCGGTTGATTACACGTACCGGAAATCTTAACGGTATTACTGATGCCGTATTCGGTGTATTAACTGGCTCCGGTTTGTACGGTACTAATGTTTATTTGAAAGGTACATTTGTACTCCATTCTGGAAAGAAAATAGAGGAAGCAATCGACGATGTTAAAAACGATCTAAATGGGAGAATAACCGATGTGGAGACGAACTTTGAAATTCGTGAAGGACAAATTTCTTCTAAGATTAAAGAAGTTAATATTGCCGTATCGAACGCAAAACAGAGCGAAACAAATGCTTCCGGTAGCGCTTCTTCTGCTTCCTCGTCTGCTACCACCGCCGGGGTTTCTGCACATAATAATGCGGCTAAAAGTGCTACGGATGCACAAGGAGCCGCGACTAATGCCGGGAAGATATTGGAGGAAGTAACATTAAAAGAAAGTTCTATAACTCAAACAGCCGGAGAAATTTCTACAAAAGTAACCGAAGTTAATAAAAAGGTAACTGAAGCGAATACTGCCGCTACAAATGCGAAAAACTCCGCTACGTCTGCATCCGGTTCTGCCGGAACTGCATCCGGTAAAGCGGGCGAGGCTGCAAATTCGGCAGCTAATGCAAAACAATCTGCAGATAATGCGGCGAAAGTCCTCGAAGATGTGACTTTGAAAGAAAGCTCTATCACCCAGACCGCCGGAAACATAACATTGCAGGTTACGGAAGTCACGAAGAAAGTAGTAGAAGCGAATACCGCCGCAACAACCGCTTTAACTAAGGCAGCAGAAGCATCTACAAGTGCCGGAACAGCTTCAACCAAAGCAGGGGAAGCATCTGCATCTGCAACTAATGCGAAAAACAGCGCCTCTACTGCTAGCACTAAAGCGGGAGAAGCTTCTACTTCCGCGACAAATGCGAAAAATTCAGCAGATAGTGCAGCGGCAAAGCTCACTACCATTTCCCAAAAAGAATCTAGTATCAATCAGACGGCAAGTAGTATCACATTACAAGTTAAAGAGGTGACAACTAAAGCTAATGAAGTCGCTAGTTCCGCAACAATTGCCACAACTAAAGCGGGTGAGGCTGCTAGTTCAGCAACTAATGCGGCAAAAAGTGCTACAGACGCAAAGGCGCTTCTCGATAATGTGGATGGCAAGTATGTAGCCAAGACGGTATACGATTCAGAAATTAAGGTGTTAAGCGATAGTATTGCGCTAAAAGTGTCACAATCGAGCTTCAATGCACTAGGTACACGAGTAAGCAATGCAGAAAGTACAATATCACAGCATACAAACCAAATTTCATTAAAGGCTTCACAAACAGATTTAACAGCGCTTGGCGCTCGTGTTTCCTCTGCCGAAGCAAAGATTACATCGGAAGCGATTAATTTAATAGTAAAGAGCCAGACTGAAAATATTGCAAATTCCGCTACATCTGCCTTGCAAAACCGAATTATTGAAACCGGAATTGATATAACAAACAAATGTGTTACGGTGAAGGCTGATACTTTTCGCGTACAAGATACGCTGGGAAATGAAATAGCGGTATTTAAAACCAATGCTGCCGGAAAGCCTATTCTTAGGGCTGAAAATATCGATGTTGATAATTTAACAGCGAAGAAATTAGACGGTGCGACGGGGACGTTTAAAAAGCTGCAGGGAATAGATGATAATAATATTGTTAAATGCGCAATTGGGTTTAGCTCTAGTGAGGGAAAGATGTATTTTGAAGGAGATATGCAGCATCAAGGCACTTTTAAGGAACCGAACGGAACAAGTAGAAGCTATAGGTTTCTAACCGCTGATTTGTGGTGTAGAGGACAATTCGGACACCAACAAATGACTTCTCTTTCATTTAATTCCGCTTCGACTAGTGATTTCTTTGCACATATCTATAATTATGGAACTGATACAACTTATCACAAATATGCGCAATCAGGACAACCGATAGACTGTATTTTTCTTGAAGGAAGTGGAAACTATGTAATATATATATGCAATTCACCTCGACGCAAAATGATAACAATCGTAAACGCTTCTGGCTATCCTAAGCGGGTTCTTACAACATGGCAAAGTGGTGGGACTTATACTCTCGAACCTTACCGATTTGCAATTTTTGTAACAGCGGAAACATACGCTTCTGTTAATAATACATCTTCTACGGTTAATTTACACGTTATGCAATAAATTATGATAATAGACTTTAGAAAAATTGAAGTAACAGACCTTGAAGGGAATAAAAGTACCTTCGATGTCAGGAAAGAGTTAGGTAACACAATCTACAATAGTACTACCGACTTGGGCGAATTGGAATTTGCGCAAGAAGTTTATAAACATGGCGAAGTGGAAGTAGATTCAGAAAAGGCGGAAATTATACGCAAGTACATGGAAGTAGGACGTTTTTTCGCCCGCATCAAAAAAGGCGTATTTGATCTATTAGACAGTATTAACAATGAAAAATAAAAAGATTATGGCAACAAAAATTTTGAGTGAAAAAACAAGAACTACGCAAGTAGAAGCGCTCGCAAAAGAAGGTGAATATGAATACCAGATAACATATTCGTACAATGAAAATGGCATAACTCGTTTGCAGTGTTGTATTATCCAAAAAGCGAAAACAGATTTAGGCGAGCAGACTGTACACGCTGGGTATATGGCTTTAGAAGGTGATAGCAAGTCTATGAACTTTCCTACAGGCATTGACATGGTGCCGCATATCTCTATGTTCGAAAATATATTGAAGGAAGTAAATGAGGGACTAACTACTAAATAGTAGCTATTCAAAACGAACAAAATACAGCTACAAGTAAGAATATGGACGAATGGTTAAAAATCATAGGAGCGTTAGGAGGATTAGAGGCGATCCGCTTTACAGTTACGTTTCTAGCGAATCGCAAAACGAACGCCAGAAAAGAAAAGGCTACGGCGGATTCTATGGAACTTCAAAATTTACTTTCTATCATTGACAATCTAAACAAGCAGATTGAACGGTACGACGAACGATTAAAACAACGAGACGAGAAAGTAGATACGATTTATCGAGAATGGAGAACCGCACAGGCAGAGGCGCAAAATTGGATGCGTAAATACTACGAGCTTGAATTAGCTTTGAAGGATGCGGAACATAACCGATGTGATAGACCAGACAGCGAGTGCAGCCGGAGAACTCCACCACGTAGACCAATTACAATTAATAATCAAAATAAAGAAGAAAGCTATGAATAAAATAGACTCAATTATTATCCATTGTTCGGCTACGCGCGCCGGGCAGGATTTAACCGAAAAAGACATTGATCGTATGCACCGGGCACGCGGATTTAGCCAGATTGGATATAATTATGTTATTCGAATTGATGGGGCAGTAGAAAAAGGGAGATCTTTAGCGGTTGACGGAGCGCATTGTAATACGAAGGGTTTTAGCGAATCTTCGTATAATAAACATAGTGTTGGTATTTGCTACATAGGTGGTTTGGATGCAAACGGAAAGCCCGCAGACACAAGAACGATCGCCCAAAAAGCGGCTTTGCGCGAGTTGGTTGCTAAACTCTGCAAAGAATATGAGATAATCGAGGTTCTCGGACATCGTGATACTTCGCCCGATCTGGATGGAAGCGGAGAGGTAGAGCCGAAAGAATATATAAAGGCGTGCCCCTGTTTTGATGTACGCTCCGAGTTCCCTAATTTCTTGCGTAATACAGTAGTTCGACCATGAGGCGGCTAGTTTATATTATCATATTGCTGATGTTAGCAATATGTTTCGTGTCATGCCGGACTCAATATATCCCGGTTGAATCCGTTCGCACTGAATACAAAACACGTGATAGTACCCGTTATGATAGCATCTATCAACGAGATAGTATTTATACGCTCATAAAGGGCGATACAGTTTATCTGTATAGATATAAGTATCTGTATCGCTACTTAACAACGAATCGTACCGATACGATTCTTAAAAACGATTCTATTCGTGTGCCTTATCCGGTTGAAAAGAAGTTAAACCGATGGCAATCTATTAAAATGGAGCTAGGCGGATGGGTGATAATTGTTATTTTTGTGTATATGTTGATGTATGCATTGCAGGTGATATTAGGTAGATTAAATAAAAATTAAGCAGAATATTTGAAAGTGTAATATTATTACTGCTCTTGTATGTGCATTTTATTTTTTATATATTTGAGGGGAAATTTTATATATTGAAATATGGGTGAAGATGTAGAAAAATCGTTGTACTTAAGTTACACAGAGATATTGAAAGGGTTACATTTTATAAAAGATGCTATTGACTTTGTAGAACAAGGGAAAGATTATTATGTAATTCCTTTATCAGGTCAATTACGAGCTATATTTGTTTTACCGCATGATAAAAATGGGAACCTTAAAAATTATACCGTTGGTAAAAAAGGAAAAACACGAAATATACCAACTAATATATTTAACTTAGCTCAAAAGCTAAATTGTGATTTAGAAGTATACACAAGCGAATACCATTATAAAAATAGAGATAATCAGTATTTCTCTCACCTATTTGATACTACAATAGATCCAACAGGGAAAAATTTCAAGAGAATTTCTTTGAGAGATTGGATGGAGTTAGATATTATAGTTTGTAGAGGATATAGGTTTAAAATATGGGAAATTATTAAAATAATGGCAGATAGAAACGGAGGAGCACATTATGACGGAGCATTAACAAGGAAAGAAATGGAACTATATAAAGCAAAAAATGCTGCTAACTATTATTCCCTTTTGTCTTTAGTCTTGACTAAGATCGGTAAAGTTTTGTTTCAAATAGGATTTAAGGTTATAAGATCTGTATTCAATTTTCAGTTTATAATGGGTATTGCTTTAAATTTACCAACTTTGACAACAAGAAAAAATATTGCAACTTTTTATTCAATTTCAGGTTTTTCCCCTCTTTCATTAAGTATTGATGAAAAGAATATGATAAAGTTAAATCTCGAAAATCTTGAAGGACACAGGTATGATCTAGATATTGGGGAAAATAGGAGTGATGAAATAATAGTTATTAACTTGGGATATGAAATCAGTGCAGATATGAGCGCAATTCTTAGCGTATATTATTGCAATGAATTCATTCAATATAGATTAGATACCCCTATTTTTATAGGCCACATTTTAAAGTGTATTTTTCAGATGATAATATTAGGATAGGTTTTTCAACAATGAAATTGTTTAGTAGAATATTAAGTCCAGGAACTTGTTTATATCATTATAGTGAGATACGAAAAAAGGAGGATGAAGACATTGCTGTTGTTGAGGGTAAGCAAGAAATGTTACTTTTGAACAATCATACTGTAGATTTTTCGAATGGGGTTAGTTATAAACCATTTAGAGATTATATTAATGACAAAATGTAATAAAGATTAAATTAATAATGAGAAAACCCCGCAACGGCTCACATTGCG
>OAUH01001316.1_pt1 | contig 10125 bp, 5 predicted proteins | sample 1495121 | NCBI WGS metagenome assembly OAUH01 (sample SAMEA2580006, study PRJEB22360) | human gut metagenome | reverse complement strand
AGTCCTTATATAATTCGTACGTTTCATAGTTTACGTTAATTTTTAAGTAATGAATGTGATGATGGATTCATAATCTGGATGGCACGACGTATATTCTTATATTCCGGTGAAGTACCAAATTCTGCTTCCATGTGATAAGTTCCTACCCCACCTTTACGGAAACCATTTCTAGGCTGCCAACGTGCCATGCCTTCCAAAGATTTCATACTATTCCCATAACGGTCGGTATAGGGATAACCGCCATCCATCGCAGCATCGGTCGCTTCGAAGTTTTCAGTCATTATAGTTCTTCTCGTAATTACCTCTTCGGTCATTACTCCGCCAAAAGTTTCTACCAACCCTGGTCCCCAAACCTTACCATCAATAAGTCGTTTGTCTAAATTTGAATCACTTCCCGGTTTGTAGGCTTGGATAATGAAATAATCAAAGTAAGTTCCAATTTCAGGCTTGGTAGTAATTCTTTGAGGTTCACCATCAATGACCAATAGTCTTCCTGTTCCGGATTTCGGTCCCAGATACTTGCCTAATTCGTCAATAAAGAAAAACAAATGTTCATCTGAATTGACTATATTTCCGGTGTAGGGTCCGGCCACAGGTTCGTAATCTATATCAAATCCATCATAACCATATAGATTTAAAGTATCTACAATCGCTTTTGCATATTTGCGGATTGAAGTTTCTACTGCTTCTATATTACTTTCGTCTGACGGGTATCCCCAAAAATCATTAATAGCTTCCTGTTTACTATTGTATCCCATTTCTTCCCAATTATCCAGTATATTCTGTGGAGTCAGTTTGTCTCCTACACCACCGATAATTGAACAGTATATAATTTTTGTACCTTTCATGTTCTGGCAAAAAGCCATATCCTTACGTTGAGCTTCAGAAAGATTCGTTCCATTATCCCAAATAGAAACAATATCTACGCTATCCGGAATACCAGCTAGAGAGCTTTTCATAAAAGCACCTTCACCACTCCAGCCACCAAACCAGCCAAAGGCAACTTGGTGATCTGTCTGCTTATAGGCACGCAAGGCCGCATAATATTCATCCGATACGATCGATTCGGGAAAAGTTTTTGCTTCCGACTCCGTCCAGTCACTGCAACCGATCAATGAGGTCGTTGCCAGTGATATGAGTACAATGTATAATAAATAAATTTTCTTCATAAAAGTCCTTTTTATGCATTATATAAATTAGTTCTTTTTAGCCCACTTTAAGTCAGTAGCTTCGTTATCAGCACCGCCTAGTTCTGCTACTCCCAGATCATAATTGGCTTTATTGTTTTGTGCCTCTGTATAAGGGAAACTTAGACGACGCATACCGCGTTGGCTGCTCACACCACAATCTGATAGATTGTCGATACAAGGATAAAGTTCCGGATAACCTGTACGGCGATATTCAGCCCATGCTTCCAATCCTAATGGATAATTGGCGATCCATTTTTGAGTAATGACACGTTGGAAATTTTTTCCATTTACGTTATCAGCCTCACTGTCATCCCACATCACACTCACTGTATTGGTAATTGTAGCAGTAGCATTTTGCACAGCATCACTTTCATGTGATACGACAGGAGCTTCGTCAATCTTCAAGTATTCAGTGGCTGAAACCTGATATTGTTCCATTGACAAATTAATACCATCTTCGTAATAGGCTTTTGCTGTTTTAGAACCGACATTCCAACCACGCAATTTTCCTTCTGCACGTAAAAAAGCCGTTTCTGCAGCGCAGAAAACCATTAATTTAGAGGTTGCCGTATATGCGGGAATAGAAAATCCTGCAGCGTCTGCCTTTTTAAAATCAGCATCTCCTGTACGCATACCTACATATTTATCTGTTTTCCCGGCAAGGGTAGACTTATTAAAGAACTTCGGCATACGTGGATCGCCATATGCATTCATATAATCTACAATATTTGCATTCACACGCAGATCACCCCAACTTACAGCTGCCAGTTGATAGGGATTACTCTGCGTGCCACAAGAAAGCATAGCATTATCCGAATTACTTTCAATCAATCCTGCTTTATGTGTTACTGCTGCTTCAGCTGCCTCTTGAGCAATGCCAGGCCATGTTCCGCTGATTCGCATTGCAACACGTAAGCGCATTGAATTGGCTAGCTTAGCCCAACCTGAATAATTTCCATCAAAAACCGGATCATTGGCCCCCAATGGGGCATTGCCATTTGTTTCTACATAATAGTTGTACAAAACATCAGCTGCATTGGCTAAATCACTTAATATACTGGTATAGACCTGTTCCTGGGTATCATAAGATACATAGAAATTACCCTTCTTTACTTGGCTGTAAGGCATCGGTCCATAACAATCCGCAACGCGAAGCATCGTTATTGCACGTATCATACACGCAAAAGCATAATAATGTCCCGTAGAATTAGTTGCTTCCTGTATTTGGAAAAAGTTTCCATATATTTTTTCAAACGGAGTGTTCCAGGGGGTAGCATTCCAGGCATCACTCTGATTGAATGTGCTGAAGTTTGTACCACTCCATGTGTTAGAACAGCATAGATAGCCACCTAACTGTCCCACCATCTGATCTTGCATTTGAGAGTCATTCTGCTGAATATTCACAATTGTTTCAATCATAGACTTCATCAAAGTCGCAGGGTCTGCATCATGAATTTGATATTGATTCGTATTATACTCCTCAAATTTATCGGTACAACTTCCTGCCAGTAACAACAGAGCGGCACCGACTGTGATATTTCTTAAATATTTTCTCATAACATTAGCTTTTTCTTTTAGAATTGAACTTTCACATTAAAACCGAAGTTACGCAAGCTAGGTTGCATAAAGTAGTCTACATTCATATAATAGTTACTGGAGGTAGAGGCAGACAATTCCGGGTCAAATGGGGCTTTACAATAAATCATCCATAAATTACGTCCTACAATACCCAAAGTAACATTCGCCACATTTTTAAACCATCTTTTAGGAAGTGTATAGTTTAGACTCAATTCCTGCAAACGTACATTGGTTGCACTATATAGATAATAACGACCGTAGCCACCTTCACCCGTACCAATAGTCTGGTAATACTTTTGGGCGTTAACTTTGCCGTTATTAATAGGTATACCACCATTATCACGAGCTGTTGCAGATGTTTCGGATACTCCATAATAATCTAAAATACCTTGAGTAGCCGAATAAGCTAATCCGCCTACACGGGCTGATAATACAATTCCTAAATCAATTCCTTTATAAGTGAAATGATTGGTCCATCCGAGGTTGAAATCAGCATCCAGATTACCTACTTTTACCGGAGTGTTTGATGAAGTGATACCCAGATTACCATTCTGATCGACTTTTATATTACCGTTATTGTCTTTTGTCAGCTGGTTGTATACATAGATATCAGTCATGGAGCCTCCTTCTGTCAGGATGACGCGAGGAGCTACATTCTCTTTACCTAACCAACCCACATTCATTTCATCCATTTGGATAGCTTCTCCTGTCACGGGATTCACGCTGCCGCTTGCCAGTCGTTTCACCTTGTTACGGTTTAGAGTGAAGGTTGCATTAGAAGACCATCCGAATCCTGCCCATTTATCGTTGAACCCTAAAGCCAATTCAAGACCTTGGTTTTGCACGTTACCAGCTTGTACAATCGCTTGTTTATATCCGGAAGAAGAGGGAATATCTACCTTAAATGTTTGGTTCAGTGTGTTAGAACGATAGTAAGTTGCGTCTAAATTGAAACGGTTTCCCCAGAATTTCAAGTTCAAACCGATTTCCCAGGACTTAGTCTTTTCAGGTTTCATGTTGTCCATCGGGTAAACGGTCGGATTCGCCCAGTTATGTGTCTGGCTGTTGTATTCGTAACCCGGATTAGTAAGGAAACGATCGAAAGAAGAGGCTACCACTGTATATGAACCGCGTATTTTAGCATAAGAGATCACCTCGGGCAGTTTAACCATTTCTGATAATAAAGCCGATAAACCGACTGACGGATAAAAGAAAGATTTCTGTTTGGAGAATGCAAGTTTTGAATCCCAGTCATTACGTCCGGTTACGGTTAGATACAGTTGATTTTTCCAACTTAATTCAGCACTGGCAAAAATACTTTGAATTTCATCTTCATATCCGGTAGGGTCCGGTTTATAGTTGGCGGAGAAATTAATATTGTTGATCTGGAAGAAGTTAGGAATAACCAGGTCACCTGCAATATATAACTGATCCATTGAAGTATGATATATGGAAGCACCAACATTGGCTGTTAAATGAAAATCACCAAATGTTTTATCTATATTAGCCAGGAAATCGGCATATAAAGAACGTTCCTGACGCATGGCATCTTCAAAACCACCGCTTACACCACAGAATGTTGTTAATGTAGAAGCAGATTTTTCGTTTTTATTCCGGTAGTCGGAGTTGTCCAGATTGACACGACCGACAACATTGAGCCAATCTGCAGCCTGCCATTTCAAAGAAGCGTTCATCATATAACGTTTCTTGTTGGAAGTACGGTTGATGCGATTTTGTATCCAATATGGATTTTGTAATGACAAACTTGCATCACCATAAGGCCAATATTGTTCCATATAGCCGTAGTTAGTATTATAACGCTCATACAGACGAATTTCGTCAAAGTTGTCTCCACGAGGGAATAGATACAGTGATGGGAGAGGATTATAATACTGTCCTTGAGAAACCATGTTTTTGTTGTTCTGAACGATATATTGTGCACCGATATCCAGAGTAAGTTTATCATTCAGGAAATGGGTGGTATTACGTGCCGTAAAATTATAACGGTTATAGGAGTTATTCGGAAGAATTCCACCGGAGTTAGTTGTAGAAGCAGAAAGATAGGTCTGGTTTTTGGTATTTCCTGTAGATAATGCTACCGAATTGATAACATTGGAGCCTGTTTCAAAGAAGTCAGATGGGTTATATCGACGGTTTGTCAATTCTCCCCAGCTGAATAATCCGGAACTTGTACCATAACGGTTCTGCATATCCGGCATAATATATGCTTTAGAGAAAGTAGTACTGTTGGATACTGTTATGGTAGTTTTCTCTGTTTTGCCTTTTTTAGTAGTAATTAAAACAACACCGTTTGCCGCAGCAGAACCATATAATGCTGCCGCAGAAGGACCGGTCATCATACTAATACTAGCAATATCGTCCGGATTTAAGTCAGCAACAGCATCTGATCCTCCCATCTCTCCAAATAATCCTTCGCCACCGCTTTTTCCTGTATTAAAAATAGGTACACCGTCAATTACATACAATGCATTGTTATCTTTAGTCAGAGATTTCATACCACGCATAACAACACGTGTGGCACCACCAGCACCGGTTGCACCACTATTAATCTGAACACCGGCAACCTTTCCTGATAGTGAATTCATAAAATTGGCATCTTTTACAGCTGTCAATTCGTCACCTTTTACCTCTTGTACATTATAACTTAACGCCTTAGTTGCACGCTTGATACCCAATGCAGTAACAACTACTTCGTCCAATACTTGCGTATCTTCTCCTAAGGTTACTTTTATAGGTTGTGCGTTGGCAAGCGTGATTGTTTGGGAGGCATAACCGATATAGGATACTTCAAGTACATCACCTTTAGCTGCTTGTATTTTGAAATTTCCATCCATATCAGTGATAGTACCATTTGAAGTTCCTTTTACCAAAATACTAACTCCAATCAATGGTTCTCCTTTTGAATCAGTAACAGTACCACTTGCAGTAATTGGTGTTTTTTTCTGCTGCTCTTCTTTATTACTCTTCGCAGAAAGTACAATATGATTATCTACTATTGAAAAACTGACATTTACTCCTCTGAATAACTGATTCATTACATTATTCAAAGATTCTTTTGTTACCTTGATAGATATGACACGATTTATATCGACATCATTTGTGTTATAGACTACTGACATTGAAGTTTGTTTCTCAATTTCTTTCAAAGCAGTGTTCAAGGGTACTTTCGATAGATTAAGAGTGATCGTTCGTTCTTGCCCATAAGCTGAAGCAAAACACGAAACCAACAAAAGGAAGAATAACAAGTATGAAAACTTGTGTTTTATAATTTCTTTCATCTTATTCTTTTTAATTAGAAATAGTTTTTAGAGAATTTGTAATTAGAGGCGGTAAATGAGATTACCGTTTTCACACAAAGGTTTCATGTATCTCTGTTTCTCATAATTAATAAATTTAAAGGTTATACTTAAAATAAATTCCATAAGCGCTTATTCAATAGTAATACATTTTATGTTGTAACCTTACTAAACGAAGATAAGATTTTTTTCGAAAAAAATAGAATAGAAAGATTCCTAATTGAAAAATAAATACTCAAATATTTGATAAATAGAATCTTATGTACTTATTAAAATCAGGCTGATTTATTACATTTGCATACATTTTGCATACAATATATGTATGCTTTACCTATTGTATAGATATAAATATTCATTTTATGTTCAAATATTCAAAAGATGGAATTTCGGTTTTAACCATATTAGATACCAGAAGAGCAAAAAAGAGTGGACAGTTTCCTGTTAAAGTTCAAGTGGTATATAGAAGAAAGCAAAAATATTACTCAACTGGGAAGGAAGTGTCAAAAGAAGATTGGGCAAGGTTATTAAAGGTAAAAAGCCGGTTATTGGCAGAAATTCGATCAGATATAGAGAGTAGTTTTTCAACTATTAAGCAACAAGTTAATGAACTGATAACAAAAGGAGAATTTAGTATTGAAACATTAAGCGTCAGGTTAGGAAGGCAGATGAATGATATGACTTTACGCAGTGCTTTTCGCTTAAAAATGAAAGAACTGGAAGCCTATGAACAAGCAAACACTTACCTAAATTATCAAAGTGCTTTAAAAAGTTTAGAAGATTTCGGAGGTTCCACTATACCTTTGGAAAACATTACAATTGATTGGCTTAAACGTTGTGAAAAATTTTGGATGTCAGAAGGTAAAAGCTATTCAAGCATAAGTATTTATTTCCGAGCTTTAAAGTGTGTCTTAAATCGTGCTGTACATGATGGTATTATAAAAGAATCATCTTTTCCTTTTGGAAAGAATAAATATGAAATTCCTGAAGGGTGTGGACGTAAATTAGCACTTACTCTTTCTGAAATAAAAAAAGTAATGTCCTATCAATGTGAAACAAAAGATATAGAAGAATTTAGGGATCTCTGGGTGTTTTCTTATTTATGTAATGGCATTAATTTTATGGATTTATTATTTCTTCAGTATTCAAATATTATGGATGGAGAAATATGCTTTGTACGCTCTAAGACATCTCGAACTACCAAACATAACAAAGAGATACATGCAATCATTACTCCTGAAATGTGGAATATTATTCAAAAATGGGGTAATCCAAGATTAAGCCCGCAAACGTATATTTTTAAATATGCTAGAGGAACTGAAGATGCCTTTGAAAAGATTAGATTGGTACGGCGTATTATAACCAAATGTAACAGAAGACTTAAAAAAATAGCCCAAGACATTGGAATTTTTCAGTTGACGACTTACACGGCAAGGCATTCTTTTGCTACAGTATTAAAACGTGGAGGTGCGAAAACCTCATATATTTCTGAAAGCTTGGGACACTCTAACTTATCTGTAACCGAGCACTATTTAGCATACTTTGAAAAAGAGGAAAGAATAAGGAATGCTCAATTATTGACTAACTTTAATCTCTAGATTAATACATTTGCATGCAAATTGTATGTACAATGAAAAATGGACCAATAATTGATATAGGATAAAAGTGAGTATAATATTAAAAAACGCATATTCAGATTATCTATAATTTAGAATATGCATCTTGTTATCAGGAGTGTTTCGAAAACCGCAGGGATTTCCACTTTAGCCAAACGTAATTCAAATAAAAAAAAGGATGATATTATTGCAATTTATTCTTTTTATCGCCCGCGTAGTGATAGAATAATATCTAATATTGATAATATTAATCAAATGAAAAGATTCCGTTCTTTGTATTATCGGCACTAACTAGAAGAAAACAACTACTATAAAGCAAGTTATTATTATTCTTTAAATGATTTGTTAGGTTCCATTTAAAGAATCAAAATGTTCCACACCGAGAAACGAAGTGATTCTCGGTGTGGAACATTCCTGAAAAAACGTCTTTTATCGAATATTCATACCGCATATATGAATAAAAACAAGTTGATTACTGCATATTCATGCGCAATCTTACTAACTTTTTCTCTCATTCATTGAATTTACTTAATTGTATTTAGTCTGACATCTTAAAAATAGAACATCTAATCTATTTATCAAACAAGAATAGAATTTAGGGAAAGTATATGAAACTGATTTTCTCCCAAGCAATCACGCTTACTAGTGCACAACCCTTGAAGGTTACTTTAGGAGAAGATACGCAGGTGTTGGACGAAGTAGTCGTTACTGCATTAGGTATCAAGCGCGCAACTAAAGCATTAAGCTATAATGTGCAAGAAGTAAAAGGTGATGAATTGACAACTGTAAAAAGTGCCAATTTTATGAACTCACTGGCTGGAAAGGTGGCTGGTGTTAATATCAATGCATCTTCATCCGGTGTTGGAGGGGCTACGCGTGTAGTTATGCGTGGTACCAAATCTATATCTTCAGACAATAATGCTTTATATGTAATTGATGGTGTTCCTATTTTTAATACAAATAAAGGTGACACTAACGGACAATATTCAGCCCAACCGAGAGGAGAGGGCATATCTGATATCAATCCGGAAGATATTGAAAGCATGTCTGTATTAAGTGGACCTGCTGCTGCGGCCTTGTATGGCTCTAATGCAGCGTCTGGGGTAATTTTAATTACTACAAAGAAGGGAAAAGAAGGTAAGGCACGAATTATTATTTCTAATAATTCTACTTTTTCCAATCCTTTTATAATGCCTGAATTCCAAAATTCTTATATAAACCGCGCAGGTTCCTTTGCTTCATGGGGAGATAAAGCGTCTTCTCTTTTCGGAACTTATGAGCCAAAAGATTTTTTCAATACAGGTACTAATATTCAGAATAACGTTTCTTTATCTGTTGGTAATGAAAAGAATCAAACTTATCTGTCTGTAGGTACTACTAATGCAACTGGTATCATTCAAAATAGCAAATATGACCGTTACAATTTTACCTTCAGAAATACAACAAAATTCCTGAAGGATAAAATGACATTAGATGTGGGTTTTAGCTATATTATTCAAGAAGATCTTAATCTAATGGCACAAGGTGAATATTTCAATCCACTACCAGCTGTATATCTGTTCCCGCGTGGCGAAAACTTTGAAGCTGTGAGGATGTATAAAACGTATGACACAACTCGTAAGATAGATGTACAGAACTGGGGATGGGGGGACCCTGGATACAGTATGAAAAATAATCCATATTGGGTGGCTAATGAGATGAACCATGGCATGAAAAAACAACGTTACATGGCTAATGCTAGTTTAAAATATGAAATTTTGGATTGGCTTGATGTGACAGGGCGCGTTCGCATTGATAATGCAACCAATGATTATTCAGATAAAAGAAATGCTTCTACTGATCTTTACTTTACTAATAGTTCTATTTATGGATTCTATAAGTACTATAAAGCTGACGATAGACAGGCTTATGCAGATGTGATGGCTAATATTAATAAACGCTTTGGTGACTTAAGTTTAAGTGCTAATATTGGCGGTAGTTTTACTCAAACTTATTATGACGAAAGAGGATTCCAAGGTGGTTTGAAAGATATGTCTAATGTTTTTAGTCTATATAATATGACTACAACTTTGGATAAAGATACTTATCCTATAGAAAGTGGATACAAACAACGCACCAACTCTATTTTTGCTAGTGCGGAAATTGGTTGGAAGAGTATGTTGTATATGACTTTAACCGGACGTAATGATTGGGATTCAGCATTGATTAATACAGAACAATCATCTTTCTTTTATCCATCAATAGGGCTTTCAGGAGTTATTTCCGAAATGGTAAAATTACCCAAAGCTATTACTTATTTGAAAGTACGCGGCTCATTTGCTTCAGTAGGTGCTCCTATTCCTAAGAATCTTTCTTCCAACAAAACGTATGAGTGGGACCCTGCGACTAGTCAATGGAAATTACAAACTTATCGTCCTTTGCCTATAC
>OAUH01001312.1_pt1 | contig 10170 bp, 9 predicted proteins | sample 1495121 | NCBI WGS metagenome assembly OAUH01 (sample SAMEA2580006, study PRJEB22360) | human gut metagenome | reverse complement strand
CCCCAAGTGGGCGCTTTTATGCTATAATAAATCTATTAAACTCGTAAAAATCCATTTCCATTGTAGTTATGAATGAGGTATTCCATGAATTATACTAGCACCCGAGGTACCGTTGCGGTAAATGAAACATATGCATTGTTGCACGGCTTAGCAGAGGATGGTGGCCTATATGTACCATCTTTATTTCCTACAAACTGCTTAACTTACAATGATGTGAAAGATAAAAACTACCAAGAAGTAGCAGCCGTTGTTTTAGCAAAGTTGTTTCCATGCTTTTCCGAAGCTCATTTAAATGAAATGATTAATTCTGCTTACTGCGATGCTAATTTCAGCACCCGCGATATTGCACCATTACACTCTTTATTGGAAAAGGTTTCCGTATTAGAACTATTCCATGGCCGCACACAAGCTTTCAAAGATATGGCATTATCCTTATTTCCATACCTTTTAGTAGCTGCTAAGGAGGCTGAGGGTGAGAAAAAAGAGGTTCTTATCTTAACGGCTACTTCTGGTGATACTGGTAAAGCAGCTCTTGAGGGCTTCAAGGATGTACCGGGAACTCATATTCAAGTATTCTACCCGACTGATGGCGTTAGTCCTATGCAAGCGGAACAAATGCAAAAACAAGAAGGGGAGAATGTTAATGTTACGGCTATTCATGGCAATTTTGACGATGCTCAACAATTCTTGAAACGCCTCTTTGTTGATAAAGCGACTGCTGAAGAGGTTGCTGAAAAAGGAGTTATGTTCTCCAGTGCGAACTCTATCAATATTGGTCGTTTAGCTCCACAAGTAGTTTACTATGTAAATGCCTATGCTGAACTGGTTGCACAAGGTGCAATCCATGAAGACGAAGCTTTCAACGTTGTAGTTCCAACAGGTAACTTCGGTAATATCTTGGCTGCTTACTATGCTAAAAAAATGGGGATTCCTATCGGCAAATTGATTTGTGCATCTAATCAAAATAACGTACTTACTGACTTCTTTGAAAACGGTACCTACGATATGAACCGCCCATTCTATACGACGATTTCTCCATCTATGGATATTCTTGAATCCTCTAACTTTGAACGATTCTTATATTATATTTCTGGTGAAGATAGCGAACGTACAGTAGGATGGATGAAAGATCTTAAAACAACAGGCAAATTAACTGTTAATGAAGAAGAGTTCAAACGTGTTAAGACTGATTTTGCTGGTGCCTATGTAGATGATGAAGAAACGAAAGCAATCATTGAACAAGTATACAATTCTTACGGTTATGTAATGGATCCTCACACGGCAGTTGCTATGGGGGCGTATATGAAGGAGTTGGAGAAGCATCCTGAAGATGGCGCTCGTCATACAGTGATTGCATCTACAGCACATCCATTTAAATTTCCTACACCAATTTGTGAGGCATTGGATATCAAGGTGGGCGAGACTCCTTATGAAAGCTTAGATAATATCTCTGCTGTAACAGGTGTTGCCTTCCCTAAACAATTGGAAGCCTTACAATCCAAACCATTGCGCTTTACAAAAGCAATCGACAAAGAGAATATGAAACAAGAAATCTTAGATTTTGTAGATACGTTCTCTAAATAATACAATGCCGCCTTTCCTTAGAAGGGCGGCATATCTATATGTTTTTTATTGAGTAATCATTTTTTATTGATTAACCAATTAAATTCATTTTCTCATTAAATTAACATTCATCATATATGATATGGAATTTTGTTAGTATGTATTGATGTATTCATTATTTATAGAAATATGGGTTTATAATTATATAGAGAAATATAATTATAGGAGGGGCTATGGCTAAAAAGGGCCTTATATATGCATTGTTATCCGCACTTTTATTTAGTACGATGAATGTATTTGTAAAACTGTTAGGGACAAATATTCCACCTGGGGAGATCGCTTTTGCCCGTGGGTTCTTTGGGACTGTTGCGGTGCTCATTATCATGTATGTGAAGGGCATCCGTTTTTCAAAAGAGAATCGGGGGCTCCTCGTCATGCGTGGCTTATACGGCGGTTTTGGTATGGTATGTAATTTCATAGCATTGGTACACATAAAATTATCTGATGCAACAATTCTATTTCAGACGACAGGAATATTTGTTTTTATCTTTAGTGCTCTGTTTCTGAAGGAATCGATACCTAAAGGGGCTGGCAAATGGCTTGGAGTCATTTTGATTGCTGTCTTAGTAATGGTAAATCCTTTTAGTTATGAATCATTTTCTTGGTATGCATTGGTAGCAATTTTAGGTGCTGCTTTAGCTGCGGCGGCCTATACGACGATACGAACTATTAGTAAACGCGGACAACATAGTAATTTTGAAATCATGGCCTATTTCATGATTACTGGCATGATTGCGGGCCTCGTCACTACTGATAAGCTCGTTATGCCTCAAGGTACAGATTGGCTCATTATCTTCGCTATCGGTGGTATTAGTGTAGTGGCTCAGTTTTTCTTGACTGGCGCCTTTGTTACGACCAATGCTGTAGTGGCTCAATTCTTGCAATACGTTGGCGTATTTATTAGTTCCTTCTATGGGTTCTTGATCTTTGGTGAAAGCTTATCCATAGCAACAGTAGGAGCTGGTATTGCTATGTTTATATCCTCTGTCATGTTGGCGCGTCTTAAAGAACAGAGTGGTCCATTAAGAGAGGGCAAGGTTATAGAGGATAAAATTAAATAAATGTCGAATATATACAGTATCAGACTGTATATGACAGTGGGGGTGCTGATTACATTCGTGATTGGCACCTTTTTACATAAAAGATAAAATACAGGGGTATTAGTTAGTGATTTATTGTAATGAAATATACTAGAGCTTTTTCATTTTGAAAGTAGCTACAGACGGAGGAGCTATGTATATAAAATGGATGCATATTGAAAACTATAGGAACCTAGCCGATGTAACGCTAAGCTTTCACAATGATATTAATTACTTTGTCGGTGAAAATGCGGTAGGTAAGTCTAATTTTTTAGATCTCTTAGAAATTATCATGGAGTGCCATGGGTTCATTGAAAGTGATTTCACGGATGTAAACAAGCCTATCCGCATTGATTTTGAAATATCTTTGGGTGAGTTAAATTATAAAAGCATGTATACTGCTAATGAAGGCCCCACCTACCGTTTACGACTTGAACAAGTTGTACAAGAGGTATATCCACGATTATACAGAGTCACTGATGCAGGGATTGAACCTATGGCGTTATCTATGATTCGTCATGCCTTATATGTGTGTCATCGCGACACCTCAGAGCAGGAACTGTTTTCTATACCGTCCTCTATATATGTAGAATTAGGACAGCTATTACAAGCTTATGTGTCTCGATTAGAAATGCCTACTGATGATTTTCAGCGTGAAATTGTTAGTTTACGTAAGGATTTAGATCCTTACTGTATGCTCAATATTCAACATCTTGTAGAGGTATTGTCTACATCCTCCGCTATGGAACGTAAGTATTCTGCTGATAATGTACGATTGATTATGGCTGTGGCTCTCAAGATTTTGGCTCAAATTTATATGAAAGTGAGTAGTGCAACTACAAATTTAGAATCTTTACTTGTGTATGATGCAAAGGGACACAAGTTTTTACCAATCTTTATAAGTGTAGATGAGCCTGAGCTACATTTAAGTCCGTATTTGCAACGGGCTGTGCTCAATTATTACCGTCAAATTGCAACTAATGAAAATGAAGAGTTTTTAGCATTGCTGCGAGATATTTTTAAAATAGATGGATTATTAGGACAGCTCTTTGTGGTTACTCACAGTACGGATGCACTAGTTGACGATTATCGTCATATTATTCGGCTTTATCGGGATGAAAATAATATGGTCTGTGCAGCGTGTGGAGTTACTTTCAATTTCCCTAAAGAGGTAGAGAAACACTTGATTATGCATTTTCCTGAGGCAAAAGAGGCTCTATACGCTCGGTGTATTATCATCGTAGAAGGGGAGACGGAGTATGGTAGCTTTACAGGCTTTGGTAAAAAATTAGGCGTGGACTTTGATTATTTTGGCATCTGTCTTATCAACGCTCGGGGCGAATCCTCTATCAGTAAATTGCAAAAATTGTTTAATAGATTCTCTATTCCTACAGTAGCTCTCTATGATCGCGATGTAGAGGGAAAATATGCAAAAGCACATAGCAATATATTCTATACGGAGGAAATTTGTTTTGAAATGGATTTTGTATCGTATCTACTTGCGATGCACAAGCGTTCCATAATGGATGCCATCATCAAGGACATTATTGATGACGCTCGTCCAATGGTAACAAAGGATATGGCGCGGCGTGGTTATGCTAAATTAGGTATTACTAAAAGCCAAATTGTACAACGTTGTTTACCGAATATTTCGGATCGTAAGTTGGATGATTTACATATCTATTACTTCTCTTGGTTCTATGCCAATAAAGGGGTAATTGTAGGGCGACGTATTAGTCAATTTTTAGATACTTCTATGATACCACCTGCATTTATTGCAGTAATAGAGCGTGCTAAACTTCTTTCGCTAGGTTTAGGTTAATGGAGTAATACATTACTACTTCTAATTAATAGAGTCTGACCAAAGTTTGGTTAGACTCTATTTTTTCGAAGGTAACATAGCGTTTTAGAGTGTAGGCATAGGAAATATGGTGTAAAAAATACGCATAATAAGCGATTTATTACAATAATAGATAGAATTATGAAAAAATATATTAACTAAATTTTAAAAACTACATCGAAATTTCTTGACATCTTTTTATCTTTATTTTATGATTAGTACTGTTATTAATGCATTCTCAATTAAACGTATCTAGGAGTATGAAAATGAAAGACTTTTTAAATGACTTTAAAGCATTTGCTTTCAAAGGCAATATGATGGACCTAGCTATTGGTATGATTATTGGTGCTGCTTTCACAGCATTGGTTAATTCTGTTGTAAACAACCTATTCATGCCTGTTCTCAGTGTATTCACAGGTGGTATTGATTTTAGTAATTTGTACTTGCCATTGAGCACAGGTTCTAAAGATGCATTCATGGCTGGTGCTGATATTGCTACAGCTCGTGCAGCTGGATCTGTATTGCCATATGGTACATTTATTACTGATTTGATTCAATTCTTGATTTTGGCATTTGTTGTATTCTTGATGGTTCGTGGTTTGGCTAAAATGATGAAATCTGCGAAAGAAGAGGAAGTTGCAGAAGCACCTGCAACGAAAGAATGTCAATTCTGTAAATCTGAAATCAATATCAATGCAGTTAAATGCCCTAACTGTACTGCAGATTTGAACTAGTTCAAATTTAAATTATACATAAAAGGAGTGAGGTTTTGACCTTACTCCTTTTTGTTGTATTACGTTAGCTTTCTAGTATAAAATATAATTATAATATATAGAATTTTTTAGGGAGGGATATACATGGAAAAGAAACCTCTAGTAGTAGTAAATGGACTGGTTCGCAAAGATGCGATTGCATATTTAAAAGAGCATGTAGATGTGCGCCAATGGACTGAAAAAACAGTGATGCCTCGTGAGGTACTGAAGGAATGGCTCATTGATGCGGATGGTTTGTGGTGTGTACGACCTTTAGATGTAGATGGTGATCTTGTAAAGAATGCGCCAAATTTAAAGGTTATAGCACAAGCGGCCGTAGGTTATGATAATGTAAATATTGATGAACTAACAGCGGCAGGTATTCCTTATGGCAATACGCCAGGTGTTCTCAATGAAACGGTAGCAGAACTTGCATTTACGTTGATTGCTACGGCTAGTCGTCGTATTATAGAAAATGCTAACTTTGTAAAAGACGGTCGTTGGGCTCAAAGACCTTCTAACATTAAAGGTTTTGATTTAAGTCGTCGCACTCTTGGTATCATTGGCATGGGAGCTATCGGCGTATCCATTTCTCGTCGTGCCCGTGCGTTTGGTATGACTGTTGTGTATCATAATCGTAATCAACGTTTGGATGATAAGATTCATAAGACTACTTATATGGAGTTAGATGATTTATTAGCCATTAGTGATGTAGTATGCGTTATGGCTCCATTGACAGATGAAACATATCATATGTGTGATGAAGCGTTTTTCAAGAAGATGAAGAATACAGCTTTATTTGTTAATGTTGGTCGTGGACCTATCGTAGATACTGATGCACTTATCAATGCTCTTAAAACGGGTGAAATCGATTATGCTGCCCTCGATGTAACGGATCCAGAACCATTACCAGCGGATCATCCATTGTTAGATGTAGAAAACTGCCTTATTGTACCACATATTGGCTCTTACACAGATAGAACTCGTTATGACATGTCTATTTTGACAGCGGATAATATTATTGCCGGCGTTCATAAGAAACCTTTAAAAACATGTGTAAATGAAGAAGTAAATTATAAGAAACCTCAAATGGATGTAGAGTCTGCGCTAGAAGAGCTTAAAAAGGCTGGCGTTGATTTAACTGATTTCGACTAAAAGTGGAAGACATTAAAAGATATGCGGTTTTATACAAAATATGGTAAAATAAAAGAATATTTTTCCTATGGAGGTAAGAACGTTGGAACATAAAGACATTGAAAAAGATGTAGCTCCTGAAGAAGTTGTATCTGTTAACTTTATTGAAGCTATTATCAACAAAGATAACGAAACTGGCAAATACGGTGGCCGTGTATTGACTCGCTTTCCACCAGAACCAAATGGTTACTTGCATATTGGACATGCTAAATCTATTTGCCTCAACTTTGGTATTGGTAAACAATACAATGGCTTAACAAATCTTCGCTTTGATGATACAAATCCTGTAAAAGAAGATGTCGAATATGTAAACTCCATCATGGAAGACGTTAAATGGCTTGGATTTGATTGGAATGAACAACCACGCTATGCATCTGATTATTTTGACCAAATGTATGAGTATGCTAAGAAATTAATCACCCTTGGCAAGGCTTATGTAGATGATCAAACTGCAGATGAAATTAAACAAAATCGCGGCGATTTCTCTACTCCTGGTGTCAATAGTCCATACCGTGAGCGTAGTGTAGAAGAAAACTTGGCACTCTTCGAAGAAATGAAGGCTGGCAAGTATAAAGATGGGGAAAAGGTATTGCGTGCAAAAATCGATATGGCGCATCCTAATATCGTAATGCGTGATCCTGTTATTTATCGTATTGTAAATACAGAGCATCATAATACGGGTAATGAGTGGAAAATTTACCCTATGTATGATTTTGCCCATCCTATTGAAGATGCTATTGAACGCATTACGCATTCTATTTGTACATTGGAATTTGAAGTTCACCGGCCATTATATGATTGGGTGTTAGAGGAATGGGATGATACTGAAATTCCTCAACAAATTGAGTTTGCTCGCTTGAATGTAACTAAAATGGTTATGTCCAAACGTAAATTGCGTGCTCTTGTTGAGGCAGGCCTTGTAGCTGGTTGGGATGATCCTCGTATGCCGACAATTTCAGGTTTGCGCCGTCGTGGTTACACGCCAGAAGCAATTCGTGATTTCTGTGATCGCATTGGTGTAGCGAAGGCGGATAGCGTTGTTGATATTGCTTTGCTTGAGTTCTGTATCCGTGAAGATTTGAAACTCAAAGCTACACGCCCTATGGTAGTTATTGATCCTGTGAAAGTTGTTATTACGAACTATCCAGAAGGTCAAACTGAACTTTGCACAGTTGAAAACAATCCAGAAAATGAAGAGTTGGGTAACCGTGAAGTTGTATTCGGTCGTGAAATCTACATTGAACGCAATGACTTTATGGAAGAGCCAGTTAAGAAATTCTTCCGCTTGGCACCAGGTAAAGAAGTACGCTTAAAAGGTGCATACTTCATTACATGTACTGATGTTATTAAAGATGAAAATGGCAATATTACAGAAATACACTGTACATATGATCCAGAAACTAAGAGCGGTAGCGGTTGTACTCGTAAGGTAAAAGGGACATTGCACTGGGTTGAAGCATCTACTGCAGTAGATATTGAATCTCGCTTATATGATTATTTACTTAAAGAAGATTCGGATGGTAAAGACTTCTTGGGCGATTTCAACCATGACTCCTTACAAGTATTCCATAGTAAAGGGGAAGCATGTCTTGCTACAACTGTACCAGGGGATCATTTCCAATTCTTGCGTCAAGGTTACTTTGTTACTGATAAAGACAGTACTTCAGACCATATTGTAGTGAACCGTATTGTTGGTTTACGTGATAGTTGGGCTAAGGCACAAAAAAAATAGCATAATGCATTATATTAATGTTTTCATGAGGAGAAAAATGAAAAAAATAGTACTACTTGCTACGGTAGCGGCTGTGTTGGTATCTATACCTGCTACGGGTTCCGCAGCGAACATTAAGTCCATTTTAAATAGGAGTCAAACTGTAACATATCAAGGTGTTAAATTACCTGAAGGCGTTACTATGTATCAAAATAATCCTAAAGCGTTGTTTGCTGGGGCGGGTAAAAAAGATATTAAGTCTGTACTTCTTGAGGCGGGCGCGTCTTCTGTAGATGTATATACATTAAATATTAAAAACGAGAATGAAATGCAATATGCTGTTTATGCTAATGTTGTGTTAGGAAAACAATTATCCAGTCGCATGAGTGAAGCAAAGCATATGAATACAGATTCTTCATCTCTTGGAGCATTGGCAGCTGCTATTAACAATGGCGATAGCCCTGTACTTGGTACTTTCACGGTAATAAATCCATTAGCAAAACAAGGCAATGCCTATGAAGGCACATATAAAAGTATAGCTAATAATAATTCTTATAATGAGATATTACATATTAGTATTTCTGAAGATAAATATACAGGACCAAATGCTCATTTAATTGCTGTTGACGAAGCTAATGATAGTGTTGTATTCCCTAAAGTTAAAGGTTTATTACATACCAAATAATTAATAATTATTGAAAATATATATCAATTATTCTTGACAATTTTTCTCATCAAGAGTACTATGAGCCTATAGGAATTATTCTCATTAGAGGAAATTCTAACGATGTGCAACAGGCAGGTACTATTATGATGAATTCAATTGACCATATCATTGGATATCATTGTGCACCGGCAATTCGAGGTATTAAGCTATCGAACTTGGTTTCTATTCCACGGGACATGAATGAACAAATCCAATTTGTATTGATAGAGTATAATAAAGCGTTCAATGAAAAAGGATTGTTCTTCTTTGAATTATGTCGTTGTAAAGCGCGAAGACTATTATTGGTATTCCGTGAGAAGCAATTAAGAGACTATGTACGGCAACCTGCGGTGATGTTATTTTTGAAAGCCTACGGTTATCATGATCGAATGAGCATTATGGAGATGCTCGAACATCTTAGATATCGTATGGAAGTAAGCATTGAGTTTCCACATGAAATCGGCATTTTTCTAGGTTACCCATTAAAGGATGTGAAATGTTTTATTTCCTATCGTGGTGGGGGATACCGAATGTGCGGAGAGTGGAAGGTTTACCATGATGTGGTAAATGCACAACGCTCTTTCTTGTGTTACAAAGCATGTCGTGAATTTTGTCAAACTCAATTGATGTTGGGAAAAACATTTAGTTCATTGGTCGCAAGAACGGCCTAGGAGGTACAAGATGATTGGTGTAATTTTTTGGTCCGGTACAGGCAATACAGAACGCATGGCTTATGAAGTAGCTGAAGGTATTAAAGCTGCAGGTCAAGAAGTTGAAGTAAAATCCGTTTCTGAAGTATCTGTTGATGAAGCAGCCGCTTATGAAAAATTAGCTCTTGGCTGTGCTGATATGGGTGCAGAACAATTAGAAGAAGGCGAATTTGAACCATTCTACACTGAACTAGAAGGCAAGTTGAGTGGTAAAAAAATAGCGATCTTTGGCTCCTATGGTTGGGGTGGTACTTGGTTGGAAGACTGGGGCACTCGAATTAAAGATGCTGGTGGCGAATTAGTGGCTGATGGCGTAGCAATCTTGGGCGAACCTGATGATGATGGTAATGCACAATGCCAAGAATTAGGTAAAACATTAGCAAACGCTTAATTTGATTTTAATTACTAACATAAATACTAATAGTTAATAATAAAAGGTTGTAATGACGATAATTCGTTATTACAGCCTTTTTTGTATGTACTTATGATTGATATGATGGAGCAAAGGTCATTAAAAATTTTGATATCGATAAGTAAATATGATAAAAATCATAA
>OAUH01001304.1_pt1 | contig 10254 bp, 10 predicted proteins | sample 1495121 | NCBI WGS metagenome assembly OAUH01 (sample SAMEA2580006, study PRJEB22360) | human gut metagenome | reverse complement strand
GCCCAGCCATTCTGAAATCAACAGGGAGATCATCGCCAGCGCAATAGAAATAATACACAGTCTCGCCGCGCCACTTTCCCCGCCAGGGGTCTGGATCAGGGTATACATGGCAGAAGGAATGGTTCGCGTTTCACCAGGAATGTTAGAAACAAAGGTGATGGTTGCGCCAAATTCACCGAGCGAACGAGCGAATGCCAGCACCGTACCAACAATAATTCCCGGTAAGGTCAGCGGTCACGTGATAGTAAAGAAAACGCGCCAGCGCCCGGCCCCCAGTGTTCTTGCGGCCTGCTCCAGTTTGATATCAACACCTTCCAGCGCCAGACGAATCGCCCGCACCATCAGCGGAAAAGACATGACAGCGGCAGCGAGAACCGCACCACGCCAGCTAAACGCGAAAGAAAGACCAAACCAGTCATACAGACGTTCACCGATAAATCCGCGCCGTCCCATCGAAACTAATAATAGGTAACCGACGACCACGGGCGGTAACACCAGCGGTAGATGCAGTACGCTGTCGAGCAGAGCTTTGCCCGGAAACGTGCAACGTACCAGTAACCAGGCAAAAAAGATCCCAAACGGCAGGCTAAACAGCACAGCCAGGGAAGAAACTTTCAGGCTTAATAAAACTGCCTGCCATTCTGGATCGGTCAGTATCATTACTTGGTTGTAAATCCGTAACGTTTAAAGATTTCCGCAGCCTGCGGCCCCTTCAGATAATCGTAAAATGCTTTCACTGTCGCATTGTTATGCCCTTCCACAACAGCAACCGGATATTCCACTTTTTTATGTGAATCTTCCGGGAAGGTGGCAACCACTTTTACCCCTTTGCTGGCAACTGCGTCAGAACCGTAAACAATACCCAGCGGCGCTTCATTGCGTTCGACCAACGCCAGCGCGCCACGAACATCTTCCGCCGGAGCCAGTTTCGGGGAGAGCGTATCCCATGCGCCCAGTTTTTGCAGTGCTTCTTTCGCATAAATGCCAGCAGGGACATGTTCCGGATCACCAACCGCGAGGCGACCGCCATTCAGCAGCGAAGTCCAGTTGGTTTTGCTGTCGATGGTGAAATCTTTCTGCTCGCTGGCTTTCGGTGCTACAACGACCAGGCTATTGCCGAGCAGTGTCTGGCGCGAAGCCGTATCGATCGCTTTTTTATCAACCGCATAATCCATCCATTTCTGATCGGCAGAAATAAACAGATCCGCAGGCGCACCCGCTTCAATCTGACGGGCCAAAGTAGATGACGAAGCGAAAGAAGAAACTACATCCACGCCTTTCTCTTTTTTATACTGCGTAGCAATGTCCTGCATTGCGTTAGTCAGTGATGCGGCGGCGAACACCGTGATTTTCCCTTCATCTGCCAGTGCATTGCCAGCAACAGCGAAAGAGAGTGCCGCCCCGGTAAACAAGTTCAACCATTTACGAGCCATTGGTAACCCCTTAATCTAACGTTATGTAGGCGTCAATATAACGGCAAGTTCGGAATTTTCCCAGCAGTTATTGCTAACCTTTGTGAGGTAGATGAGAAAAAATATCGGCAGAAAAAGCAGGAAGTTGAGAAAAAGAAAATGCCCGACTAAGCGGGCATTCAGGGAATCAATGATTTTGTCCGGGCTGGTCTTTTTTACCAACACCAGAAAAGATGTTGAATACTTCACCAAGACCGTAAATCAGACCCAGGATGATGGCCATCACGACAGGTACCATGATTACGGCGAATACCAGACTTTTTAATAACTCTAACATGGTCAACTCCAGATATAGTCATGAGACTATTCTAACCGCTAAGCACAGAAAAGCACTCCCCTTTTGTGCGGTCAGCTTTGCGTGGCGTTCGTTTTCCGTCACAATAAGACTTTTGCCAGGACATTGTTATGCAGGCCGAAATCCTTCTCACCCTTAAGCTCCAACAAAAATTATTCGCCGACCCGCGCCGCATTTCGCTACTAAAACACATTGCGCTTTCCGGTTCCATTAGCCAGGGAGCGAAAGATGCCGGTATCAGCTATAAAAGCGCCTGGGATGCCATTAACGAGATGAATCAGTTAAGTGAGCATATTCTGGTTGAGCGCGCAACAGGCGGTAAAGGTGGAGGCGGCGCAGTACTGACCCGCTATGGTCAGCGACTGATTCAACTCTATGACTTACTGGCGCAAATCCAGCAAAAAGCCTTTGATGTGTTAAGTGACGATGACGCCCTGCCGCTGAACAGCCTGCTGGCCGCGATCTCACGTTTTTCACTGCAAACCAGCGCCCGTAACCAGTGGTTCGGTACCATCACCGCCCGCGATCATGATGACGTTCAACAGCATGTTGATGTCTTACTGGCTGATGGAAAAACACGCCTGAAAGTCGCAGTTACCGCACAAAGCGGCGCGCGTCTGGGGCTGGATGAAGGCAAAGAAGTGTTGATATTGCTAAAAGCGCCGTGGGTAGGTATTACTCAGGACGATGCGGTCGCGCAAAACGCTGACAACCAATTACCAGGTATTATTAGTCATATTGAGCGCGGCGCAGAGCAGTGCGAAGTATTAATGGCGCTACCCGACGGGCAAACACTGTGCGCCACAGTGCCGGTAAATGAAGCGACTTCTCTTCAGCAAGGACAGAATGTCACGGCCTACTTTAATGCCGACAGCGTGATTATCGCCACGCTGTGCTAAGCGTGTTGACAATTTGTTATGAAACACGTATCCCTGTCAGTAATCGCTGCACAAAATGGGATATAAAATGTCATCGTTGCAAATTTTGCAAGGCACGTTTCGTCTTGGCAACACAAAAACGCTGCAATTGCCTCGGCTAACGTTAAACGCGGGTGATAGTTGGGCGTTTGTCGGTTCGAATGGAAGCGGGAAATCGGCGCTGGCCCGCGCGCTGTCGGGGGAACTTCCGCTTTTGAAAGGTGAACGGCAAAGCCAGTTTTCCCACATCACTCGTCTCTCCTTCGAGCAATTGCAAAAGCTCGTCAGCGACGAATGGCAGCGGAATAACACCGATATGCTCGGCCCTGGCGAAGATGACACCGGGCGTACCACGGCTGAGATCATTCAGGATGAAGTAAAGGATACTCCGCGTTGCATGCAACTGGCGCAGCAGTTCGGTATTACCGCCCTCCTCGACCGACGCTTTAAATACCTTTCCACTGGCGAGACGCGAAAAACCCTGCTGTGTCAGGCGCTGATGTCGGAGCCTGACTTGTTGATTCTTGATGAGCCGTTCGATGGCCTGGATGTTGCCTCACGTCAGCAGCTGGCTGAGCTACTCGCCTCGTTACATCAGTCCGGTATTACTCTGGTATTGGTGCTCAATCGCTTCGATGAGATCCCAGAATTTGTCCAGTTTGCTGGCGTGCTGGCGGATTGCACGTTAGCGGAAACTGGCGCTAAAGAAGAACTGCTCCAACAAGCACTCGTTGCGCAACTGGCGCATAGCGAACAGCTTGAAGGTGTGCAACTGCCGGAGCCGGATGAACCTTCAGCACGTCACGCCTTATCCGCCAACGAACCGCGCATTGTGCTGAACAATGGCGTGGTTTCTTATAACGAACGCCCCATTCTTAATAACCTTAGCTGGCAGGTGAATCCAGGCGAACACTGGCAAATTGTCGGGCCAAATGGCGCGGGAAAATCGACGTTATTAAGCCTGATTACTGGCGATCATCCGCAAGGTTACAGCAACGATTTGACGCTTTTCGGACGACGTCGCGGCAGCGGCGAAACCATCTGGGATATCAAAAAGCATATCGGTTACGTCAGCAGTAGTTTGCATCTGGATTACCGGGTCAGCACTACTGTGCGTAATGTGATCCTTTCTGGCTATTTTGATTCGATTGGCATTTATCAGGCCGTTTCGGATCGCCAGCAAAAACTGGTGCAGCAGTGGCTGGATGTTCTCGGCATTGATAAACGCACGGCTGACGCTCCGTTCCATAGTCTTTCCTGGGGACAGCAGCGTCTGGCGCTGATCGTCCGCGCGCTGGTGAAACATCCGACGTTGCTTATTCTCGATGAACCACTACAGGGGCTTGATCCGCTCAATCGCCAGCTTATCCGCCGGTTTGTTGATGTGCTGATTAGCGAAGGTGAAACGCAATTGTTGTTTGTTTCGCACCACGCTGAAGATGCGCCTGCCTGTATTACCCATCGTCTTGAGTTCGTGCCGGACGGTGACTTTTATCGCTATGCGCTGACAAAAATAAACTGAGTCGGTAGTGCTGACCGTGCCGGAGGCGGCGTAAACGTGTTATCCGGCCAACGGTTTGACGCATGCAGGCATGAAACCGCGTCTTTTTTTCAGATAAAAAGCGCAATCATTCATAAACCCTCTGTTTTATAATCACTTAATCGCACATTAAAAACGGCTAAATTCTTGTGTAAACGATTCCACTAATTTATTCCATGTCACACTTTTCGCATCTTTGTTATGCTATGGTTATTTCATACCATAAGCCTAATGGAGCGAATTATGAGAGTTCTGGTTACCGGTGGTAGCGGTTACATTGGAAGTCATACCTGTGTGCAATTACTGCAAAACGGTCATGATGTCATCATTCTTGATAACCTCTGTAACAGTAAGCGCAGCGTACTGCCTGTTATCGAGCGTTTAGGCGGCAAACATCCAACGTTTGTTGAAGGCGATATTCGTAACGAAGCGTTGATGACCGAGATCCTGCACGATCACGCTATCGACACCGTGATCCACTTCGCCGGGCTGAAAGCCGTTGGCGAATCGGTACAAAAACCGCTGGAATATTACGACAACAATGTCAACGGCACCCTGCGCCTGATTAGCGCCATGCGCGCCGCTAACGTCAAAAACTTTATCTTTAGCTCCTCCGCCACCGTTTATGGCGATCAGCCCAAAATTCCATATGTTGAAAGCTTCCCGACCGGCACACCGCAAAGCCCTTACGGCAAAAGCAAGCTGATGGTGGAACAGATCCTCACCGATCTGCAAAAAGCCCAGCCGGACTGGAGCATTGCCCTGCTGCGCTACTTCAACCCAGTTGGCGCGCATCCGTCGGGCGATATGGGCGAAGATCCGCAAGGCATTCCGAATAACCTGATGCCATACATCGCCCAGGTTGCTGTAGGCCGTCGCGACTCGCTGGCGATTTTTGGTAACGATTATCCGACCGAAGACGGTACTGGCGTGCGCGATTACATCCACGTAATGGATCTGGCGGACGGTCACGTCGTGGCGATGGAAAAACTGGCGAACAAGCCAGGCGTACACATCTATAACCTCGGCGCTGGCGTAGGCAGCAGCGTGCTGGACGTGGTTAATGCCTTCAGCAAAGCCTGCGGCAAACCGGTTAATTATCATTTTGCACCGCGTCGCGAGGGCGACCTTCCGGCCTACTGGGCGGACGCCAGCAAAGCCGACCGTGAACTGAACTGGCGCGTAACGCGCACACTCGATGAAATGGCGCAGGACACCTGGCACTGGCAGTCACGCCATCCACAGGGATATCCCGATTAAGGAACGACCATGACGCAATTTAATCCCGTTGATCATCCACATCGCCGCTACAACCCGCTCACCGGGCAATGGATTCTGGTTTCACCGCACCGCGCTAAGCGCCCCTGGCAGGGGGCGCAGGAAACGCCAGCCAAACAGGTGTTACCTGCGCACGATCCAGATTGCTTCCTCTGCGCAGGTAATGTGCGGGTGACAGGCGATAAAAACCCCGATTACACCGGGACTTACGTTTTCACTAATGACTTTGCGGCCTTGATGTCTGACACGCCAGATGCGCCAGAAAGCAACGATCCGCTAATGCGTTGCCAGAGCGCGCGCGGTACCAGCCGGGTGATCTGCTTTTCACCGGATCACAGTAAAACGTTGCCAGAACTGAGCGTTGCGGCATTGACGGAAATCGTCAAAACCTGGCAGGAGCAAACCGCAGAGCTGGGGGAAACGTACCCATGGGTGCAGGTCTTTGAAAACAAAGGCGCGGCGATGGGCTGCTCTAACCCGCATCCGCACGGACAGATTTGGGCAAATAGCTTCCTGCCTAACGAAGCTGAGCGCGAAGACCGTCTGCAAAAAGAATATTTCGCCGAACAGAAATCGCCAATGCTGGTGGATTATGTTCAGCGCGAGCTGGCAGACGGTAGCCGTACCGTTGTCGAAACCGAACACTGGTTAGCCGTTGTACCTTACTGGGCTGCCTGGCCGTTCGAAACGCTACTGCTGCCCAAAGCCCACGTTTTGCGGATCACCGATTTGACCGACGCCCAGCGCAGCGATTTGGCACTGGCGTTGAAAAAGCTGACCAGTCGTTATGACAACCTCTTCCAGTGCTCCTTCCCCTACTCTATGGGCTGGCACGGCGCGCCATTTAATGGCGAAGAGAATCAACACTGGCAGCTGCACGCGCACTTTTATCCGCCTCTGTTGCGCTCCGCCACCGTACGTAAATTTATGGTTGGTTATGAAATGCTGGCAGAAACCCAGCGAGACCTGACCGCAGAACAGGCAGCAGAGCGTTTGCGCGCAGTCAGCGATATCCATTTTCGCGAATCCGGAGTGTAAGAAATGAGTCTGAAAGAAAAAACACAATCTCTGTTTGCCAACGCATTTGGCTACCCTGCCACTCACACCATTCAGGCGCCTGGCCGCGTGAATTTGATTGGTGAACACACCGACTACAACGACGGTTTCGTTCTGCCCTGCGCGATTGATTATCAAACCGTGATCAGCTGTGCGCCACGCGATGACCGTAAAGTTCGCGTAATGGCAGCCGATTATGAAAATCAGCTCGACGAGTTTTCCCTCGATGCGCCCATTGTCGCGCATGAAAACTATCAATGGGCTAACTACGTTCGTGGCGTGGTGAAACATCTGCAACTGCGTAACAACAGCTTCGGCGGTGTGGACATGGTGATCAGCGGCAATGTGCCGCAGGGTGCAGGGTTAAGTTCTTCCGCTTCACTGGAAGTCGCGGTCGGAACCGTATTGCAGCAGCTTTATCATCTGCCGCTGGACGGCGCACAAATCGCGCTTAATGGTCAGGAAGCAGAAAACCAGTTTGTAGGCTGTAACTGTGGAATCATGGATCAACTGATTTCCGCACTCGGCAAGAAAGATCATGCCTTGCTGATTGACTGCCGCTCACTGGGGACCAAAGCAGTTTCCATGCCCAAAGGTGTGGCTGTCGTCATCATCAACAGTAACTTCAAACGTACCCTGGTTGGCAGCGAATACAACACCCGTCGTGAACAGTGCGAAACCGGTGCGCGTTTCTTCCAGCAGCCAGCCCTGCGCGATGTCACCATTGAAGAGTTCAACGCTGTTGCGCATGAACTGGACCCAATCGTGGCGAAACGCGTGCGTCATATCCTGACTGAAAACGCCCGCACCGTTGAAGCTGCCAGCGCACTGGAGCAAGGCGACCTGAAACGTATGGGCGAGTTGATGGCGGAGTCTCATGCCTCTATGCGCGATGATTTCGAAATCACCGTACCGCAAATTGACACTCTGGTAGAAATCGTCAAAGCTGTGATTGGCGACAAAGGTGGCGTACGCATGACCGGCGGCGGATTTGGTGGCTGTATCGTCGCGTTGTTCCCGGAAGAGCTGGTGCCTGCCGTACAGCAAGCTGTCGCTGAACAATATGAAGCAAAAACAGGTATTAAAGAGACTTTTTACGTTTGTAAACCATCACAAGGAGCAGGACAGTGCTGAACGAAACTCCCGCACTGGCACCCGATGGTCAGCCGTACCGACTGTTAACTTTGCGTAACAACGCAGGGATGGTAGTCACGCTGATGGACTGGGGTGCGACTTTACTTTCCGCCCGTATTCCGCTTTCCGATGGCAGCGTCCGCGAGGCGCTGCTTGGCTGCGCCAGCCCGGAATGCTATCAGGATCAGGCCGCATTTCTGGGGGCCTCTATTGGTCGTTATGCCAACCGCATCGCCAATAGCCGTTATACCTTTGACGGTGAAACCGTGACGCTTTCACCAAGTCAGGGCGTCAACCAATTGCATGGCGGCCCGGAAGGGTTCGACAAACGTCGCTGGCAGATTGTGAACCAGAACGATCGTCAGGTGCTGTTTGCCCTGAGTTCAGATGATGGCGATCAGGGTTTCCCGGGTAATCTCGGCGCGACGGTGCAATATCGTCTGACCGACGATAACCGTATCTCCATTACTTATCGCGCCACAGTTGATAAACCTTGCCCGGTGAATATGACTAATCACGTCTATTTCAATCTTGACGGCGAGCAATCTGACGTGCGCAATCACAAGTTGCAGATTCTGGCGGAAGAATATCTGCCGGTTGATGAAGGCGGCATTCCGCACGACGGCCTGAAATCTGTCGCCGGAACCTCTTTTGATTTCCGCAACGCCAAAATCATCGCCAGTGAGTTTCTTGCCGACGACGATCAGCGCAAAGTGAAAGGTTACGATCACGCGTTCTTGTTACAGGCCAAAGGCGATGGCAAGAAAGTGGCGGCGCATGTCTGGTCAGCAGATGAAAAATTGCAGCTGAAGGTCTACACCACCGCTCCGGCTCTGCAATTCTACTCCGGCAACTTCCTCGGCGGCACACCGTCGCGGGGAACCGAACCTTACGCCGACTGGCAAGGGCTGGCTCTGGAAAGCGAATTTCTGCCGGACAGCCCGAACCACCCTGAATGGCCGCAACCGGACTGCTTCCTGCGTCCTGGCGAAGAGTATTCCAGCCTGACGGAATATCAGTTTATTGCTCAGTAATGTTAAGCCCTCGTCATGAGGGCTTTATCTTCATATTGTTCAAATCACCAGCAAACACCGACATATTTGCAACTCAATATTCACAACAACCTTACACTGCGACACTATTTTCGCTATGGTTATGCGTAAGCATTGCTGTTGCTTCGTCACGGCAATATAATGAGAATTATTATCATTAAAAGATGATTTGAGGAGTAAGTATATGGCTGTAACTAAGCTGGTTCTGGTTCGTCATGGCGAAAGTCAGTGGAACAAAGAAAACCGTTTCACCGGTTGGTACGACGTGGATCTGTCTGAGAAAGGCGTAAGCGAAGCAAAAGCAGCAGGTAAGCTGCTGAAAGAGGAAGGTTACAGCTTTGACTTTGCTTACACCTCTGTGCTGAAACGCGCTATTCATACCCTGTGGAATGTGTTGGACGAACTGGATCAGGCATGGCTGCCCGTTGAGAAATCCTGGAAACTGAACGAACGTCACTACGGTGCGTTGCAGGGTCTGAACAAAGCGGAAACCGCTGAAAAGTATGGCGACGAGCAGGTGAAACAGTGGCGTCGTGGTTTTGCGGTGACTCCGCCGGAACTGACTAAAGATGATGAGCGTTATCCGGGGCACGATCCGCGTTACGCGAAACTGAGCGAGAAAGAGCTGCCGCTGACGGAAAGCCTGGCGCTGACCATTGACCGCGTGATCCCTTACTGGAATGAAACCATTCTGCCACGTATGAAGAGCGGTGAGCGCGTCATCATCGCCGCACACGGTAACTCGTTACGTGCGCTGGTGAAATATCTCGATAACATGAGCGAAGAAGAGATTCTTGAGCTGAATATCCCGACCGGCGTGCCGCTGGTTTATGAGTTTGACGAGAACTTCAAACCGCTGAAACGCTATTATCTGGGTAATGCTGACGAGATCGCGGCGAAAGCAGCGGCGGTTGCTAACCAGGGTAAAGCGAAGTAAACGTCATTCGTTTAAAAATGAGAAAGCCGACTGCAAGTGAGTCGGCTTTTTTGTTTGTCGTTGCTAACAATGGAGCACATTGCCTGATGCGACGCTGCGCGTTTTATCAGGCCTCCGGTGATTAATCGGATACGCCACTCTGACGGCGCATCCGACAATTAAACTTTACCCGCGACGCGCTTTTACTGCACTCGCCAGTTGACGTAACAGAGCATCGGTATCATCCCAGCCAATGCAGGCATCGGTGATGCTCTTACCGTAGGCCAGCGGTTCCCCGCTCTCGAGGCTCTGATTGCCTTCCACCAGATGGCTTTCCACCATCACGCCAATAATGGCCTTTTCGCCACCGGCAATCTGCTGGCAAACGTCAGTACAAACATCCATCTGCTTTTTGAATTGTTTTGACGAGTTAGCATGGCTGAAATCGATCATCACCTGCGCTGGCAGGCCTGCTTTGTTCAGCCCTTCTTTCACTTCAGCAACGTGCTTCGCGCTGTAGTTAGGCTCTTTACCGCCGCGCAGAATGATATGGCAATCGCCGTTACCGCTGGTATTCACAATCGCCGAATGCCC
>OAUH01001290.1_pt1 | contig 10385 bp, 6 predicted proteins | sample 1495121 | NCBI WGS metagenome assembly OAUH01 (sample SAMEA2580006, study PRJEB22360) | human gut metagenome | reverse complement strand
AACGGCTGGCGCCTCAGGGAGCGGAAACCACTATCACTCCCCCTGAATTACCCCGCCGGGAAATGAATCAACCGAAAAAGTCAGAGGAAAGTCCACAGCCGGTTTTTGCAACCAGATCCGTTCAGCAAAACGATAAGGATGCCAGTCCACCCGTTCCATCCCCTGAAATCTCCCGGCAGCGGACATGGCCGATATTTATGGCCGGAATGGTTGTGATGGCCGGTCTCGGCGGAACAGGATTATGGGGCTGGTCGCAGCTTAATCAGCCGGACGCGCTAATCCAGCGAATACAACTGTCTGTCATGCCGTTGCCGCTGTCGCTGGAGAGCGGCGAACTGGCAAAGCTGGATGTAAAGGATAAGGCGCTGCTGGCTCAGGACAGAACAATTGCGGCAAGTCAGATGCAACTGGAGCAGTTAAACAAATTGCCTGCCCGCTGGCCACTGGAGCAGGGATATCGCCAGCTACGCCAGCTTGATGCCCTGTGGCCGGATAATCCTCAGGTCAGGGCGCTGAACGCGCAGTGGCGCAAACAGCGGGAGCTGAGCGCCCTGTCTGCTGAGGCACTGAATGGCTATGCTCAGGCGCAGAGCCAGCTACAGCGCCTGTCGGCGCAGCTGGATGCACTGGATGAACGTAAGGGGAGATATCTGACCGGTTCGGAACTAAAAACGGCGGTGTACGGCATCCGGCAGTCGTTAAAGGAGCCGCCGCTGGAAGAACTGCTTCGGCAACTGGAAGAGCAAAAACAGACCGGAGAGGTTTCGCCAACGCTGTTGACGCAAATTGATACCCGGTTAAATCAGTTGTTGAATCGCTATGTCATTTTACTGGATACGAAGGTGGAACAAAGTCAGTAAACATCGGGGGATTTATGTACCAATAAGGGATATGTGACCTTGCCATTTTTTAAAGGAGTCTCTGTGTACAAAAAAAGAGAGGAACAGGCCATTCGATCTACTCGTTGATTCACATCAGATAATGAGTGTATATTTCGGTAGATAGCTTGGGTTCGGGAACAGTGAATACCTTAAGTTTCAAAAGATTGGATTAACCTCTTGACTGTGGCCCCCGCAACCAATTTATTAGAATGCTGACAAACCGCAATGTGTTCTACAAATTGCGGTTTTTTTGTATTTAAAATCTTTGTTCGCTGAACTCACAACACGTTTTTTATCTCCCTTCCTGCGAAGTAATCAATTATCGACTGGGCAACGTGTATCCCGGTTTGCTGGTATGACTCAACGGTGGCGGCCGCGATATGCGGCGTTGTAATGATATTTTTGGCATGTAGCAGTGGGCTAAATTGCGCCAACGGTTCAGAGCTAAACACATCCAGCGCCGCAAACACATTTCGTTCTTCAATCACCTGAAGTAAAGCGCCCTCATCCAGCAACTTTCCCCTTGCGACATTGATGAGCAGAGCACCATTGCGCATCATCGACAAATATTTATGACTAATGAAGTTCTCCAGCCCAGAAGAAAAAGGCAAAAGAACAATGATGACATGCGACTGCATAAAGATATCTTCAATTGATACAAACTGAACTCCAGCTTTGTCAGCAACCTGATAGTCGGGTTGTTTGTCAAAAGCTAAAAGCTCAACATCAAAACCGGATAACCTTTTCGCCAGAGTTTTACCTATATTACCGTAGCCAACCAGGCCAATCCGTTTCCCTTGTAATTCACAGCCATGCGACTCACCCCAGTAGCCATTTTGCATCGCATGATAGCTGCCAGGGATATTTCTCATGCTCGCGAAGATAAGTCCAATGATAAATTCCGCAACCGCATTTGAATTAATCCCAACCGCATTATTGACAACAATACCGGATTGCTGTGCCGCACGAAGATCAATATTGTCTATCCCCGTCCCGAATCTCGATATTATTCTCACACCAGGCAGCAATGATAGCGTGTCCGCCTGATAACCATCTTTTCCGGCGATGACCGCGCAAATAGATTCTCGTAATGCAGTGGATTCTGATTTAAGCAGATGCTCCATATTATTCTTAATAATAAGATTAAAATTATTCTCTCTTAGCAACTTGCTGGCGGAAACACAGCGTGCTGAAAAGCTGGGGACGGTGACCAGAACATTTTTCATAGCGGACACTCACTTCAAAGAACGCCACCCCAAAAGATGGCGTGACCGGTTACTGTATTTATATTTTGAAATTATGAATTTGCTTTAATGCCGAGTGCACCTCCTGGATGATATAAGCCGAAATCAGCACGAGTAAATTTTTTCAATTCAGAGAGTGCAAGCGCCACCGCATCACCAACAACCAGAACAACAGTCGACGAGCATGACGGTGCTAAACCTAAATTATCCGCCTCACTTTTGACGGGGATTTCAACAGATAAATCACAACTTATCGCAAGCGATGAGTGATGACTGCGGGTAAAAGAGATCAAATAATTACCCATTTTTTTCAAACTAGGCAGTGTCGCCAGGATTTCCGCCGTCTCACCACTGTTTGAAATAAGAATAACAACATCGTCTTTCGCCACCATTCCAAGGTCGCCGTGTACCGCTTCCGTACCGTGAACAAAAAACGAGGGAGTTCCGGTACTGGCAAAAGTTGCTGCGAGTTTTCTGGCAATAATACCGGACTTACCAACACCAATAAAAACAACTTTTCCCTGACAAGATTGTAATACTTTAATTAAATTAGCGAATTCAGAAAGTGGGGAATCAATAACCTCTTCTACTGCTTTAAGTTCGTTATGCATAAAATGTTTAATGAGATGGATAAGATCCGTGTTATTCATTTTTATTCTCCCTGATTAATATTTTTAATTACACTCACAAGACGCGTAAGCCCCATATATAATTTTTCTCGACCGCAGGCCAGGTTCAGACGAAGGTAGCCCTCCCCCTCCGTTCCATAGACATGCCCCGCCATAATGCCCACTTTGCCTTCATGAATTAATCGACTGTAGAATTCATCAAAAGGATAACCAATAGCAGAACAATCTATCCAGGAAAAATAGCAACCATCAGCTGGCCTTACGATCAATTCTGGAATATTTTCATTCAGATACTGCTGGGTGAATTGAATGTTAGAGGCAATATGTGCCTTTAATGACTTTAACCATCCCTCACATTCGTTATAGGCAATAATAGTTGCAATTATATTCAGTACTGATGGGGAGTTTACAAAATCGCGATACCTCGATATCGTTCTGAACTTATGATTAAAATTATCGTCAGTTGAAATCATATACGATCCTGTTAGTGCAGGAACATTAAATGTTTTCGATATCGAGTTAAATACTACTACTTTTTCTTTTTTTATTTTAAGCGCGGATGTAAAGCTACGATTAAAAACAAAATCACTATGGATTTCATCTGAACATAACCAGACATTATGCCTTGTACAGCTTGCAGCGATTTTATGCAGTTCTTCTTCCGACCAGACTGTTCCTGTCGGGTTATGAGGATTACATAATAACACCATCTTTGCGCTTTTAATCTTAAGATCAAAATCTTGCCAGTTGATAGCGTAGCCCCCCTCATTTTTTATAATCAAAGAGGCTGTCAGAATATTTCGCTCGCTATGTTTAATTACATCAAAAAATGCATTATAGACAGGTGTAAAAACGAGAATATTATCACCATGCGATGTCAATAACTCTATTGCTTTTGCAATAGAGTACATCACACTGGGGCTATAGGTTATCCATTCAGGTTTAATATCTGTTTGATATTGTTGATAATACCAGTTTACTATCGCATTCAGATATTCACCATGTTGCCAACGACTGTACCCTAAAATCGGGTGTTCCAGGCGTTTTTTTAATGCTCTGGTGATAGCGTCTGGTATCGGAAGATCCATATCTGAAATAGAGAATGGTAGTACATCTTTTACACCAAATCTGTCCTCGCAAAAGTCCCATTGGGTACAATATGTTCCTTTGCGGGAAACAGGAGTATTAAAAACATCCATCAGTATATCCCCATATAGTTATCCATATCCCGACGCAGGGCGATGACTTTAGTGCCGATAATGACTTGTAGGGTATTTTGATCAAGTTTAACAACCGCAATTCCGCCGGCTCTTTTTATTGCAGCCTCGTCAAGCAATCCCATATCTGCGATTGTTAAACGTAAACGAGTTACGCAATTATCCAGTGACTTAATATTCTCTTTACCACCAAGTGCCTTAACCATCTGCTCCGCCGCTTGCAGCTCTGATTTATCAGGAGTTGGGATATCCGCTATAGCCGTATCCTCATGAGCGTTCAGCGTGACAGGACTGGACTCTTCACGGCCTACCGTCATCAGGTTAAATTTGAGAATAGTCCAACGGAACACAAAGTAATAAATGAAGAAATAGGCCACTTCGACACACACCGCGATCGGCCAACCTGTTCTTGTGCCACGCAATACGCCAAAGCTAATAAATTGAATCAGATCGCCAGTAAATCCCATCTTCACGCCCATATATGGCAGAACCATGTTAGCGAATCCATTCATAAAGGCATGGAAGACAAACAGCAGTGGACTGACAAATAAGAACAGAAACTCAATCGGTTCGCTGACGCCGCCAATAATCACCGTAAGCACCCCGGAAATAAGCAATGCTTTGATAGCCTTTCTGTTTTGAGCATGAGCAGTGCGATACATCGCCAGCGCGGCACCAGCCAGACCATACTGAATCATCAGTTTGCCCTGCTCCATTTTCCCCGCCAAATCCAGCGGAATGACCGCATTCTCTTTGACGTATGCCATAAACATGTTCAGGGTGCCGTAATATTCTTCGCCACCAATCACAGCCGAACCGCCGATTGGCGTAAAGCGGAAAACTGACGTCACCAGATGGTTTAAGCCAAAAGGAATCGTCACGCGTTCGGCAACTGCATAGAAGAAATAACCAACAGGACCGGAAGTTGAAATCCAGTGTCCAATGAGCATGAAAAGATTGAAAAACGGCGGCCAGATAAAAGGAATGATCAGACCAAATCCACTCATCACAATCAGTGTAATGATAGGCACCAGACGTGGGCCGCTATAAAAACCTAACGATTCAGGAATGCGTAAATTAACGATCTTTTTATACATGCTGGCGACTAATAACCCAGCAACAATTCCCCCCAACACGCTGGTATTGTAGGACTGGATCCCCAGAATGATGGTTTGCCCATGTGTCGACATTTGGTCAGCAACGACCAATAAGTCGTGCTGTTTAAGATAAAAGTTCGTTCCCAGATGCATCGCCATAAAACCAATTAAGCCAGAAAAAGCACCATAGGCTTTATCCTCTTTATCTTTTAATAATCCTAAGGGAATCGCTATCGCAAACAATACAGGTAAATTAACAAAGGCAAACAAACCAAGACTAACAATGAAATCAAGTATGGTTTTAATTATTGGAATAGCCAGAAATGGAATTAACTTTGCCATATCATCACTGGCTAAACCACTTCCCAGCCCTAGCATCATGCCACATACACTTAGCAGAGCAATGGGATACATAAATGCCTTCCCCAGGCTCTGAAAAAAACTCCAGGCTTTCTTTTGTTTCATGTGGGTTATCTCATATAAATGTTATATATAATTAGTCCATTAATACTTTGGTACGAATAGAGAGATATAGTTTTTCTTCTAAAATTAATTCATATTTAAAAGTGGCATACAGATACCGTTCAATTTCATGAATTGCGCGCTGTAACAGGATGTCCTTTTCAAGAAACTGTTCATAGATATCACCAATATCTTTCTGTTTTATTTTTTCATTGCATAACACGCGACTTGAAAAATATTTAAGGTGCATCATAAATCTGGAATAGTTAAATGAACTTCTGTCCACCTTTCTGTTATAAACAACTTCAATAAGCTCCGTGATTATTTGCGACAACTCAATAATCCGTACTGATTCATAATCAACTGAATTTTCATAATTATTTAAAATATGCAATGCTATAAAACCAATCTCATCATCAGGAAGTTGAACGCTGAATTGCTCATTAATGATAGTTAATGCATCGCGACTTATCGCATACTCTGCTTTGTACAACGCTTTGATTTCATCAAGGAAAACATTATTAATTTGTATACCTGAAACGACTCGGGATATTGCATTCGAAATGTGATCCGCAAGAATCAATAGTAGCGATGGATTGAGATTTTTTTCGAGATTTTTCTCCGCATATTGCACTATTTTTTCGGCAACAAACACATACTCAATATCTACATGTTCAATCAATTTATAGAGTTTGTTTTTTTGTTCATTTCTGACATAAAAAATCCGGTTAGCCGGATGCTCAGGGACCAACATTCCATATTTTTTGTTGTAACCGACGCCAGGCCCAGAAATGATAACCTCCTGTCCATTCATCGATGCCTGCACACAATTATTGTTCATGACTTTTTCGATGATCATTCCATGGCTCCAAAAAAAAAGGCAAGGCACGTCAGAAGTAATAACTACTTCAAACATTGCCTTGCCTGATTTAACAGTTACAAGATGATTAACTAATGCGTATACATTACACGGAATTGTGCTTAATTAAAGAGATGGTCGGCTTATTTTTCAAGCCGACATTCAAATATCCGACATCAGTCACAAAACCAGCGTCTAATATTCAGGTAAATGTTATCTATTCAACGAAATATAAATTCATTGAATAAATAAAAACATTATCCCCTTCTCGCCAGCGTCGCCCCATCGGCAAAATACGCTTTAATTCCCGCAAGAATAGACTCCGCAACTTCCTGCTGGAAAGTCGCCGTTTTCAGTTTACGCTCTTCCTCAACGTTACTGATAAACGCCGTTTCGACCAGAATGGAGGGAATATCTGGTGCCTTTAGTACGGCAAACCCAGCCTGTTCAACTTGATTTTTATGCAGCTTGTTGATTTTACCGAGCTTATTCAGCACCGCTTTACCAAACTTAAGGCTGTCGGCAATGGTCAGCGACTGCACCATATCGAACATGGTGTGGTCGACATAGCGGTCACCGCTTTTGCTTACGCCACCAATCAAGTCCGAGGCGTTCTGGGTTTGTGCCAGATATTTTGCCGCAGTACTGGTTGCGCCTTTGGTTGAGAGCGCAAACACCGAGGAACCGCTCGGCTGGCGACTGGTAAAGGCGTCGGCATGGATAGAAACAAACAAGTCAGCGCGCTGTTTCTGGGCTTTTGCTACGCGCACTTGCAACGGAATGAAGATGTCTTCATTGCGCGTCATGTACACCTTCATATTGCCCTCTTTCTCGATCAGAGAGCGCAGACGGCGAGCTATTTGCAATACCACGTCTTTTTCGCGCGTTTTGTATTTCCCCACCGCACCGGAGTCTTCGCCACCGTGGCCAGGGTCAAGCATAATGACAATCGGACGATCCCGCCCAGCTTTACCCGGTTGTGGACCACTTTGTGCTGGCGGCACCTGCTTTTCGAGGTCGCCTTTGTTGTAATCCTCCAGCAGCGCCAGCAGCGGGTCCTGCATATCCTGTGCATTGGCCGGATAGAGGTCCATCACCAGACGCTCTTTAAACCCGGCGACCGGCGCAAGGGCAAACAGCTGCGGTTTTACGTTTTGCTTTAATTCAAAAACCATACGTACGGTTTGCGGGTCAAATTGCCCGACGCGCGCCGACTTGATGAACGGGTCGTCAGCGCGGATTTGCGCAGCCATCCCCTTGAGCACCGAGTTCAGGTTTACATCTTCGATATCCACCACCACGCGTTCAGGATTACTCAACGCGAACTGCTTATATTTCAGCTGACGATTTGATTCTACCGGGTGTAGCGGGACGCAGGCCAGACGCGCACCGCCACGACCTGGCTGACCGCAGCCAGGCTGACCTGACTTACGCTCAATAGCCACATGGCACCCGCGCCTTGCAGTAAACGACGACGGCTGATTGCAGTGTTGGATCCTGACATGCCTCTCCCGAGCAAAAGAAATCTAAGCTGTGTAACAAGTAAACGACCAATTTGACCGGAAACTTTAGCGAAAGACGCATAATCTGTCATCTATAAAACGGTAAACATTCTTTTTATATTCACGGTATTACTGATAAAAAACTCGCTCCCGCATAAAATTTACACTTGCACCCTGCAAAAAAACAGAATAAAAATACAATAATTTCGAATAATCATGCAAAGAGGTGTACCGTGGTAAAGGAACGTAAAACCGAGCTGGTCGAGGGATTCCGCCATTCGGTTCCCTATATCAATACCCACCGGGGAAAAACGTTTGTCATCATGCTCGGCGGTGAAGCCATTGAGCATGAGAATTTCTCCAGTATCGTTAATGATATCGGGTTGTTGCACAGCCTCGGCATCCGTCTGGTGGTGGTCTATGGCGCACGTCCGCAGATCGACGCAAATCTGGCTGCACATCACCACGAACCGCTGTATCACAAGAATATACGTGTGACCGACGCCAAAACACTGGAACTGGTGAAGCAGGCAGCGGGAACATTGCAACTGGATATTACTGCTCGCCTGTCGATGAGTCTCAATAACACACCGCTGCAGGGCGCGCATATCAACGTCGTCAGTGGTAATTTTATTATTGCCCAGCCGCTGGGCGTCGATGACGGCGTGGATTACTGTCATAGCGGGCGTATCCGGCGGATTGATGAAGACGCGATCCATCGTCAACTGGACAGCGGTGCAATAGTGCTAATGGGGCCGGTCGCTGTTTCGGTCACTGGCGAGAGCTTTAATCTGACCTCGGAAGAGATTGCCACTCAACTGGCCATCAAACTGAAAGCTGAAAAAATGATTGGTTTTTGCTCTTCCCAGGGCGTCACTAATGACGACGGTGATATTGTCTCCGAACTTTTCCCTAACGAAGCGCAAGCGCGGGTAGAAGCCCAGGAAGAGAAAGGCGATTACAACTCCGGTACGGTGCGCTTTTTGCGTGGCGCAGTGAAAGCCTGCCGCAGCGGCGTGCGTCGCTGTCATTTAATCAGTTATCAGGAAGATGGCGCGCTGTTGCAAGAGTTGTTCTCACGCGACGGTATCGGTACGCAGATTGTGATGGAAAGCGCCGAGCAGATTCGTCGCGCAACAATCAACGATATCGGCGGTATTCTGGAGTTGATTCGCCCGCTGGAGCAGCAAGGTATTCTGGTGCGCCGTTCTCGCGAGCAGCTGGAGATGGAAATCGACAAATTCACCATTATTCAGCGCGATAATACGACTATTGCCTGCGCAGCGCTCTATCCGTTCCCGGAAGAGAAGATTGGGGAAATGGCCTGTGTGGCAGTTCACCCGGATTACCGCAGTTCATCACGGGGCGAGGTTCTGCTGGAACGCATTGCCGCTCAGGCGAAGCAGAGCGGCTTAAGCAAATTGTTTGTGCTGACCACGCGCAGTATTCACTGGTTCCAGGAACGTGGATTTACCCCAGTGGATATTGATTTACTGCCCGAGAGCAAAAAGCAGTTGTACAACTACCAGCGTAAATCCAAAGTGTTGATGGCGGATTTGGGTTAAGCGATGAAAATCGCCGGATGCGGCAGGCGTAACACTCGTGCGTCGCATCCGGCAATTACGTTTATTCCCGCGAACTAAACAACGCCGCCAGACCACTGCGCCGCTCGGTGCGCGTGGCAATTGCCGCACTTAAAATGCGCTCATCGGCATACAGCGACAGACGGCGACGCGCGCGGGTCACTGCGGTGTAAACCAGCTCTCGCGTTACTACCGGCGTGCGTTGACTCGGTAAAATCAACGCCGCATGGTCGAACTCCGATCCCTGCGATTTATGTATCGTCATCGCCCACGTCGTTTCGTGCTCTGGCAGGCGACTCGGTTGCACAGACTTAATATTGCCGTCCGGCATCGCAAACCAGACGCGCGTCCCCTGCCCGCGATCCAGCGCAATACCGATATCGCCATTAAACAACCCAAGCGCGCTGTCATTACGGGCAATCATCACCGGTCGACCTTCGTACCAACGAGAGTGCGGATTACGATGAATTTTGCGCTTCTGTTGCATAAACTGCTCAATTCGCTCATTCAGTCCAGCCACGCCAAACGGCCCTTCCCGCAGGGCGCACAAAAGCTGGTACTCATTGAACGCCTGAATGATTAAATCCGGCTCGGCACGCGCTTGCAGCAGATCCAGATAACGCCCGTAACCCGCAAGAGCTTCCTCAAGCATCGCAATATAATCTTCGCCACTCTGTAAAAGCCGTTTTTCGATATCAGTAAAATCCTGCTGAAAAACGGTTTTCACTGCCGTTTTATCACCACGGTTAATCGCCGCAGCTAACTGACCAATGCCAGAATCGCTGCCGAAACGATAGCTTTTTTGCAGCAGGCAGAGGCTGTCGCGCAAAGATGCCGCTTCTGTGCCAGTTCCTGCTGGAACGTGGCTTCCCGTCAGGCGGCTCAACTGCCCGGCACGCTCGGCGGTAAAG
>OAUH01001289.1_pt1 | contig 10409 bp, 7 predicted proteins | sample 1495121 | NCBI WGS metagenome assembly OAUH01 (sample SAMEA2580006, study PRJEB22360) | human gut metagenome | reverse complement strand
TTTATCCGGTTTTTTCGGGGGGGGCCGGAATACACGACCTCGCCGCCATGTTCGCCGGCGCCCGGACCGATGTCGATGACCCAGTCCGCGTTTCTGATGGTGTCCTCGTCATGTTCGACGACGATCAGCGTGTTGCCGAGGTCGCGCAAATGATGCAATGTGCCGATCAGCCGTTCGTTGTCACGCTGATGCAGGCCGATGGATGGTTCGTCCAGCACATACATGACGCCCACCAGGCCGGAGCCGATCTGGGTGGCCAGTCGGATGCGCTGCGCCTCGCCGCCCGACAGGGTCTTCGCCGCACGTGACAACGTCAGATAGTTCAGGCCGACATCGTTGAGGAAGCCGAGTCGTGCGCGGATCTCCTTGACGACTTCGCCGGCTATCTGCGCGGCCGAGCCTTCGAGTTCTAGGCCGTTGATCCATGCGAGGCTCCGTTCGGCGGACATGTCGCACACGTCCGCGATGGACTCGTCGCCCACGGTGACGGCAAGCACTTCCGGACGCAGACGCCGCCCATGGCACGCCTGGCATGGCACCTCGCGCATGTACGACTCGTAATACTGCTTCATCTGGTCGGAATCGGTCTCGTCATGCCGGCGCATCAACGTGCGCACCACGCCTTCGAAACCGGTGGAATACTCGCGCATGCGACCCCAACGGTTGCGGTACGAGACCTGCACCTTGAAATCACGGCCATACATGATGGCGTCGCGCGCGTCCTTGGGCAGATCCTTCCAAGGCGTGTCCAGGTCGAAGCCCATCTCATCGCCGAGTCCCTCAAGCACATGGCGGTAGTATTCGCCGGTGCCTTTGGTCATGCCCCACGGTTCGATGGCGTTCTCGTTCAGCGTCTTGTCCGGATCGGGAATGACCAGTTCGGGGTCGATTTCCAGCTTGTATCCGATACCCGTGCATTCAGGGCAGGCGCCATACGGCGCGTTGAAGGAGAAGGTGCGCGGTTCGATCTCGTCGAGTTCCAGCTGATGGCCGTTCGGGCAGGCGCGTTTCTCGGAGAACGGCTTGCGACGGTCCGGATCCTTCTCGTCCAAATCGACGAAATCGGCGACGACCACGCCTTTGGAAAGCTTCAACGCCGTTTCGATGGAATCGGTCAGACGCTGGCGGATACCGTCCTTGACCACCAGACGATCCACCACCACTTCGATGGTGTGCTTCTTCTGCTTGGCGAGCTTGATGTCATCGGACAATTGCCGCATCTCACCGTCGATCAGCGCACGTGCGTAACCATCGCCACGCAGCAGTTCGAGCAGATCCTCGAATTCGCCCTTGCGGCCGCGCACGACCGGCGCGAGAATCTGGAAACGCGTGCGTTCCGGATACTTCAGCAACGTGTCCACCATCTGCTGCGGTGTTTGCGCGCTTACCAGGGCGCCGCATTCCGGACAATGCGGAATGCCGGTGCGGGCGAACAGCAGTCGCAGATAATCATAGATCTCGGTGATTGTGCCGACCGTCGAACGCGGATTGCGGTTCGTGGTCTTCTGGTCGATCGAAACCGCGGGGCTCAGCCCCTCGATGAAGTCGACGTCCGGCTTGTCCATCTGCCCCAGAAACTGGCGCGCGTACGCCGACAGCGATTCGACATACCTGCGCTGGCCCTCGGCGAACAGCGTATCGAACGCCAACGAGGATTTGCCCGAACCCGACAGGCCGGTGAACACCACCATGCGGTTGCGAGGAAACTCCAAGTCCACGTTCTTGAGATTGTGCTCGCGAGCGCCTTGGATGGTGATTTTGAGGTCGTTGGGTAGGTGGGTGAGGTCTGCTATGAGTGAGTCGTTCGTTGTTTTCATGGGGGCTTTTTTGATTTCGCGTGTGAGGAATGCGTCGCTGGTGAGTACGCGTTCGACCACGACTTCGTTGTGTGTCGTGTTGTTGCGTTTGGTTGTCATGGTGTTCTTCCGCTTGGTGTTGCCTGTTCTGTTGTATAGGATAGCGTATTTTTGTTGTGGGTTCGAACAGGTGTTCTATTTGGTGTTGTTGTTTGGTATGTCGTTGCCGGGTATGTCGATTGGCCAGTGGTGTTGGTCGTGCAGGATGGTTGTGGCGTCGCGTATGGGGATGCGTTCCTGTTCGATGCGTAGGTATTGGATGTCTGTTCCTGTGCAGAGTGTTTCGTAGAGTTTGCGTTCTTCGGTGGTGAGTCCGGGTGTGGGTTGTGGGGTTTGTGTGGTGAGGGGTTTGTTTTTGGCGTCGAGTTGGGTGCCGTATTGTTCGTATGTCCGGTATGCGGTGGTGTCCATCAGTATGGATGTGCATGGGATGCCGGTGGTGCGTAGTTTGGAGAGGATGTCGAGTCCGTTGGCGTCCATGTCGCCCCAGTAGATGATGTTGGGGATGGTGGTGAGCCATGGCAGGAGTGTTGTGATGTGTGATGTTGCGGCGTATCCGTTGCCGAGGATGCAGATGGCGTGTTCGACGGTGGGCATGGCCTGGTAGGTGTCTTTGTTTTCGATGATGATGGCGTGTTCGATGTCGGTTGGCTGGTTGCGGACCCATGGTTGGGTGACGATGAGGTTGGGTTGGTCGTGGTGTTCGGCGTCCATGAGGCGTAGTCGGAGTTCGTTCGGGCGTTCCTGGAAGGTGAGGTTGTCTTGTCCGGTGAGCTGGCATATCGCTTTGCGGCGTTGGGAGTTGGGTGTGCCGAGCCATTTGGCGCTGAATCCTGGGATGGGCGCCATGCGTGGGGTCATGGTGTGGCAGTCGTGGTTTGCGAAGTAGTGGGCGGCTTGGATGACGAGGTGGAAGTCGGTGTCGTCGTGGTCTTTGAGGGTTTTGGCGACGTTCATGGCGTTCGCCGGTTCGAGGCCGAATTCTTTGGCGAGCGCGCTCATGCGGTCGTGTTCGCGTAGGTAGCGTTCGCGGGTTTGTTTGGTGGCGATGCGGAGGGCGGTGTCGAGGTCGGGTATGGTCACGGAGTCGATGAGCGGGCTTTTTTGTTGGATGAGTCCGCTGGAGACGATTTTGGTTTTCTCGCTGGTTTCGCAGTGGTGTTGCCGCGCCCAGTCGCGGATGGTTTCGTTTTGGGCGCGGATTTGGTTGTAGTGCTGCTCCAGTTCGGCTTGTTTGGGCAGTCGGATGGTTTTGCGCAGCGGCCAGGATTCGTCGGTGTCGTACATGTGCCTGGTGAGGTGGGCGTCGACGTATTCGTCGAGTTTCCGGCGGATGTCCGTTTCGCCTGTGGTGTCTCTGGCCGCTGCCATATTATGCCTCCGTCGCGGGTTGCGTCTGCTCGACGGTGGCGTCTTGTGTTTCGGCTTGCGTTGCCGGCTCGCGGTCGAGCTCCTGCAGGTACGAGTTGCCGGTTGCGGGATCCTTGTATGCCACGTACGCTTTGTCTGCGATGCTGAGGATCTCGGCGGTTTTGCTTTCCGGCGCGGATACGATGATCTGGAAGCCGAGGCGCGGCAGCACGGTCAGGGCGCGTTTCGTGTAGCGTCCGTCGGCTTTGATGAGGGCTTCGTCCAGGAACAGCGTGGTGTAGGTGGGCTTGCCGGTCAGGTCGCCGCCGAGCAGGTAGATCAGGGCCGCGCCGTAGACGAACGAGGTGAGTTCCTGCAACGCGCCGCCGGACTTGCCGCCGGTGGAGCTGATGCGTTCGTCGGGCAGATCGTTATGGTGCACGATCGCGTAGAACGAGCTGCGCACGCGTGGATCGAGGTTGCGCGCACCGTATTCCTTGATGCCGTTCGTGTCGCGGATCTGGCCGAGTTCCGCCTGGAGCCTGCCGATGAACGTTTCGCAGCCTGCGAACGCCTTGCGCGTCTCCATGGGATTGCTGCGCGCGTTGCGTGTCCAATCGTCGAGCTTCGACATGATGCGGCCCAACGAGGATTTGAACTGCCGGTCGATCGGGTGGAAGTCCACGTGGAGCGAGAGCCTGCCGCCGCGGGGGCCGAACTGTTGGCCTTTGAGCATGCCGTTGATGCGGTCGAGCTGCTCCCTGACGTTCTCCTCGTCGGTGTTGAACGCGCGGTTGAGCTGTTGGAAGCTCATATACAGCTTTTCGACGCTGTTCGCATACTCCTCGTCGGTCGCGGCGCGGGTGACGAGCATGTTGAGGTTCTTGAGCTCGTCAAGGAAATACGGATAGTCCTCCACGCTCGCCATGACGGTGTCGCCCTCCGTGGAATGGTGCTTCAGATAGTCGCCCATGGCGCGTTCCGTGTCGGCGCGCAATTGGACGGCACGCTCGTCGATCTGCTGGAGTCTCGCACGCACGGTGTTGCCGATTCTGCGCAGCACGCGCACGTCGAACGGCGCCGTCCCCTCACGGTCGAAACCGCCGGCGATGCGCTGCGGCCGTTCCTGCGGACGCGACGTGTCGAAACAGGTCTCATACGTGTCGGCCAGCAGATTCGACACCATGTCGGACAATGCGGCATCGTCGAAATCGGAGTCGCCATGCATGTCGAGCCATGCCTGTTCGGCCTGGACGGCATGCTGCGCGTTTTCCAATTCCGCTTCGGCACGGTACCTGGTCTTGCCCTCGTCGTCCTTCTGCCGTAGCAGCTGTTTCAACTCGTCCTGCAATTGTGCCAGTTCCGGATCGCTTTCGATCCGTTCGATCTGCAGACGGATCCGTTCCGCCTTCGTCTCGAGCCCGTCCACGTCGATCTTGCCCCATGGCAGATCCGCGACGGTCAATGCGAGCTCATGCTCGTCCTGCAGCAGAGTCATGGCGTTGGCCATCTGCCTGCCGCGGCGGTCGGCGTCCTCCAACGCCCGTTCCGCCCCGTCAAGCTGGCGTTCCAATTCGGCCAGATACCGTTCGTTCACGAAGCCGATGACCTGACGCAGGCCTTTGACGCCATGGAATCCACGGTCGCCGGATTTGATCTGCCCGTCGACCTGCACCTGCCGTTCGGCCCGGTCCATGTCGTCGATCGCCTCCACGCAACGCGCGTCGAACCGTTGCGACGCGGTCTGCTCCTTCAACCATCCGACGAACGGCGAATCCTCCTTGTACCGCAGCTTCGACGACATCCACCCCTCGTTGCAGGCCGAATCGTATTGCGCGTCGGTATCGACGAAACGCCAGGCACGCCGCGTCATACGCGTCGGATCGATCGCGCTGACCTTCGCGGCGAACCCCTGCTCATGCCGCTTGTCCACGAGAATGGTCTGCGCGATGGGCGCGTACGTGACGTCCATCGCCAGACGCCATTGCTCGTCCCCCTCGTCCACGTCCATCAGTTCGGCCACGTACGGCAGTTCCGTCTCGTCCAAGCCAGTCGCCCGTGCGATGAGCGTGCGCGCATGGTCCATGTCGTCGCTGATGCGCGTCCTGTGTTCGATCTTGCGCCGGTAATCCTGCCTCAACAGGTCGCGTTCGCCCTGCCGGGCGTGACGTTCCACCACCATCCGCTGGTATTCGGATCGCGCGTCTTCCAAACGCTTGTCGTACGTATCGAGCGACAAGGCGAGCGCGGCGCGTTTGGCGTTCCATGTCTGCTCGTCGGCGGGGAGTCTGCCTTCGACGCGTTCGAACCGTTCGGCGATGGCGTGCCGTTGTCTGCGCGCCTCGTCGGCGTCCTGGCGTGCGCGTTCGAAGTCCTTGCCGAGCTGCTGCAGGCTGCCGCCGTCGATGCCGTTCATGCGTTCTTTGACGGCTTCGATTTGCGTGTCGAGTTCGTCGATGCGCTGCTGAGACCGGTCGATGGCGTCCTGGGATTCCTTGGCTTTGCGTTGCGCCGATGGCAGTCCGGCGCGTACTTCGCTGGCCATGCGCGACCATGTCCATGCGGCGAGCGTCGTCTCGCCTTGCTCGCGGTCGGGGTCGATGGGCGTGTATTCGCGGCGTTCGCTGGCTTGTTTGGCGTATTCGCCGTAGCGGGCTTGTATGTCCTGCAGGATGGCGACGCGTTCCATTTTGTCTTCCATGCTGTGGAAGTTCTCGCTGAACCGGTTGTAGTCGTCGACGGTTTCGCGGGCGAGCCGGATGGATTCGGGCACGTCGAGCACGCCCTGTTTGAAGATGTCGTCGAGTTTGGAGGGCGCGTCGGCGGATTGGATCTTGTGCAGGAGCCTGCATGCTTCGGCGCTTAGGCCCATGTCCTGCCAGATGGAGGCGTGGAACGCCTGCGCGTTGACGTGCGTCGTGCATCCTGGGTAGGTCTGTTCCATCAGTCCTCGCGTGAATGACGTGTCGCGGTGCCGGTCCATGAGGCGCGGGTCGATGGTCTGGTTCCAGGTGACGTATTGGCGGCGCAGTCCGTCCGGCCCGTCGCCTGCGGTCAGGTAGAGGAATTTTGCGCAGGACAACAGTCCGCCGTCGCTGCGGTTCGCGTATGTGTCGACGATCGCGCCCCAGATGTTCTGCGGGGTGCCGTCCGCGTCCCTGCCGCGCAGGAAGATCGGGGTCTCACCGTTTTCGCCGTCGCTGATGCCGATCATGCCGCGCAGGTACGTGTAGTCGTTGCGTTCCGAACGTCCCGAATTCGACGCCTTATTGTAGGGGGTGCCGGATGGGTAGAGCAGCGAGATCTGCGCGTCGACGAGCGTGGATTTGCCCGATTCGCTCGCGCCGGCGAGCAGTGTCACCGGCATCGCATCGTCCATGGACGGGCGGAACACGTGGTAGCCGCCGTAGGAGCCCCAGTTGACGATCTGCCGGCTTTGCAGCATCCAACGGTCGGAAACGATTTTCATGCCGTCTTCCATCAGTGTTGCCCTCCATCAAAAGCGTCATCGGCCGAATCGAAATCGAACGCGTCCTGCTCGACGCCGGACGAAACCGTCCCGGTCGAATCGGAAGTATCGCCACCATCCGCGCCGATGGACGAATCGTCATAACCATCGCCATCCGCGTCTTTCATACCATCGCCGTCCGTATCATCGGAGCCGAGCCACCGGTCGGCGAGCTTCTGGTCGAGCACCATCGGCACCAATGGCGTGAGCACGTACATGTTCTCGTCCCCCGTTTCCGCGAGATACCCGTAGGTGCGCATGCGCGAGATGACGGACGTGATCTTCTTCGCCGTGCCCTCCTCGTCGTTGCTGGCCGTGAGGAAGCCCGCTCCCGTGGCGAGCAGCGCGCGGATGTCGTCGAAGCTGATGAGCCAGTCGCCCGGCTTCGTCTTCTGGTTCTCGTACTCCAGCACCTTGATGCGCAGGGCCGCGAGCGTGGCGGCCTCCTCGCGGGTGAGGCTCACACGCGTCTTCAACGAGCGGATGTTCGTCTCCGCGTCCGTGACCGGCGACGCGTACATGATCCGGTATTTCGTGTTGTCGACCAGTCTGAGCATGTCGTTGTTCAACGACCGTTCCACGGCCTCACGGTACTGGCACGCCCTGTCGTACAGGCTGCCGCCGATGTAGCGTTCGCGTTTCAGCGCGATCGCGGCCATACGCGCCTCAAGAGGCATGTCTCCCGTATCCCCGTCGAACAATGCCGGCCTGTCCCTCGTCATATCCGGCCCTTCGGACGGCATGCCGGATTCCGGGCCTGTCTCCTCTTCGATGCCGATGCCAGTGTCGAATCCGTCGGTGTTGTCCGTCATGCTCATCCCTCCTCGATGATCTCGTCAAGCGCCGCCTCGGTGGTGAGGATCGGCCTGGTGCGCCACACGCGCTCGCCTCCGTCGATGGATACGCAATGCCATGCCACGGTTGCCGGTCCGTCCTGCGTGCGTAGGGCGCTTAGGAAGCCGATCAGCTCGCTTTCGCGCCGTTCCTCCCGGGGCAGCCGGTTGAAGCTCGCCGCGAAATCCACGAACCTGCCGTCCGCCGTTTTGACCGGATCGCGCCTGATGAGTCCGATCATGTGCGTCAGCCGCGGGCCGCACATCTCGACCATGGCCTTCAGGTCCGGCGCGTCGACGTTCGTCGAAGGCGCGTCGTCCAATCCGGCCGTGGCCGCGCGCGCCATCGATTTCGCGGGCCTGGACGGCAATGCCTGGAATTGCGCCGTGCCGGTGTCCGTACGGTATGGGCGTTCGTCCGAGCCGGGGTGCGTCTTCGCGTCGTCGCTGGCCCGCACGAACAGTCTGTGGAGCTTGTCGAGCATGGTGCGGTAATGCGTGTCGGTCTGCTGGCGCACCAGACGGCTCACCGCCTCGTCGGATATGCGGATCTGCCGGCGCACGTCCTCGATGCCCTCGTAGATGCGTTTGAGTTCGGCGCGTACCTGGGCGAGCAGGATGCCGGGCTCGCCCTCGAGATACGGGTTCTGGGCGATGTCTCGCACCGCCTCGTCGATTTCGCGGCGTCCCTCGTCAGTGACGATCACCTGGAACGCGTCCTCGAAACGCCGGCCGCTGTCGGATTCGTGGAACGACCTGTGGTATTCGTCATGGTAGGTGCCGAGCGCCTGCTCCACGCTGATGGAGCCCGACTGCATGCTTCGGCGCAGATTGTCGCCGTTGTCGCGTTCCTCGAGCGCCAGTTCGCGCAGGTCGATCGGCACGCCGCGCAGCGTGTTGTGGATGACGCCGATGATGTCGCCGACCTGCTGCGAGGTGAGCTTGTCCAACGTGTCGCTGTGCTTCAATTCGTCGATCTGCTTTTGCCGCTCCTCGATGTCGCGTTCGAGCAGGCGGATGCGTTCGCGGGGGTCGGCGGTCAGCTGCATGCGCGCATGCTCGATCTCCATGATGATGCTGTTGGCCTGCGCGCCGGACAGCGCTTTCGTGGTGTCCTCGAGCCGGTCGAGCGCCTCGATCGCACGGTGGGCGCGCGCCGTGAGACGGTACAGGTAGCGGCGTAGTCGCCTTCGCCTTCCTTCGTCAGCTGCTGCAGGATCGTGTGCGCGGCTTCCGCGGACGTCTGCCCTTCCTTGGGCGTGTAATCGCCCGTTTCCGCAAGTCGGGTCAGACTGCGGGAGAACCGTTCCTCGACGATCTCGCGTGGCAGCTCGCCGGTGAGCGGGTCGAACGTGGAGCGCAGCAGCGCGACGTACAGCATGGAATTGCCGCGCAGCAGCAATCGCAGCACCCCGGTCTCATACACGGGCCGGAGCCGTTCCATTTCCCGTCTTACATCCGCCAACGGCGTCCCGTCCTTCCCTTAGCCACAAGTTTCCCGATGCGCATCCATTGTAAGATAGCATGTCCGTTTTCCCGTGATCGCGGCGGGAAAACCGTCCGGCGCGAACGTCATTTGAAGATGACGTAGCGGCACAGCAGGAAGCCCCAGACCGCCTGCATGCCCATGGTGACGATCTTGACCGCCATGGTGGGCCAGCCGAGCAGTCCGGGGATCCAGGCCATCATCAGGTTGGAGAACAGCAGGTTCCAGCAGTACATGGCCACGAACATGGCTATCGAACGCGCGTAGTTCGACGAGGATTTGAATGTGACGTTGCGGTTCATGACGTAGTTGAATGAGCCGGAGCAGAAGACGGCCACGGCATTCGCCAGACGGAACGGCAGGCCGGCCAGCTGAAGCACGGCGAACACGCCGAATTCCACGAAGGTTTGCATGGCCGAAACGCCGCCATAGCTGAACAATTGTCTGACGATGCCGTTTTTCGGTTTTCCGTCCGTCGGCATGCGGTCTCCTCCCGGTCATCTCAAACGCTACGGCTGGAAAGCATAGTCACACATGTGGCTACGGACGCGCCGGAGGCGTTTCGGCCCGGCGGAATGAAAAAACGGAAGGACGCCCCTTCCGGAGTTTCCGGAAGGGGCGTCCCCCACGTTTTCGGATCGTGTCCGCTCAGATGCTCATCGCCATGAGCTGGGCCGCATACTCCTCCACAAGCTCACTGTCACGCTCCGTCCAGGAATGGCTGGCGGAATCGTCCGGCACGAAAGTGGTGTCGATGTCGATGTTCTCGTTCATTTCCTTAATACCTCCGTTCGTCCCACTTGCCCCCGGCGACATTGCCGACTTTCATGGAACAGGCAAAAGTCTGGACCATAAACGCGTTCGATGCAAGAGCGTGTTCACATCGTGGTCAAACGTTTTTCCTCCACGCGTACATGCCGTGTCTCCGGCGTGAAGACGATACGACGGAGGCATCCCTGCCACCAACCAAAGGAGGACGATGATGAGCGACGAACGCAATGAGGCCGAACCGATCGAACTGGGATACATCGAGGACCTCGGGGACATGATTTCCTTTCAGGAGGGGTCCACCGTGTCCCGCACCGTCATGCAGAAGGCCGGAGGCAACGTGGTGCTGTTCTCCTTCGACACGGGCGAGGAGCTCAGCGAGCATACGGCCGCGATGCCGGTGTTCGTGCAGACGCTGAAGGGACGGCTTAAGGTGACGGGCAACGGCAGGACCGTGGAGCTTGTTCCGGGAGGCCTGGCCTACTTTCCCACCCGCATCCCGCACGCGATATACGCCGAGGAGCCGTTCGTCATGATGCTGACGATGGTCACGCCGGCACGCGACAACATCGGCGACTGAAAAAACAAGACCGCCGGCATCGGATTCC
>OAUH01001280.1_pt1 | contig 10476 bp, 9 predicted proteins | sample 1495121 | NCBI WGS metagenome assembly OAUH01 (sample SAMEA2580006, study PRJEB22360) | human gut metagenome | reverse complement strand
CTGCCACTAAAGCGGACCATGTGACCATCGATCAGCACGCCAATATGGTTTCATTGCTGCAACAACTGATTCAGGATGCCTGGCAAAATGCGGCGTTCGAAGGGATCAGTATGGACTGCCTGGGGCTGGCGTCTGTTCAGGCGACCACCGGCGGAATTATTGATGTTAACGGTGAGAAAATCCCGGCGCTGCGCGGTAATCGACTCAGCGATGGCGCACCGCTCACTGTTTATCCTGGCGAAGTTCCCGCACGTTTGCCAGGTCAGGCGTTCTGGGATAAGCAAGGCTTCCAGTTTGAGGCGTTTCGTCCGCAGGTGATGGATGTCGACAAACCGCTACCGCATATTCGTCTTGATGCTGCGCTGGAATTTTTAATAGGAGATAAATTGCGATGACCGAACCGTTAAAACCACGTATTGATTTCGACGGTCCACTGGAGGTCGATCAGAATCCAAAATTCAGGGCGCAGCAGACCTTTGACGAAAATCAGGCGCAAAATTTTGCCCCAGCCACGCTCGATGAAGCGCAGGAAGAAGAGGGGCAAGTTGAAGCGGTGATGGACGCAGCGTTACGTCCGAAACGCAGCCTGTGGCGCAAAATGGTGATGGGCGGGCTGGCTCTGTTTGGCGCAAGCGTTGTCGGGCAGGGCGTGCAGTGGACAATGAACGCCTGGCAAACCCAGGACTGGGTGGCGCTGGGTGGATGTGCCGCTGGGGCATTGATTATCGGCGCTGGCGTAGGTTCTGTGGTAACAGAGTGGCGGCGCTTATGGCGCTTGCGACAGCGCGCCCATGAACGCGACGAAGCGCGCGATTTGTTGCACAGTCACGGCACGGGTAAAGGCCGTGCATTCTGCGAAAAACTGGCGCAGCAGGCGGGCATCGATCAGTCACATCCGGCGCTGCAGCGCTGGTATGCCTCAATCCATGAAACGCAGAACGATCGTGAAGTGGTCAGCCTGTATGCTCACCTGGTCCAGCCAGTTTTAGATGCCCAGGCGCGGCGCGAAATCAGCCGCTCAGCGGCGGAATCAACGTTAATGATTGCCGTTAGCCCACTGGCGCTGGTGGATATGGCGTTTATCGCCTGGCGCAATCTGCGTTTGATTAATCGCATCGCCACGCTGTATGGCATTGAACTGGGATATTACAGCCGTTTGCGCCTGTTTAAGCTGGTATTGCTGAATATTGCTTTTGCCGGAGCCAGCGAACTGGTGCGCGAAGTGGGGATGGACTGGATGTCGCAAGATCTCGCTGCGCGTTTGTCTACCCGCGCAGCTCAGGGGATTGGTGCTGGACTTCTGACGGCACGACTGGGGATTAAAGCTATGGAGCTTTGCCGCCCGCTGCCGTGGATTGACGATGACAAACCTCGCCTCGGGGATTTCCGTCGTCAGCTTATCGGTCAGGTGAAAGAAACTCTGCAAAAAGGCAAAACGCCCAGCGAAAAATAATGCAATATCGGGTGCTGACCGGATATCTTTACGCCGAAGTGCCCGTTTTTCCGTCTTTGTGTCAATGATTGTTGACAGAAACCTTCCTGCTATCCAAATAGTGTCATATCATCATATTAATTGTTCTTTTTTCAGGTGAAGGTTCCCATGCGTCTGGAAGTCTTTTGTGAAGACCGACTCGGTCTGACCCGCGAATTACTCGATCTACTCGTGCTAAGAGGCATTGATTTACGCGGTATTGAGATTGACCCCATTGGGCGAATCTACCTCAATTTTGCTGAACTGGAGTTTGAGAGTTTCAGCACTCTGATGGCCGAAATACGCCGTATTGCAGGTGTTACCGATGTGCGTACTGTCCCGTGGATGCCTTCCGAACGTGAGCATCTGGCGTTGAGCGCGTTACTGGAGGCGTTGCCTGAACCTGTGCTCTCTGTCGATATGAAAAGCAAAGTGGATATGGCGAACCCGGCGAGCTGTCAGCTTTTTGGGCAAAAATTGGATCGCCTGCGCAACCATACCGCCGCGCAATTGATTAACGGCTTTAATTTTTTACGCTGGCTGGAAAGCGAACCGCAAGATTCGCATAACGAGCATGTCGTTATTAATGGGCAGAATTTCCTGATGGAGATTACGCCTGTTTATCTTCAGGATGAAAATGATCAACACGTCCTGACCGGTGCGGTGGTGATGCTGCGATCAACGATTCGTATGGGCCGTCAGTTGCAAAATGTCGCCGCCCAGGATGTCAGCGCCTTCAGTCAAATTGTCGCTGTCAGCCCGAAAATGAAGCATGTTGTCGAACAGGCGCAGAAACTGGCGATGCTAAGCGCGCCGCTGCTGATTACGGGTGATACCGGCACCGGAAAAGATCTCTTTGCGTATGCCTGTCATCAGGCAAGCCCCAGAGCGAGCAAACCTTACCTGGCGCTGAACTGTGCGTCTATACCGGAAGATGCGGTCGAGAGTGAACTGTTTGGTCATGCTCCGGAAGGGAAGAAAGGGTTCTTTGAGCAGGCGAACGGTGGTTCGGTGCTGTTGGATGAAATAGGTGAGATGTCACCACGGATGCAGGCGAAATTACTGCGTTTCCTTAATGATGGCACCTTCCGTCGGGTTGGCGAAGACCATGAGGTGCATGTCGATGTGCGGGTGATTTGTGCTACGCAGAAGAATCTGGTCGAACTGGTGCAAAAAGGCGTGTTCCGTGAAGATCTCTATTATCGTCTGAACGTGTTGACGCTCAATCTGCCGCCGCTACGTGACTGTCCGCAGGACATCATGCCGTTAACCGAGTTGTTCGTCGCCCGCTTTGCCGACGAGCAGGGCGTGCCGCGTCCGAAACTGGCCGCTGATCTGAATACTGTACTTACGCGTTATGCGTGGCCGGGAAATGTGCGGCAGTTAAAGAACGCTATCTATCGCGCACTGACACAACTGGACGGTTATGAGCTGCGTCCACAGGATATTTTGTTGCCGGATTATGACGCCGCAACGGTAGCCGTGGGGGGAGATGCGGTGGGACGAATCACCAGCCGTTTTGAACGCTCGGTATTAACCCAGCTTTATCGCAATTATCCCAGCACGCGCAAACTGGCAAAACGTCTCGGCGTTTCACATACCGCGATTGCCAATAAGTTGCGGGAATATGGTCTGAGTCAGAAGAAGAACGAAGAGTAAGCGTGAATATGCCTGATGGTGCAACACCATCAGGCATATTAACTTATGCTTTCAGTACAGCCAGAGCTGCTTCGTAATCCGGCTCGGTGGTGATTTCATCCACCAGCTGGCTGAAAATCACATTGTCATTTTCATCAATAACCACAACGGCACGCGCTGCCAGACCTTTCAGTGGGCCATCAGCAATTGCCACACCGTAGGCTTGCAGGAATTCAGCGTTACGGAAAGTGGAGAGGGTGATAACGTTGTTCAGACCTTCTGCGCCGCAGAAACGAGACTGGGCGAACGGCAGATCGGCAGAGATACACAGCACAACGGTGTTGTCGATCTCGGTTGCCAGTTGGTTAAACTTACGTACTGATGCGGCGCAAACACCGGTATCAATACTCGGGAAAATGTTCAGCACTTTGCGTTTACCCGCAAACTGACCGAGGGTGACGTCAGACAGATCTTTTGCCACGAGAGTAAAAGTCTGCGCTTTGCTACCCGCCTGCGGGATGGAATTGGCGACTGTAACCGGGTTGCCCTGGAAATGAACGGTTTGTGACATGATTATCTTTCCTGTTTACATATAGTTAACGTCACACCTAGTTTATGCTAACTGTCAATAACACAGCAAACGCTATTTGCGCTTAATCCGCAGACCACCGCGACAACAAGGAGTAAAGATGAGAACCGTTAAGGTATTTGAGGAGGCCTGGCCCTTACATACCCCGTTTGTGATTGCTCGGGGAAGTCGCAGTGAAGTGCGCGTGGTGGTGGTTGAACTGGAAGAAGAAGGTATTAAAGGCACCGGCGAATGCACGCCGTATCCGCGTTATGGGGAAAGTGATGCCTCGGTAATGGCGCAAATTATGAGCGTCGTGCCGCAATTAGAGAAAGGGCTGACACGGGAGGAGTTGCAAAAAATCCTCCCTGCCGGCGCAGCACGTAATGCGCTGGATTGTGCATTGTGGGATCTGGCGGCGCGAAAACAGCAGCAATCGCTGGCTGATTTGATCGGCATAACGCTTCCCGAGACAGTCACCACGGCACAGACGATAGTCATCGGTACGCCTGATCAGATGGCCAATAGTGCATCAACACTCTGGCAGGCAGGCGCGAAATTACTGAAAGTGAAGCTGGATAACCATCTTATCAGTGAGCGGATGGTGGCAATTCGCACAGCTGTGCCCGATGCGACGCTGATCGTTGATGCAAATGAATCCTGGCGTGCAGAAGGGTTGGCGGCGCGTTGCCAGCTATTGGCAGATTTAGGCGTTGCGATGCTTGAACAACCGCTTCCTGCGCAGGACGATGCGGCGCTGGAGAATTTTATTCATCCGTTACCGATTTGTGCTGATGAAAGTTGTCATACTCGTAGCAATCTGAAGGCGCTGAAAGGGCGCTATGAGATGGTTAACATTAAGCTTGATAAAACCGGTGGTCTGACGGAAGCGCTGGCGCTGGCGACTGAAGCGCGTGCACAAGGTTTTCGTCTGATGCTGGGCTGCATGTTGTGTACCTCTCGGGCCATTAGCGCCGCTTTACCGCTGGTGCCGCAGGTCAGTTTCGCCGATCTTGACGGAACCGGCGCTTCAGTTCACGACGGGCGAATTGCATCTTTAGGATGCCAGCGCAGCAAGTTTGCCATCGCAAAGAGATATTTTTCGCTGGCTTCGTCGGAGGAGATGGGTGGAAACTCTGCGGTGATGCAATGCAAGTTGAGATCTGCACACCAACTGCCGAAAGAGCCAGGCGTTTCATAACCGACGCTGGTTACCAGAGGCAATTCAAACGCCTGGGCCAGCCATTCACCTAATTCGCTGTGTCTGGGATCTTCAATACAGGCCAGCGGATCGTGGAATGAGACCACCTAGGCAGGTTGAATGCGGTGTATAAGTTGGCACAGCGCCTGGGTTTCAGGTTCGGAGCCAGGTTTGTCACCTGTCAGTAAAACGACATCACGTTCTTCAGCGGCGCTGTTCCAGCGATAAACTGTTTCACCTTCCTTCCAGTTCGCTGCCGGAAAGTTTCGGTTTAAATCCACACCATTAGCATTGGCCCGTAACCCTAACTGGCAGCCGTCAGGATTCACACACAGCACCACATGATGGCGGCGCAAAGACGGTGTCAAAGTCCGCAGAGCACAGGAGAGCGTGACGATCGAAGAGTTTTCATCACCGTGAGTGCCAGCCAGAATCAAACCACTTTCGTGACTGGCGGCTGGGGCCGGAAACCAGATTAACGGCGCGCCCAATAATGAACGTCCGTAATGTTCTGTTCCGGGCGGAAATGCGCCGCGTTCGGCGCGTGGGCGAGTTACGGTCATGATCGTCTCTGGTTCAGGAAGTATTACAGGCAGTGTTGTGCAAATTTTGCGGATTATCAAATCCTTTTCTTCAACGCTATGCCATCGATCTTGTATCACTTTTTTGCCGGAAGTTGTTTGTATTTTCATTGATGTGCAGATATTAGAATTGTCGTAATGTTATATACATGGCGTATTTTATTCTTACTGGTTCTACACATGTTAATCGCATCTGATTGATCAGTTCACCTTAATAAGTTTAATAAATCGTACTGCACATAGTACAGTACGATGGTAGCTATATAATTGATTTACATGAAGAAGGGCTTATCACCATCAGTCCCGGGTTGATTGATGCCTATATTCTCACCAATGTGTTTCTCAGGTTTATTGATGATATCTGTGATTAATGCTGCGACACTCTTACGTGATACGATCGTACCTTTGAATGGTTCATTGCGTGAGGTAAGCTCATAATCAATAATATCTTCATCAGTCAGCCAGGCAGGGCGAAGAATTGTATATTCCAGTCCAGAAGCCTCAATTGCATCCGCAGCCCTGCGGAATGGTTTTAGGGGTTCACCAATAACTGCATTATTCCATTCGCCAAATTTTCCTGGAACTTCATTATAAATACCGAGGGAAAGAACAAAGATCAGACGTTTAACATCACAGGCTTTCATCGCAGCGATCACTGAATTTGCCTGAATATCTAAATCTTCCCCCGTAAGGTTGGCATACACAACATCCTGTCCCTGCATGGCCTGCTTCAGTGCTGCATGATTCAGTACATCCCCCATAATAATCTTGCTATTAGTTGGATAGGGTTTGTGGATTTTTGCTGGCTGACGGGCAAATAAAGTTTGTTTAATGGTTTGTTTATCTGCCAGTTGATTAATCACATGGCGGGCTATCTGACCGCCAGCACCAAGAATCAGTACATTTTTCATGAAACTTTTCCCAGATTATTGGCAGCAATATGCCAGGCCATATCACTATTACGGATTTGAATATGTTTCATTACAGAGTTTCCTCAAAGAACGGAGCTAATACTGAAATTGCTTCAGCCACATAGACTTTGCCATCATAAAGATCCATATGGTTTGCGCCTTCAACAATGTGATAGCGTTTATCCTGGCTTGATGCTCGATCGTACAGGTCGTCACTCATCCATTTGCTCCCAGCCTGGCTGCCCGCCACAATCTGTATCGGCTGAGTCAGGTACACTTCCGCCATATGGTAAGCATCATAGGTAATAATCTGGTTAAGGCTGCGCAAAGTAGCGTAACCCGGTGCTGTTGGATACTGCGCGCGAGGGGTGTGGTAATACTCCCAGGCCTGACGCAGTTCTTCGTTCGGCGCATCGGACTCCTTCATTGGTGCCAGTGGCATAGTGGCGTATTCTCCGCTGCTAATATCGCTGGTTCGGGCGTTTGAACCCGCGTCAACGTATGGTAGGGCATCAATAGATTTCACATTGTTTTCCCAACCATTACGGAACATCGAACCAATATTGACCGCACTAACAGTACCGATGGCCTTGATGCGGCGATCCTGAATTGCAGCATTGGCTGTATATCCTGCTCCGGCACAAATTCCCATCGCACCAATTCGGGTATTGTCGACATAAGAAAGCGTTGTCAGGTAATCAATCACGGCACTGACGTCTTCAGTACGAATGTATGGGTTTTCTAACTGACGCGGCTCGCCGCCGCTTTCACCTTGATAAGATGCGTCATAAGCAATAGTGACAAATCCCTTTTCCGCCAGTTTTTCGGCATAGGTTCCGGCCGTTTGCTCTTTAACGCCCCCACCTGGGTGAGATACCACAATTGCCGGATACTGACGGGTTTCATCAAATTTTGGAGGGAAATAGATCACTGCAGACAAAGAGATGGTTGGATTATTGCTGTTAGTGACGCTGACTTTATTATTCATCATTCCGTTCCTCATGGAGTTGTCGGTTCGTTTTAACGGTTGGTGATATCACTATAGATATTGATCATTAAGTTGATTAGACCCAAAATCATGATTAGACCTATCATTTAAATGATTAATAGATTGTATGGAGATACTGAATGAAGCGTGAAGAAATCGCTGATCTGATGGCGTTTGTCGTCGTTGCAGAGGAGCGTAGCTTCACTCGCGCAGCAGCCCGCCTGAGCATGGCGCAGTCAGCTTTAAGCCAGATAGTGCGCCGTATAGAAGAACGATTGGGATTGCGGCTTCTGACGCGAACCACGCGCAGCGTTGTACCCACTGAAGCGGGCGAGCATCTTTTGTCTGTTCTTGGCCCTATGTTGCATGACATAGATTCTGCCCTGACATCCCTGAGCGATCTGCAGAACCGCCCATCCGGGACAATACGTATTACTACTGTAGAACATGCAGCAAAAACGATATTGTTACCAGCTATGCGCACATTCCTGAAATCGCATCCTGAAATTGATATTCAGCTTACCATTGATTATGGTTTGACCGATGTCGTTTCTGAACGTTTTGATGCAGGCGTCCGTCTGGGTGGGGAGATGGATAAAGATATGATCGCCATTCGAATCGGGCCAGACATACCAATGGCTATTGTTGGCTCACCGGATTATTTTTCTCGTCGAAGTGCTCCAACGTCAGTGTCACAATTAATAGATCATCAGGCAATTAATTTGTATCTTCCCACATCGGGTACAGCAAATCGCTGGAGATTAATACGCGGTGGACGTGAAGTTCGTGTTCGCATGGAAGGTCAGCTTTTACTGAATACGATAGACCTGATCATTGATGCTGCAATTGATGGGCATGGATTGGCGTATCTACCTTATGATCAGGTTGAGCGGGCTATTAAAGAAAAAAAACTGATACGTGTTTTGGATAAATTCACACCAGATTTACCCGGTTATCACCTGTACTATCCACACCGTCGACATGCTGGCTCGGCATTCTCATTATTTATAGATAGGCTGAAGTATAAAGGTGCTGTTTAGCACTACTTGCTGATACATTAATTTAATTCTTCTCTTAACGTATTCTCAGTTCCTTTCAACGTTTTGGTTATTTTTTATTCTTCGCACAATGGCGACAGATGCTGATTATGATACCGAAAACGGGTTTGAACGTGCGAAGCCCGAACGTAGTGTTCGGAGTTCTATGTGCTTTACCGCATTTTGGAGACTATTATTTACACTAAATCTGATTTGATATATTGATACTTAAAACATTTGATGCTTCCTTTGTCACTTTTTTGATGGAAGTTGTTTGCATTTCTTTAAGGCGAAACAAATAATTACGCATCAATTTTAATGTCGGTTAGAGGGAAACTTATGAAGCACTCTGTTTCAGTCACGTGTTGTGCGCTGTTGGTCAGCAGCATTTCTCTTTCGTATGCTGCTGAAGTTCCGAGCGGCACAGTACTGGCAGAGAAGCAGGAGCTGGTGCGCCACATTAAAGATGAGCCAGCGTCGCTGGATCCCGCTAAAGCCGTGGGCCTGCCGGAGATTCAGGTCATTCGCGATCTGTTTGAAGGACTGGTGAATCAGAACGAGAAAGGGGAGATTGTCCCCGGCGTTGCGACTCAGTGGAAAAGTAATGACAACCGTATCTGGACTTTTACCCTGCGCGATAACGCAAAATGGGCGGATGGCACACCGGTAACGGCGCAAGATTTTGTCTACAGCTGGCAACGTCTGGTGGACCCGAAAACGCTATCGCCATTTGCATGGTTTGCCGCGCTGGCGGGAATCAACAACGCACAGGCGATTATTGATGGTAAAGCCGCGCCTGACCAGCTTGGCGTCACCGCAGTTGATGCCCATACTTTGAAAATCCAGCTTGATAAACCATTGCCGTGGTTTGTGAATTTAACCGCTAACTTTGCCTTCTTCCCGGTGCAAAAAGCCAACGTAGAAAGCAGTAAAGAGTGGACGAAACCCGGAAATCTGATCGGCAATGGCGCTTATGTTCTTAAAGAGCGCGTAGTCAATGAAAAACTGGTCGTGGTGCCGAATACCCATTATTGGGATAACGCCAAAACGGTACTGCAAAAAGTGACCTTCCTGCCAATTAATCAGGAATCCGCAGCCACTAAGCGTTTTCTCGCGGGGGATATTGATATCACCGAATCCTTCCCGAAAAATATGTATCAGAAGCTGTTGAAGGATATTCCGGGGCAGGTTTATACGCCGCCGCAGCTCGGGACCTATTATTATGCGTTTAACACGCAAAAAGGGCCGACGGCAGATCAGCGCGTTCGCCTGGCATTAAGTATGACGATAGATCGCCGCCTGATGACCGAAAAAGTGTTGGGGACGGGCGAAAAGCCAGCGTGGCATTTTACACCAGATGTTACCGCGGGATTTACGCCGGAACCTTCGCCGTTTGAACAAATGAGTCAGGAAGAACTGAATGCGCAGGCAAAAACTTTGTTGAGCGCCGCTGGTTATGGTCCGCAAAAACCGCTGAAGCTGACGCTTTTGTATAACACTTCAGAAAACCATCAAAAAATTGCGATTGCTGTAGCATCGATGTGGAAAAAGAACCTGGGCGTAGATGTTAAATTGCAAAACCAGGAATGGAAAACCTATATCGATAGCCGTAATACCGGCAATTTTGATGTTATCCGCGCCTCGTGGGTAGGGGATTATAATGAACCCTCCACTTTCCTGACATTATTAACGTCAACGCATTCCGGGAATATTTCACGCTTTAACAATCCGGCATATGACAAAGTTCTGGCCCAGGCATCGACGGAAAATACCGTTAAAGCGCGTAATGCCGATTACAACGCGGCAGAAAAAATCCTCATGGAGCAAGCACCGATTGCACCAATTTATCAATATACCAATGGACGATTAATCAAGCCGTGGCTGAAAGGTTATCCCATTAATAACCCTGAAGATGTGGCGTACAGTCGGACTATGTATATTGTGAAGCATTAATGTGATGGGAACTGGCGTTACCCTTGTGGATAACGCCAGTGATGTCTGATTTAGCGACCCTGGTCCGGCGGTGTAATGTTATCCATATACAGCGTCTGGCTGGGGAAGGCAAAGTCCGCGCCGTGTGA
>OAUH01001279.1_pt1 | contig 10502 bp, 9 predicted proteins | sample 1495121 | NCBI WGS metagenome assembly OAUH01 (sample SAMEA2580006, study PRJEB22360) | human gut metagenome | reverse complement strand
TCCACTTCATCACGACGTACAAACAGTGCCTGAATACCACGCATGGTTTCCAGCAGCAGACGTTCATAGGCATCTGCCAGATGCGTTTGATTAAAAGTTTCTGAATAGCTCAGATCCAGCTTGGTGATTTGCAGGTTATGTTTGTGGTCAAGGCCAGGAACTTTATTCAGTACCTGGATATCCACGCCTTCATCAGGTTGCAGACGGATAGTCAGTTTATTCTGCGGCAGATCCTGCCACGACTCTTTAAACAGATTCAGTTCAGGTGTTTTGAAATAGACCACGACTTCAGAACATTTGGTCGGTAGACGTTTACCAGTACGCAGGTAGAATGGCACACTGGCCCAGCGCCAGTTATCAATGTCGACGCGGATCGCCACGAAGGTTTCTGTATTGCTGCTCTTGTTCGCGCCCTCTTCTTCCAGATAGCCCGGCACTTTTTTGCCCTGAGCGAAGCCCGCAGTATATTGCCCGCGTACGGTTTTTTCGCGCACGTTGGAGCGGTCGATGCGGCGCAGAGACTTCAGTACTTTCACTTTTTCATCGCGGATGCTGTCTGCGCTCAGGTCAGACGGCGGAGACATCGCAATCATGCAAAGAATTTGCAGCAGGTGGTTCTGGATCATGTCGCGCATCTGACCGGCTTTATCAAAATAGCCCCAGCGCCCTTCGATCCCCACTTCTTCTGCCACGGTAATCTCAACATGATCAATGGTGCGATTGTCCCAGTTGTTCACAAACAGAGAGTTAGCAAAACGCAGCGCCAACAGGTTCAGCACTGTTTCTTTACCAAGATAGTGGTCGATACGGTAAACCTGGCACTCCTCGAAGTATTCGCCAACCTGATCGTTGATTTCCTGCGAGGTCGCCAGCGACGTCCCCAGCGGTTTCTCCATGACTACGCGTGCCGGTTTAGCATTCAGTTTTGCCTCACCAAGCCCTTTGCAAATTGCGCCAAAAGTGCTGGGCGGCATGGCAAAGTAGTTAATGGTGATACGATTTTTTTGATCCAGCATCGCGCCGAGACGGCTGAATGCAGCAGTGTCATTGACATCAAGATTACAAAAATCCAGACGTGCACTCAGGGTGTCCCATAAACCTTCATCAATGGTTTCTTTCATGAAAGTTTCGAGCGCCTCGCGGACAACTTTGGTATAAGCCGCTTTATCCCAGTCAGCACGCCCTACGCCGATAATCCGGGTGTCCGGGTTGAGCTGACCGGCTTTTTCCAGTTGATACAGGGAAGGCAGCAATTTACGACGCGCAAGGTCGCCTTTCGCGCCGAAAATGACCAGGTCACAGGCCTGGGCTGTTTGCGTTACCGCCATGTCATTCTCCTTAAGTTAACTAACCCGGTACTTAAGCCAGGGTATACTTGTAATTTTCTTACGGTGCACTGTACTGCTTTTACGAGCTTGCGAAAACTGTAAACGCTTATCCACCCGTGCGATTACGGTAAAAGCGCGCAAAGTGCGGCAAAACTGATAAAAAAATCATCGTTTTCCATTGGGTAAAAATCTGACACTGATCATGTTATGAAAAAAAATAACAACTTTTTTATCTGCTTTTGTCATTAACACAGCACACAGGCGTAATATCTGACAAAACTGCATTTCGATTTCTTTCAGAGCGGAAATCGTCATTACCCGTGAGTCTCTTTACATCATGAATATGCTGGAAAAAATCCAGTCTCAGCTGGAACATTTGAGCAAATCTGAGCGCAAAGTTGCCGAGGTCATTCTGGCTTCGCCCGATAACGCGATCCATTCGAGTATTGCTGCTCTGGCGCTGGAAGCCAATGTTAGCGAACCGACGGTGAATCGTTTCTGTCGCAGCATGGACACACGCGGTTTTCCTGATTTTAAACTTCATCTGGCACAAAGTCTGGCGAATGGCACTCCCTATGTTAATCGCAACGTCAATGAAGATGACAGCGTTGAATCATACACGGGGAAAATATTTGAGTCCGCAATGGCAACGCTCGATCATGTCCGTCATTCACTGGATAAATCTGCCATCAACCGCGCCGTCGACTTGCTCACTCAGGCAAAAAAAATCGCCTTTTTCGGATTAGGTTCTTCAGCCGCCGTTGCCCACGATGCGATGAATAAGTTCTTTCGTTTTAATGTTCCGGTGGTGTACTCCGATGATATCGTGCTGCAACGCATGAGTTGTATGAATTGTAGCGACGGGGACGTGGTGGTGCTGATTTCTCACACGGGAAGAACAAAAAATCTGGTCGAGCTGGCGCAGCTGGCACGCGAAAACGACGCTATGGTAATTGCCCTCACCTCTGCGGGTACCCCGCTCGCCCGGGAAGCAACGCTGGCAATTACTCTCGACGTACCGGAAGATACTGACATTTATATGCCCATGGTTTCTCGACTTGCACAGCTGACCGTGATAGATGTGCTGGCGACAGGATTTACTTTGCGGCGCGGTACAAAATTCAGAGATAACTTGAAGCGGGTCAAGGAAGCGCTGAAGGAATCGCGTTTTGATAAGCAGTTACTTAATTTAAGTGACGATCGCTAAAAACGACTGTCACTGTCCTAATCTTATACGACATCCGAATGAGATTAATTTATCGCCATCGCGGCGTTATTTCATTCGGATTTCATGTTCAAGCAACACCTGGTTGTTTCAGTCAACGGAGTATTACATGTCCAGAAGGCTTCGCAGAACTAAAATCGTTACCACGTTAGGCCCGGCAACAGATCGCGATAATAACCTTGAAAAAGTTATCGCGGCGGGTGCCAACGTTGTACGTATGAATTTTTCTCACGGCTCGCCTGAAGATCACAAAATGCGCGCGGATAAAGTTCGTGAGATTGCCGCAAAACTGGGGCGTCATGTGGCTATTCTGGGTGACCTCCAGGGGCCCAAAATCCGTGTATCCACCTTTAAAGAAGGCAAAGTTTTCCTCAATATTGGGGATAAATTCCTGCTCGACGCCAACCTGGGTAAAGGTGAAGGCGACAAAGAAAAAGTCGGTATCGACTACAAAGGCCTGCCTGCTGACGTTGTGCCTGGTGACATCCTGCTGCTGGACGATGGTCGCGTCCAGTTAAAAGTACTGGAAGTCCAGGGCATGAAAGTGTTCACCGAAGTGACCGTCGGTGGTCCCCTCTCCAACAATAAAGGTATCAACAAACTTGGCGGCGGTTTGTCAGCTGAAGCGCTGACCGAAAAAGACAAAGCAGACATTAAGACTGCGGCGTTGATTGGCGTAGATTACCTGGCTGTCTCCTTCCCACGCTGCGGCGAAGATCTGAACTATGCCCGTCGTCTGGCACGCGATGCAGGATGTGATGCGAAAATTGTTGCCAAGGTTGAACGTGCGGAAGCCGTTTGCAGCCAGGAGGCAATGGATGACATCATCCTCGCCTCTGACGTGGTAATGGTTGCTCGCGGCGACCTCGGTGTGGAAATTGGCGATCCGGAACTGGTCGGCATTCAGAAAGCGTTGATCCGTCGTGCGCGTCAGCTTAACCGCGCGGTAATCACGGCGACCCAGATGATGGAGTCAATGATTACTAACCCGATGCCGACGCGTGCAGAAGTCATGGACGTAGCAAACGCCGTTCTGGATGGTACTGACGCTGTGATGCTGTCGGCAGAAACTGCTGCTGGTCAATACCCGTCAGAAACTGTTGCAGCCATGGCGCGCGTTTGCCTGGGGGCGGAAAAAATCCCGAGCATCAACGTTTCTAAACACCGTCTGGACGTTCAGTTCGACAATGTGGAAGAAGCTATTGCCATGTCAGCAATGTACGCGGCTAACCACCTGAAAGGCGTTACGGCGATCATCACCATGACCGAATCGGGTCGTACCGCGCTGATGACCTCCCGTATCAGCTCTGGTCTGCCAATTTTCGCCATGTCACGCCATGAACGTACGCTGAACCTGACTGCTCTCTATCGCGGCGTTACGCCGGTGCACTTTGATACCGCTAATGACGGTGTAGCAGCTGCCAGCGAAGCGGTTAATCTGCTGCGTGATAAAGGTTACTTGATGTCTGGTGACCTGGTGATTGTCACCCAGGGCGACGTGATGAGTACCGTGGGTTCTACTAATACCACGCGTATTTTAACGGTAGAGTAAGTACGTTGCCGGATGCGGCGAAAACGCCTCATCCGGCCTACAGTTCAATGATAATTCAACAGATTTCGAATCTTCTGAAGCAAACTTGAACTTATCATCAGTCGAAGGCCTCTCCTCGCGAGAGGCATTTTTTATTTGATGGGATAAAGATCTTTGCGCTTATACGGTTGGATTTCGCCCGGTTTGCGAGTTTTCAGCAATTTTAATATCCAGGTGTATTGTTCTGGTCGCGGACCAACAAAAATCTCGACTTCTTCATTCATCCGCCGCGCAATCGTATGATCATCCGCCTCTAACAGATCATCCATCGGTGGGCGCACCTGAATCGTCAGACGATGCGTCTTGCCATCATAAATCGGAAATAGCGGTACAACGCGCGCACGGCACACTTTCATCAAACGACCAATCGCGGGCAACGTCGCTTTATAGGTGGCAAAGAAATCAACAAATTCGCTGTGTTCTGGGCCATGATCCTGATCGGGTAAATAATATCCCCAGTAACCCTGACGTACCGACTGGATGAATGGTTTAATACCATCATTTCTCGCATGCAGACGACCACCAAAGCGACGGCGCACCGTGTTCCAGACATAATCAAAAACCGGGTTGCCCTGATTATGGAACATCGCTGCCATTTTCTGCCCTTGCGAGGCCATCAGCATGGCAGGAATATCGACGGCCCAACCGTGCGGCACCAGAAAAATCACTTTCTCGTTATTACGTCGTATCTCTTCGATGATCTCCAGCCCTTGCCAGTCAACGCGCGGCTGAATTTTCTCCGGCCCGCGTATTGCCAACTCAGCCATCATTACCATCGCTTGCGGCGCGGTGGCAAACATCTCATCTACAATCGCTTCGCGTTCAGCTTCACTACGTTCTGGAAAGCAGAGCGACAGATTGATTAACGCACGACGGCGTGAGCTTTTTCCCAGTCGTCCGGCAAAACGTCCCAGCCGTGCCAGAATGGGATCACGGAACTTTGGCGGCGTTAAAGCGATAGCCGCCATCGCTGCTACGCCCAGCCATGCTCCCCAGTAGCGCGGGTGGCGAAAGGATTTATCAAACTCAGGAATGTATTCGCTATTATTTTTTTTCGTTTCCATGCTTTTCCAGTTTCGGATAAGGCAAAAATCAATCTGGTGATAGTGTAGCGGCGCAACTTGCCCCGCACCAAATAAAAAAGCCGGTACTGACTGCGTACCGGCTGCGAATGGATGTTAATTAATCAAACCGTAGCTGCGGCACAATCTCTTTGGCCTGTGCCAGGAATTCGCGACGATCGGAGCCGGTCAGCCCTTCGGTACGCGGCAGTTTTGCCGTCAGCGGGTTTACGGCCTGCTGGTTTATCCATACTTCATAGTGCAGATGCGGCCCGGTTGAACGTCCGGTATTACCGGAAAGCGCGATACGGTCGCCACGTTTCACCTTCTGTCCCGGTTTCACCAGGATCTTGCGCAAGTGCATATAACGCGTGGTGTAGCTGCGACCATGACGAATAGCCACATAATAACCTGCTGCGCCACTACGTTTGGCAACCACCACTTCACCGTCACCCACTGAAAGCACTGGCGTACCTTGTGGCATGGCAAAATCAACACCTCTGTGTGGCGCAACGCGACCGGTCACCGGATTAGTACGACGCGGGTTAAAGTTAGATGAGATACGGAACTGTTTCGCCGTCGGGAATCGCAAGAATCCTTTCGCCAGACCAGTACCGTTACGATCGTAGAATTTGCCATCTTCAGCGCGGATTGCGTAATAATCTTTACCTTCTGAACGCAAACGTACGCCCAGCAGCTGGCTTTGCTCACGTTTACCATCAAGCATTTCTCGTGACATTAACACCGCAAATTCATCGCCTTTTTTCAGTTTGCGGAAATCCATTTGCCACTGCATGGCTTTAATCACTGCGCTCACTTCGGCGCTGGTTAAACCGGCGTTTCTGGCGCTGGCAACAAAGCTTCCCTCGACGGTACCTTTCAGCAGATTGTTGACCCACTCTCCTTGCTGCATTTCGCTGGTCATTTTAAAACCGTTAGCGGCAGTACGGTCATAGGTTCGGGTTTCACGACGAGACACTTCCCAGGTGAGGCGCTGCAGTTCGCCGTCCGCGGTTAATGTCCAGGAGAGTTGTTGACCGATTTTCAGGTTACGCAATTCTTTGTCGGCAGCAGCCAGTTGGGTGATATCACCCATATCAATACCATACTGATTGAGAATGCTGCTTAGCGTATCGCCAGTGGAAACAACATATTCATGCACGCCCGCTTCACCGGCGATTTTGTCATCCAGTTCGTCCTGGGGAATGGCTTCATCTTCTTGTGCAGCTTGATCAATCGGCTCACTGGCTTCAGGTAAGAGCGAACGAATTTCGTTCTGTTCCAGCTCAATGGTTTTGACAATTGGCGTGGCATCGCGGTGATAAACATAGGGCCGCCAGACAGCGACGGCCAGAGTAAGAACGGTGAGCGACCCCAACATAACGCGGTGTGGTCGCGGTAAATTATTAAACGCCAGGGCGACAGAGCGGGCTATCTGTTGCACGTAATCACTTCCTCATTAATCTCCTTTCAGGCAGCTCGCATACTGGTTGGCTAATTGATTCAGGAATTCTGAATAGCTTGTTTTACCCAGTTTGATATTCGTCCCCAGGGGATCCAACGTTCCCATACGAACGGATGTCCCTCGTGCGACGCTCTCAACGACCGCTGGCCTGAACTGTGGCTCAGCAAAAACGCAGGTTGCTTTTTGCTCAACCAACTGTGTTCTTATTTCATGTAAACGCTGCGCGCCAGGTTGAATCTCAGGGTTAACGGTAAAATGACCAAGCGGTGTCAGTCCGAACTGTTTTTCGAAATAGCCGTAAGCATCGTGAAAAACGAAATAACCTTTCCCCTTGAGCGGCGCGAGCTCGTTACCAACCTGCTTTTCGGTTGAGGCTAATTGTGCCTCAAAATCCTTCAGGTTGGCGTCAAGTTTGGCTCGACTTTGCGGCATAAGTTCCACTAATTTTCCATGGATTGCAACCGCTGTAGCCCGCGCTATCTCTGGGGAAAGCCAAAGATGCATGTTGAAATCGCCGTGATGGTGATCTTCGTCACTTTTTTCCGCGTGGTCGTGATCATCATCATCGCCGTGAATACTTTTCATCAGCAGCGGTTTCACATTCTCTAGCTGCGCAATCGTTACCTGTTTCGCTTCAGGTAATTTACTTACCGGTTTTTGCATGAACGCTTCCATCTCCGGGCCAACCCAAACGACTAAGTCCGCGTTCTGTAAGCGTTTTACATCTGATGGACGCAGTGAATAATCATGTTCTGAAGCCCCGTCAGGTAGTAAAACCTCCGTTTCTGTTACCCCATCAGCAATGGCAGAAGCGATGAACCCAACGGGTTTAAGCGAAGCGACAACGGCAGCATCTGCGGCCTGTGTTGCACCGCCCCAGAGAGCGGCGGATAATGCTGCGAAAAGAAGCGTTTTTTTATGTAACATAATGCGACCAATCATCGTAATGAATATGAGAAGTGTGATATTATAACATTTCATGACTACTGCAAGACTAAAATTAACATGACAAGTCTGGTTTCCCTGGAAAATGTCTCGGTTTCTTTTGGCCAACGCCGCGTCCTCTCTGATGTGTCGCTGGAACTTAAACCTGGAAAAATTTTGACTTTACTTGGGCCAAACGGCGCAGGTAAGTCGACACTGGTACGGGTAGTGCTCGGGCTGGTAACACCCGATGAAGGGGTTATCAAGCGCAACGGAAAACTGCGCATCGGCGATGTACCGCAGAAGCTGTATCTCGACACCACGTTGCCACTGACCGTAAACCGTTTTTTACGCTTACGCCCTGGCACACATAAAGAAGATATTTTGCCTGCACTGAAACGTGTCCAGGCCGGGCATCTGATTAACGCACCGATGCAAAAGCTCTCGGGTGGCGAAACGCAGCGTGTACTGTTAGCGCGAGCATTGTTAAATCGACCGCAATTATTAGTGCTGGATGAACCCACTCAGGGCGTGGATGTGAATGGTCAGGTGGCGTTATATGACCTTATTGACCAACTGCGTCGCGAACTGGATTGTGGCGTTTTAATGGTATCTCACGATCTGCATCTGGTAATGGCAAAAACCGATGAAGTGCTTTGCCTGAATCACCACATTTGTTGTTCCGGCACACCGGAAGTTGTTTCCCTGCATCCGGAGTTTATTTCTATGTTTGGTCCTCGTGGTGCTGAACAACTGGGTATCTATCGCCATCATCATAATCATCGTCACGATTTACAGGGACGAATTGTTTTGCGTCGGGGAAATGATCGCTCATGATTGAATTATTATTTCCCGGTTGGTTAGCCGGGATCATGCTCGCCTGTGCCGCGGGTCCGCTGGGTTCGTTTGTAGTCTGGCGTCGTATGTCTTATTTCGGTGATACGCTGGCTCATGCCTCATTACTTGGCGTCGCGTTTGGTTTGTTGCTGGACGTGAATCCATTCTATGCGGTGATTGCCGTTACGCTGCTGCTGGCGGGCGGTCTGGTATGGCTGGAGAAGCGTCCACAGCTGGCGATCGACACGTTATTAGGGATTATGGCGCACAGTGCCCTGTCGCTGGGCCTGGTGGTCGTTAGTCTGATGTCTAATATTCGTGTTGATTTGATGGCTTACCTGTTCGGTGATTTACTGGCAGTGACGCCAGAAGATCTCATCTCTATTGCGATTGGCGTGGTCATCGTGGTGGCTATTTTGTTCTGGCAATGGCGCAATTTGCTGTCGATGACGATTAGCCCGGATCTGGCGTTTGTTGATGGTGTGAAATTACAGCGCGTGAAATTGTTGTTGATGCTGGTGACGGCATTGACGATTGGTGTAGCGATGAAATTCGTCGGCGCGTTGATTATTACTTCACTGCTGATTATTCCTGCTGCTACTGCACGTCGCTTTGCCCGCACGCCGGAACAGATGGCTGGTGTCGCTGTTTTGGTGGGGATGGTGGCAGTGACTGGCGGTTTAACCTTTTCCGCATTTTACGATACACCTGCAGGCCCGTCGGTGGTGCTATGCGCGGCACTGTTATTTATTATCAGTATGATGAAAAAGCAGGCCAGCTAATCTGTCGCTGAACACATTTGTCGGATGCGGCGCGAGCGCCTTATCCCACCTGCGGTTCGCTATCTCTGGTAGGCCTGATAAGACGCGAAAAGCGTCGCATCAGGGACACTGCCAGTGTCGGATGCGGCTCGAGCGACCAATCCGACTTACGGCATTTCTGGCGGCGTGATGCCGAAGTGGTTCCACGCCCGCACTGTCGCCATACGCCCGCGCGGTGTACGCTGCAAAAAGCCTTGCTGAATCAAATAAGGTTCCAGTACATCCTCAATGGTTTCACGTTCTTCGCCAATGGCTGCCGCCAGGTTATCCAGACCTACCGGCCCACCAAAGAACTTATCGATTACCGCCAGCAACAATTTGCGGTCCATATAATCGAAACCTTCAGCATCGACATTCAACATATCCAGCGCCTGAGCAGCGATATCTGCCGAGATGGTGCCATCGTGCTTCACTTCAGCGAAATCACGCACTCGACGCAGCAGACGGTTGGCAATACGTGGCGTACCGCGCGCACGACGAGCAACTTCCAGCGCGCCGTCATCACTCATCTCAAGCCCCATAAAGCGTGCGCTGCGACTGACGATATATTGCAGATCCGGCACCTGATAAAACTCCAGACGTTGCACAATACCAAAACGATCGCGCAACGGTGATGTCAGCGAACCTGCGCGCGTGGTTGCACCAATCAGGGTAAACGGCGGCAAATCAATTTTAATGGAGCGTGCCGCCGGACCTTCACCAATCATGATATCCAGTTGGTAATCTTCCATTGCCGGATACAACACCTCTTCCACCACTGGTGAAAGACGGTGGATCTCATCAATAAACAGTACATCGTGTGGTTCAAGGTTAGTGAGCATTGCTGCCAGATCGCCCGCCTTTTCCAGCACCGGACCAGAAGTCGTGCGTAAATTAACGCCCATTTCATTGGCGACAATATTGGCAAGCGTAGTTTTACCCAACCCCGGAGGACCAAAAATCAATAGATGATCGAGGGCATCGCCGCGCAGTTTCGCTGCTTTGATGAAAATCTCCATCTGCGAACGAACCTGCGGCTGACCAACATACTCTTCCAGTAATTTAGGGCGAATGGCGCGATCTGCCACATCTTCCGGCAAAGTGGTACCGGCAGAAATCAGACGGTCTGCTTCAATCATCCTTTACCTCATAACGCGGCGCGTAGGGCTTCGCGAATTAATGTTTCACTGCTGGCGTCAGGGCGAGCGATTTTGCTCACCATGCGGCTTGCTTCTTGTGGTTTATAGCCCAGTGCCACCAGCGCAGCAACC
>OAUH01001278.1_pt1 | contig 10507 bp, 5 predicted proteins | sample 1495121 | NCBI WGS metagenome assembly OAUH01 (sample SAMEA2580006, study PRJEB22360) | human gut metagenome | reverse complement strand
GAGCCGTGCTTTCGTCACCAAAGAGACTTAACGCCAGAAATGCCCAGTTGTCTTTTGCGGGGGCTCCAGCTTGTTGCCACGCGGTGAAAAGATCCCAGGCAAAAGCTGCCAGCGTTTGCGGCTGGCAAAACGTTTTCAGCTGTTCCAGTCCGCCATAAAAACGTCCGCCCTGGGTAAAGCGCAGCATTTCGCCGATAATTTCCAGAGCGTCATCGGTAACAGGCTGATTATTCTTGATAAGGCGCGGCCTGGACCACATTGCCGGATGCCATTTCTATTGGACCCAGTTTAAGTAATTGCTCCAGGGCAGGCCATACATCTGTACGCTGCCAGCGGTTTGCCACGGTTTGCAGTAATTCGCCATGCCCTTGTTCATACAGTAAACGCAGGGCAAGTAATGCAGCTTCGCTATTATCGCTGGGTTTTGTAAAGACAAGAGGGATAAGTGCAGTAGCCGTATGTTCCGGCCATTGTAAAATCCACTGGCGAGCCAGATCACGCTGCGCCGCGAAACGTCGCCAGACGCGGGCAACGGGCAGGGCCAGTTCTGTTGCGCCGAAATTTAAAATTAACGGAAATGTTTCTTTTGGATGATGTGAAAAAGCCAATAACAGGCCAGGTAATGTATCCAACCCGAGGATACTGAGAAAATAGTCCTCACCCGCGAACAGATGCTTTTTCTCATTGATACGCAGCCAGAAAGTCAAAGCCATCTCACGCGGCAACTGTGCCAATAAATACAGGTTCCAGACACTCTTTTCCGGACGATAACGTGAGTAGCTATCATTTTCCCAGGTGTTAATTAACGCTTCAACGTCGCCGGAACGAAGCGCCTGTTCGGCTGATTTTGCTTCCGTGGAGTGCCAGCCATTGTTGATTTCCTCTACTCTGCGCGGGGAGTAATGCCACTGACCCACTAATGATTTGCGCGCCGCATCCAGTTTGCCGGGCAGTATATAATTCCGGAACAGCCATACATCATCCCCAAAACCTAGCTCCTGTAGTACAACTCGACCACTTTTTCGTTCCATGCGTTCCGTAAAAGATCCCGTGCTGAAATAACGGGCAGACTCTGTGGCGGCAAGTCTCTCTCGTTCGCCTGGTTGCCAGCGGGCTTTGGGCGCTAATTCAAGAGGCACTAAATCAAGGCGCAGCAATGCCGTTTTTTTCTTACCTCGCCACGGTGGAGAAACAAGTATTTCTGGCAGGTCGTTGCTATGAGTACTCTCGAAAGCAAGTTTTGGCGATGCCGATAAATAACCATTCACCACTGCCTGGGCTTGAGTACTTAACCACGGCATCACCTCTTCTGCCAGTTGTGGCTGCGATGCCATCAGCGTTTGTAACAGCGTATGCCAGTATTCATCACGTGCTTTTTGCTGTGCAGGCAGCTTTTGGTCTTCGATGATGGGATAACCAGGGCGCGCAGGGGGGGCTTTTAACGCCAGCAGTTCTGCCAGTGCGGCGAGCGTCGCATGGGGGAAGTTTTTACTGTATTTAGCCACACGTTGCAGGCTGGGTTTGTTTTTATCAGCCACCAGTAGCAAGGTGCGGATGACTTGCGGATGGTTAATTTGTACCAGCAGACTGCCGCAATCTTCTTTATGTGCATACATCGCGAGGCGCGGAACGGCTGCCAGTCCTTGTTCGCGCAAAAGGGCAGCGCAGGCCGCGTAACCGAAGTGGTTTTCATGCGACATGTAGCTGGCTTCTCGATCGCTAAATATATCCTGGCTCCAGTAGCGTGCGAGTTCTTTCACCGCCTTAGGGTCATCAGCAACAACTTTTAACCACTCTTTTGAGCGAAAATGAGTTTGCGAACATTCAAGGCTTACCAGCTCGTTGGCGATTTCGGGTTTTTCCGGGAGGTTCAGAGCAATAAAAGGGCGGCGAACTTTGGTTATTCCTGGCAGTGCGGCAATGAGTTTGTCGGCGCAACGCTGCCAGCAGGTTTCCTCTGCCAGAGAGAGATGCTTACGTAATCGGAGATCGAATTCGTTATAGGTTTCTGAGCGATAACCATAGCCATAGTCCTCGTTCTGATACTGCAATGTTACTACCAGAGGATCACTCTCATAACACCGTACAATAAACTGGCGTGCAATCACCCCCTCAGTTGCATATTCCAGCCCCTCTTGTTGGACGATTTCGTCGAGCAACTGTTGGCTATCATTTTGCGCGATACAGGCTAGCGCCGCCATTGTCCGGGCCGTGATTGAGGGTTTGTGTTCGCCGATCAAGTTGATGGCCTGCGTGATGGCGGACTGCCACTCCAGTGAAAAGTTTTCATAACGCCAGACAATGTTTTTTTTCTTCTCTGCTTTTTGTAGCAATTCATCACCCAGTGTCTGAATGATGCTTTCAGTGATAACAGGCACCGGTTCGCCTGGCCAATTGCGATGGCTGAGTGGTGTTTTGCCTTTTTTATATTTAAGTTCCAGTTGGGCGTTATCCGCCAGCCACGGTAATTCCTTGTCCATGCTCTTTCCTTATTCAAACAGGGCTTCAATATCGTTAATTAGCTCGCTGGCGGTGATGGCATCGAGTACGGAGAACTGCGCTTCCTGTGTTGAATTACTCCCCCTGCCATAGCTTTCCGCTTTGCCTTCCCATAGCCACAGCTTGCTTAAGAGTTGCTCGGCACTCAGTTCGGCTGGCGACATGCCTACCGCAAAACCTTCATCGATTTCCATGATTAACGACCAGCGGCCCAGGGGGTTGATCATCCAGCCGATCCAGCCAGCATCCTGCGGGGTGCCCTTTATCCAGCCTTTATTCGCCAGCCCCATTACCCGACCACTCGGGCATTTTCTGCCTGTCCAGCGTGTCAGTTCGCTGGCGTTGCGCTCGGCTTCTGTCAGCGCGTAACTGTTACGATCAAGCTGGCGGAACGGTGGTAACAGTTCGTAGTCGGCAAAAAGCTGCCCGAAGGCGGCAGCATCCGTCGGTGATATTTCCAGAACGTGAGGAATACCAATAGAGATATCGCCTTCCGGCAGGGTGAAAAGATCATCGTCAGCGGTGCTGTAGCTGTTATCTTCCGCTACGCGAAAGCAAGCCAGTAGCTGGTTTTCGGCGCTATAAACGCCCCAAATCAGACGGCGGGTTAAGTGGCGGACCAGCGGATGCTCAACCAGGAAGAGCTGAAAGTTTTCCGGTGACCAGCGGCGACGCAGGCACATGGCGGATTCCAGCCGTGCTACCTGCTGGGCGGCGACGGTACGCGCATCTTTTTTCAGCAATTTGTAGCGGTTAACAGCATCGTTCGCCTGTGATTCATCATCGCTTTTGTTTGGTTTGGGCAGGTCTTTCAGACGACTGCCGGAAGCGTCACGCACAAACGGTTTTAAGGTTTCATCAAAGCTGACGGTGAACTGGCGTGGGCCGAAATCCAGCAACAACGAACCATTATCATCCAGACCGAGATCCGGTGCTAACCGATCTTCAAGCTCCGCCACCGTGAGTTCGCGGCTCTCGGCAATGTCGGCAATTTTTTCTTTTGCCCGCTCCTGTAATGCTTTGAATTTCAGTTTCTGGGCGATGCCGTTAAGCTGCATCAGGGCGATATCACTACCGATAGCAGCGAGAATATCCAACCCGACGGTGGCGCGTTTATGCTGGGATTCACCAGGCCAGGCGCGAATCAAAGGCGTCAGTTTGCGGGCGGTGTCATCGTTACCGAGAACGCCTAACGCAGTGAACGCCCAACTCTCTTTCGACGGCGCGCCAGCGGTCTGCCAGGCGGTAAACAGATCCCAGGCAAATTCAGCCAGTGAGTCGGTGGTACAGGCATCTTTCACCTGCAATAATCCCGGATACAGTGCCTCTTCCTGAGGGAAGCGGAGCATTTCACCGAGGTGGAGGAGTGCGCTATCAGGCAGTGATTGGGCGTTTGCTTTTAATAACGGGCGCGTCCAGAGCGATGGCTGATAAAAGGTCGGAAGAGTGGGGATTTTTGTCGGGTGATTATCTAAGGGATCGAGCGCAAGTAGAGCGTTCACCGCATCGGTTACTTCCGGCTGGTTATAACGCCGGGCGATTTCTTGCAGCAATGGCTGATGACCGTTTTCGGTAAGCATACGCAAGGCAGCACGGGCGTTGTCCTGTGCTTCACTGGCTTTGCCGAGCGCTGCAGGCAGCAGGCCGGTAATGGCGTGTTCCGGGTATTTCAGCAGCCAGCTACTGGCGTCTTGTCGTAATGTTTTGAGTTTGTTGAAGGCGCGGGCGACGGCAGGAGCCAGTTCCGTTGCGGCAAAATAATTAGCAACCGCAAAACCTTCTTGAGGGTAGCGTGAAAACGAGTGTAGAAAACCACTCATACCTGCCAGTCGCAAATAAAGCATGACTGGTTTTATCGCGGTATGCGGCTCTTTGCTGAGAAATTCCCATAGCTTAATCGCTTTTTGCATAGGTAAAAAGGGAAGTGAGTTGAGATGCCACTCCCCCTGATACGGTGCATGGTGGGCTTTAAACATTTGGATGAGTGTAGCGAAGTCCTCACGTTCCCATGCGTCAATTGCCGAGTCAGAAGCGCCGATATATTTATATGTGTCAAAATCCCAGCGGCGATACCCCAGCGAGTAAAGGAAATTTTTAGCACCTTCACCTGGCTTATGCGGTTCCCAGTCCCAATGAGTTTGAAACTCTTTAGCTTCTGTGTCGGTTATTGTGCATATGGATTCGAGGTTGAGCGGTGCTAAATCCAGCACCGGAATCGGCGATTTTTTCTTTTTCGAAAGCCATGGTGGGGAGACTACTATGGCCGGCAGTAGATCGGCGCTGGCATGGTTTGAGGGCTGTGTCAGTTGTTGCTGGCATGATTTCAGCACTGCAACTGCGGGTGTCGAAAGCCAGGGAATGACCTGTTCTGCTAGTGTCGGGTGCGAGATAAGCATCGTCATTAGCATAATGCGCCAACTATTCTCTTCTTTTTGCACTAGAAGTTCCGCCAGTGCTGCCAGTGCTGCGTGTGGGAACGCAGCGCAGGCTTTCGTCATTCGATCGTGACAGCGTTTAGTATGCCCTGCTACACGTATAAGCAGTGTTAATGCGAACGGATGATTGATATGACGCAACACATCGGCGCAGTAGTCACTTGCGACATAGGGAGCAAATCGGGGCAGGGCCGCAACACCTTGCTCCTGTAATACGGTGGCTGACCATATCGCACCACAATAGTAATCATCAAAAATGGCATATGGCTCGTGATATTTTTCTAATGAGGCAAGAATGTGCTCATCAGTCGCCACTATTTTTAGCCACTCCAGCGAGGGTAATTTCTTTTGCCCCAGTAGACGCTGGGCAATTTCATGTGCAATTTCTGGTTTTTCGGGCAATAACAAAGCAATTAATGGTTGCCGCCATTCTGGAATATGTGGAACTGCGGCAATAAGTTTTTGTGCACATTTTTGCCAGAGAGACTCTTCCGCCAGTGATAAATGTTTACGTAGGCGTAATTCAAAGCTGGAATATTGCTGCAAATAATCAGGTGAAATGCCAGACGACAGGAAAACAATATTATTGTTGACATAATCCCATTCAATAGATATTTGTTGAAGATGTATTATTACATCAGTAGCATATTCCAGACCGCCTTCCTGAATAATCTGATCCATAACATCCTCACGCTCTTTATATCTTGTGCATTTCATTTCAAGTGCCGTGAGTACAGCCATTACGGGTGATGGTAGCTGTGTTGTTTTCAGGTCGTCGATCTGACTGATCGCCTGGGCGACGGTGTTTTGCCATTCTAAAGAACAGGCGCTGAAGTCAAATGTGGCTGTTGTATTATCCCGTTGCGACACACTACAGGCTAAGCGACGTAATTGGGTCAATTTGTCTGCTTGCTGAACAGGAACTCCGGGAAAGCGGCGATGACTTAACGTGGTGTGTACAACTTCGGGCGGAAAAACGACAGCAATATCTTTCGCCAGCCACGGTAAAACAGCATCTGTATTTTTGTCAGCCGCACGGGTTTCTGCTACGAAAGAGGGTTGTTCCTGAATAATGGTGGATAAGTCCGCTACCTTGAGAGAGTCCGTTACCGTTTGGGAAGGTTGCAAAGAATTATCCTTCGCTTGCTCCACATATCCCTTCTTCACCTTCTCCGCAATCAGCTTCAGCTCCGCTTTTTCCGCTGCCACAGCATCAGCAAAACTTTTTACCTGGCTTTGCCCTTGGGTACCAACTTTTCCCCAACTGATATGCAACTCGTTTCCCTGTTGCTCCACCGCCCAGAATTTATGTGATTTTTCGTCCTGATAGATAAAGTGTCTCATTCTGCATCCCTGTAATTTTATCCAGTTGAATGCAGATGCTACCAGTATTTATGCGGGTTAGAGAGAGACAAAATCGCAAGAGAACAACTTTAGGAATTTATAAAGAAAAGGCGCTGTCGATGCAGCGCCTTGAAGGGGGATTATTTCACCTGATGACCCGGTTTAGCACCGGCATCCGGGCTTAGCAGGAAGATATCTTTCCCACCAGGACCAGCAGCCATTACCATGCCTTCGGAGATACCGAAGCGCATTTTACGTGGTGCCAGGTTAGCCACCATAATGGTGTGACGACCAATTAGTGCTTGCGGATCCGGGTAAGCAGAACGAATGCCGGAGAAGACATTGCGTTTTTCACCGCCGAGATCCAGCGTCAGGCGCAGCAGTTTGTCAGAACCTTCAACAAACTCTGCGTTTTCAATCAGCGCCACGCGCAGGTCAACTTTGGCGAAGTCGTCAAAGGTGATGGTTTCCTGAATCGGGTCGTCAGCCAGTGGGCCAGTTACCGGTGCGGCTGTGGCTTTTACTTCCTCTTTGGATGCTTCCACCAGTGCTTCAACCTGTTTCATATCGATGCGGTTATACAGCGCCTTGAATGGATTCACTTTATGGCCCAACAGCGGTTGCTGGATACCATCCCAGGTCAGTTCTGTATTGAGGAATGCTTCTGCGCGCTCGGTCAGTTTCGGCAGTACCGGTTTCAGGTAAGTCATCAGCACGCGGAACAGGTTGATGCCCATTGAGCAAATCGCCTGCAGATCGGCATCGCGACCTTCCTGCTTCGCCACCACCCACGGAGCCTGTTCATCGACATAGCGGTTAGCCAGGTCAGCCAGCGCCATGATTTCACGGATAGCTTTACCAAATTCGCGGCTTTCCCACGCTTCACCAATCACTTCAGCGGCATCAGTGAAGGTTTTGTACAACTGCGGGTCAGCCAGCTCGCTTGCCAGCACACCGTCAAAACGCTTATTGATAAAGCCAGCGTTACGGGACGCCAGGTTAACCACTTTGTTCACGATATCGGCATTCACGCGCTGAACGAAATCTTCCAGGTTGAGATCGATATCATCAATGCGCGAAGACAGTTTGGCGGTGTAGTAGTAGCGCAGGCTGTCGGCGTCAAAATGATTCAGCCAGGTGCTGGCTTTAATAAAGGTGCCGCGAGACTTGGACATTTTCGCGCCGTTCACCGTCACATAGCCGTGAACAAACAGGTTGGTCGGCTTGCGGAAGTTGCTGCCTTCCAGCATGGCAGGCCAGAACAGGCTGTGGAAGTAAACGATATCTTTACCGATGAAGTGATACAGCTCGGCAGTGGAATCTTTCTTCCAGTATTTATCGAAGCTTACGCTGTCGCCGCGCTTGTCACACAGATTCTTGAAAGAGCCCATATAGCCAATCGGTGCGTCCAGCCAGACATAGAAATATTTGCCCGGCGCGTTCGGAATTTCAAAACCGAAATAAGGCGCGTCGCGGGAGATATCCCACTGTTGCAGGCCAGATTCAAACCACTCCTGCATTTTATTTGCCACCTGCTCCTGCAACGCACCGCTGCGGGTCCATGCCTGCAGCATTTCGCTGAAAGAGGGCAGATCAAAGAAGAAGTGTTCAGAATCACGCATTACCGGGGTAGCACCAGAAACCACCGATTTCGGCTCGATCAGTTCAGTCGGGCTGTAGGTCGCGCCGCAGACTTCGCAGTTATCGCCGTATTGATCCGGGGATTTACATTTCGGGCAGGTGCCTTTTACAAAACGGTCCGGCAGGAACATGCCTTTTTCCGGATCGTACAGCTGAGAGATGGTGCGGTTTTTAATAAAACCGTTTTCTTTCAGACGAGAGTAGATAAGTTCTGACAACTGGCGATTCTCTTCGCTGTGCGTCGAGTGATAGTTGTCATAGCTGATGTTAAAGCCTGCGAAATCAGTCTGATGTTCCTGACTCATTTCGCCAATCATCTGCTCCGGGGTGATACCAAGCTGCTGAGCTTTAAGCATGATCGGCGTGCCGTGGGCATCGTCGGCGCAGATGAAGTTGACCTCGTGGCCGCGCATTCGCTGGTAACGGACCCAGACATCAGCCTGGATGTGCTCCAGCATATGGCCGAGGTGGATTGAGCCGTTAGCGTACGGCAGTGCGCACGTCACCAGAATTTTCTTCGCGACTTGAGTCATAGTAGGCATTACTTCTTAATAGTGAAAAGGGCTTAGATAGTACCAAATGGGAAAATGTTAAGTAAGTACTTCTCTATATTCTTCAGGTAAACTATCAGCTGATGGTTTATCTATACAAAAAAGGAGTCGGGATGAACGAACAATCCCAGGCCAAATCACCAGAAGCCTTGCGCGCAATGGTCGCCGGGACACTGGCCAATTTTCAGCACCCAACCCTGAAGCATAACCTCACAACGCTGAAAGCGTTGCACCATGTCGCCTGGATGGACGACACGCTGCATGTGGAACTGGTTATGCCATTCGTCTGGCATAGCGCGTTCGAAGAGTTAAAAGAGCAATGTAGCGCCGAACTGCTGCGCATCACCGGAGCGAAAGCTATCGACTGGAAACTGTCGCATAACATAGCCACTCTGAAACGCGTGAAGAATCAGCCGGGAATTAACGGCGTGAAGAACATTATCGCGGTCAGTTCCGGTAAAGGTGGCGTGGGTAAATCCTCCACGGCGGTAAACCTGGCGTTGGCACTGGCGGCGGAAGGGGCGAAAGTCGGCATTCTGGACGCCGATATCTACGGCCCATCAATCCCTACCATGCTGGGCGCAGAAAATCAGCGTCCAACTTCGCCGGACGGTACCCATATGGCACCGATTATGTCTCATGGCCTGGCAACTAATTCAATTGGTTATCTGGTGACAGACGACAATGCGATGGTGTGGCGTGGCCCAATGGCGAGCAAGGCGTTAATGCAAATGTTGCAGGAAACCTTGTGGCCGGATCTCGACTATCTGGTGCTTGATATGCCGCCAGGTACCGGTGACATTCAATTGACATTGGCACAAAACATTCCAGTAACCGGTGCAGTCGTGGTCACCACCCCGCAGGACATCGCGTTGATCGATGCGAAAAAAGGCATTGTGATGTTCGAGAAAGTCGAGGTTCCGGTGCTCGGTATTGTCGAGAACATGAGTGTGCATATTTGCAGTAACTGTGGTCACCATGAACCGATTTTCGGTACCGGTGGTGCAGAGAAACTGGCCGAGAAATACCACACGCAGCTGCTGGGGCAGATGCCGTTACACATCTCCTTACGTGAGGATCTCGATAAAGGCACGCCAACGGTTATCAGCCGTCCTGAGAGCGAATTTACCGCTATCTACCGCCAGCTGGCTGACCGCGTTGCAGCTCAGCTCTACTGGCAGGGTGAAGTCATTCCAGGCGAGATTTCCTTCCGCGCGGTCTAACGCGTATTAACCATTCTGATTATTCTTCATACACCGCAGAGATGTTACATTGATGCGGTGTATTTGTTTTTGCCGCATTAATGAACACTTATTTAATGCTGCGAATATTCTGCGGACCTTCGTCCGAAACTCTACAAAGTCGATTGATCGTACCGGCGATGCTTCATTATCATCCTTCGTGGCTGTGTAGTGGATGTACAGCTATAGTTTGTTATGCACTCATTCTTTCCAGGCATAACCTTTACTACAGGGATAACGTTCAATGAATAAGTACTGGCTGTCAGGAATTATTTTTCTTGCCTATGGATTGGCTTCTCCCGCGTTCTCTTCAGAAACTGCCACATTAACGATTAATGGTAGGATCAGTCCCCCGACATGCAGTATGGCTATGGTTAATGGTCAACCTCAACAGCATTGTGGTCAGTTAACGTATAATGTTGATACCCGTCATCAGGTTTCTTCGCCAGTTAAAGGTGTAACGACGGAAGTGATTGCTGCAGATAGCGATAGCAAACGTCGAATCGTGTTAAATCGCTACGATTAATTTGCCACCCTGGTTTTAATCAGATTTAGAAAGCTTAAATCATTTACATGAATGATTTAAGCTTTTTTTATTGATATTAATAATACCATTTATAGAAATCCACATTAATTAATAGATTTGATAAATATTTAATGTGCTTAAGTATTTGTTGTGTTTATATTGCAATAGTTAATTTGCTTTAAATCAATAAAACAATGTGTTTACATTGCGGCAACTTTTTTGGTGTGAGAAATTTGTTTCCAAGAGATACAGACTCTTAACAACCAAAAA
>OAUH01001275.1_pt1 | contig 10565 bp, 8 predicted proteins | sample 1495121 | NCBI WGS metagenome assembly OAUH01 (sample SAMEA2580006, study PRJEB22360) | human gut metagenome | reverse complement strand
GGCTTCCGCGCCGGGACCCCCAAAATGCTAAGAGGGGAGCCGATGAGCAGCGGCTGATGCAACGGCTGCTTCAAAATCTCCTTCGCGGAGACCTTGCCTTTGGTGGTCACGTCGAGCACGGTCAGGCCGATCGGCGTGAACACCGCCTGCTGCATGACCAGGATCGGTGCGACAAGCGCCGGATTGCCCAGAATGTACGTGGCGATCGGCAGGCCGATGTTGTTCGAGTTCAGATACAGCGAATTCAGTGCGCCGATGGTGGCGTCCGCGGCTTTCATATGGAAGAACAGCCGGTTGAGGATCAGGAAGACCACGCCCACCAGCAGCGCCGAAAAAAACGCCACGACGATGGAGGAGTGGAAAATCTCGAAGATCTTCTCCTTGGACAGGATGGCGAACATCAGGCATGGACTCGACACGAAGAAGCTGAACCGATTAAGCACCATCTGCGCGCTCGGCCCGCCGATACGCATACGCGCGGCCACATAGCCGGTCGCGATGACGATGCCGATGACGCAGAAACCTTCCATCGCGCTTAACAGACCCGGCATTGCACTCTCCTTTTCGTTGCGGCCGTTGCCTTTCGACCGCTATCTAGTGTGGCACCAAGCGCGCGTCGGTCGTATGCACGTCTCAAAAGCGAGCCCGATACACGATTGACGGCACGTTTTGCCGGATAATGGACGGCATGAGCGAACTTACGATTCGATTTTCCGCTTCCGCCAGCAAACAGGAGCAGTTGAACGAGCTGATGAGGCAGATCATGGGCTGCTATTCCGTCAGCGATGACGAAGGCCCGTTGACGGACGCCGTCGAGGTGTTCCTGAAAAAACAGCCGCATCTGACAGTGCGCAGGCACGGCGACACATTGGTGGCATCCACCGATTTCGGCCGCGAGCGCCGCGTGATTCTTGCCGGACACCTCGACACGGTGCCGATTATCGACAATTTCCCACCGAAATGGCTTCAGCCGGGCGATCCGCTGATTCGCGAGGATGTGGCGGCCGGTCATGAGCATGAGCGCGTGATCTGGGGTCGTGGCGCCACCGATATGAAGGGTTCCGACGCGGTCATGCTGTATCTGGCGGCCACGCTGACGGATGCGAAATACGATCTGACGTACGTGTTCTACGACCATGAGGAAGTCGCGGCCGAGAAGAACGGCCTGCGCAAGGTGGTCGAGTCGCATCCGGATTGGATTACCGGCGATTTCGCGATCATCGGCGAGCCGACCGATTGCGGCATCGAGGGCGGCTGCAACGGCACGATGCGATTCGACGTGATCACGCACGGCGTTGCCGCGCATTCGGCCCGCGCCTGGATGGGCAAGAACGCGATCCACGCGGCGGCCGAGATTCTGAACCGTTTGAACGCACATGAGAACCGCGCCATCGAAGTAGATGGCCTGACCTATCAGGAGGGCCTGAACGCCACGCTGATTTCCGGCGGCAAGGGTACCAATGTGATTCCCGACGAGTGCCGTGTGCACGTCAACTACCGGTTCGCGCCGGACAAGTCGCTCGCCGAGGCGAAGGCGCTGATGATCGGCGCGGATGCGGGCGCGAAACTCGGCAACGGCGAGCATCAGGCCACTGGTGGCGTGTTCGAAGGCTTCGGCATCGAGATGAAGGACGAATCGCCGAGCGCACGTCCGGGCCTCAATTCGCCGCTTGCCCAATCGCTGGTATCGCTTGTCAAGGAACGTACCGGTCGTGACCCGCTTGCCAAGCTGGGTTGGACGGATGTGGCGCGTTTTGCGATTCTGGGCATTCCGGCCGTGAATCTCGGCGCGGGAAGCCCGCTGCTGGCTCACAAGCAGGACGAGCAGTTGCCGGAGACCGATCTGCTGCTCATGGCCGACCTGCTGGAGGACTGGCTGCGTTGAATCGCCGTTGAGTCGTTGCTGAGCTGCCGTTGAATCGCCGGTAATTCGCTGCCGCGGGCTTGCCGCAGAACCACTATTGGTCCACCGTTGAACCGCTGCTGAACCACTATGCCGGCGCACGTTCATTCACGGCGTGTCAACGCGAATCATTGGAAAACGGAGCGTGTAGGGGGAATAAATTTCCCGTCCTGTCACGCTCCGTTGTTTTTTGTGTCATACTTATAGACGGTGGTTCTGCAAGACCGCCGACGCATCCGATGGCGTTGATCCCCTCGCGTGAATGTTCTGTGAGTCGCGAGCGCAGGTGTCCGCCGTCGCATGATGAAGACTTTTGACGGAAGTTGCTTCCTACGGGCGCCATGATGCGCGGCCACGGTGAGAGCGTGGTGTGAGAACCGTTGGGGCTTGAGTGAAGGCGATGCGATTGCAGCGCGTTGCCGAGGAGCGTTGTGCCTACTACCAATGAGGGCCTCGATCAGGTCGAGGCTGTTGTGTCATCCGATAATTCAACCAATAATGCGGCAAGCAGTGCGGGTTCTGTGTCTGCCAATCCAGCTCCGCGTCGTCGTCGTGGGGGTCGCCGCGTGGTGCGTGGCGTAGGTGCCGCGGGCGCGTCTTTGGAGCTGAAGGTCGAGGAGCATGCCAAAGCCCCCTTGTTTGAGGAGCCGAAGCTTGAGCCTGCCCAGCCTGCGCGTGATTCCGCCGATTTCAATGATGCCGATGACGACGAGCCGTCGCGTCCGCGTCGTCGTCGCGTGACCCGTTACGATGACGACGATGAGATGCGTGACGAACGTCCACGCCGTCGCCGTCGTTCCTCCGTGGACGGGCAGGACGAGGACGATCGCCCGTCGCGTCGCCGTCGCCGTATCAGCGACGAGCCGCGTGATGACCGTGACGATCGTGACAATTACGGCAATCGTGGCAATCGTGACGAATCATCCGAAGACCGTGCGCTCGACGCCGTCAGCGCGCTGCCGGAAGGCCATGAGACGCGTCATAATCCGCGTCCGATGACGTCGCTGCTGTTCCAGGAGCCGATTCTGCCGGCCGCCCCCGCGGGCCGCGGATCGTCCGACGATGACGATGCCGACGATACGGGCCGCAGAGGTTCGGACGATGCCCGTGACAGCCGTGATGACCGCGACGATGACCGTCCGACCCGTCGCCGCCGGCGTCGCAGCCACGACACGGCCGATGCGGACCGCACGGACGCTTCGAATGACGGTCGCGGCCGTGATGATGGCAATGACCGCAACAACGACGCCGAAGACGATGATCATGGCGATTCCCGTCGTTCCCGTCGTTCCCGTCGTCTGAACGCGCAGGAACGTCGTGCCGCTGCCGAAGTGGAGCAGATCGAGGAGGACCTGGTCCTCGATGGCATCACGTATGCGCCGATCGATGACGAGTCCCGCAATGGAAACGATGATGACGACGAGCAGCCGACGCGCACCCGTCGCCGCCGTCGCGGACGCGGCAACCATGAGGAAGCCGACGAGCAGCAGACCTCCGAACGCGAATCCCGTCGCCGTCATGAGGATGACGATGAGGAAGAGGGCACGGTGACCCGTCGCCGTCGCCGCCGCCGTGGAGGGTCGAAGGCCGAGGAATCGGACGAGACGATGTCCCGTCGCTCCCGCAAGCAGCAGTACATCGACGAAATCACCGACGTCGAAGGATCCACCCGTCTGGAAGCCAAGAAGCAGCGCCGCCGCGACAACCGTCGTGAACGCAGCCGTCAGAACCAGCTCATGGAGCAGGACTTCCTGGCCCGTCGCGAACACGTCGAGCGTCTGATGGTGGTGCGCGAACGTGAGCGCCACACCCAGATCTCCGTGATCGAAGACAATGTGCTCGTCGAGCATTACGTGTCCGACATCCAGGAAGTGGCCACCGTCGGCAACATCTATCTTGGCCGCGTGCAGAACGTGCTGCCGAGCATGGAGGCCGCGTTCGTGGACATCGGACAGGCCCGCAACGGCGTGCTGTACGCCGGCGAGGTGAACTGGGATTCCGCGCGTCTGGAAGGCCAGCCGCGTCGTATCGAACTGGCGTTCAAGTCGGGCGATCCGGTGCTGGTGCAGGTAACCAAGGATCCGATCGGCCACAAGGGCGCAAGGCTTACCTCGCAGGTCACCTTGGCCGGCCGTTTCCTCGTGCTGGTGCCGTCCGGCGGCATGACCGGCGTGAGCCGCAAGCTGAGCGAGCGTGAGCGCGCCCGCCTGAAGAACATCGTGTCGAAGATCGCGCCGAAGGATATGGGCGTGATCATCCGAACCGCGGCCGAAGGCGCTTCCGAAGAGGCCATCACCAAGGATCTCGAGAACCTGGTGCGCCAGTGGGAACGCATCACCGCCAAGCGCGACGAGTTCCTGCACGGCAAGCGTCCGAAGCTGCTGCAAGGCGAGCCGGACGTGGCCATCCGCGTGGTTCGCGACATCTTCAACGACGACTTCTCCAAGATGATCGTTGAAGGCGACCGCGTGTACGAGCGTATCGAGGAATACCTCGACACGATGGCCCCCGACCTGAAAGACAAGCTCGAGAAGTGGGATCCGGCCGAACATGACGGCAAGGACGTGTTCGACAAGTGGCAGATCGACTCCCAGTTGCGTAAGGGCATGGAACGTCAGGTCTACCTGCCGTCCGGCGGTTCGATCGTCATCGACCGCACCGAGGCCATGACCACCATCGACGTGAACACGGGCCGTTTCATCGGCCGCGGCAAGAGCCTCGAGGAAACGGTGACCCGTTGCAACCTCGAAGCGGCCGAAGAGATCGCGCGACAGCTTCGTCTGCGCGACATCGGCGGCATGGTGATGATCGACTTCGTCGACATGGTCATGCCGGCCAACAGGGATTTGGTGCTCCGCCGACTGGTGGAGTGCCTGGCGCGCGACCGCACCAAGCATCAGGTGGCCGAAGTCACCTCGCTGGGACTGGTGCAGATGACGCGCAAGCGCATCGGCCAGGGTCTGGTGGAGGCGTTCTCCGAGGAATGCCCGACCTGCAAGGGCCGCGGCTTCATCCTCCATGACGAACCGACCGTTTCGGCGGATTACGACGATCCGTACGCCCTGAAGGGCGGCGATCCGTTCGTCAAGACCAACAAGCATGGCCATGGCACGGACGTGCAGGTGCCGAAGGGCTCCTCGCCGGACGTGAAGGCCAAACTCGCGCAGATCGCGGCGGCAGCCGTGGCCGCCAACAATGCGGACCTGGGCGAGGAAGAACAAGAAGAATAAAGGAAAATCCCGGTATGTCAACCTGACACGCCGGGAGCAGACTTGCGGTTGTACGCGGGTATGTGTAGATTAGATTGCTGGTGTCTGGCCGCGAGGCTCGAACGTGCCGGGCAGTAAGCTTTCCAAGTTAATAAAGGAACGGATATGTACGCTATTGTGAAGGCCGGCGGCCATCAGGAAAAGGTCGAGGTCGGTGACGTCATCCTCGTCAACCGTCTCGACGCCAAGAAGGGCGACACCGTGGAATTCCCGGTCGCTCTCGTTGTGGATGGTGACAAGGTCACCGTCAACGCCAAGGATCTCGCCAACATCAGTGTCAAGGCTGAGGTTGTCAACGATGAGGCCAAGGGCCCGAAGATCAGCATCATGAAGTACAAGAACAAGACCGGCGTTGCTCGTCGCAAGGGCCATCGCCAGCAGCTGACTCTCGTCAAGATCACGGCGATCGCCTGATTCGCGTAGGGTTAGAGTCAAGGACCGAAAGGAACAGACATGGCACATAAGAAGGGCGCGTCCAGCTCGCGCAACGGTCGCGATTCAAACGCGCAATGTTTGAATCGGAAGAAGTTCGGCGGCGAAGCCGTCGTGGCCGGCAACATCATCGTTCGTCAGCGTGGCACCAAGTTCCACCCGGGCGAGAACGTCGGCATGGGCAAGGACCACACCCTGTTCGCCCTCAAGGACGGCAGTGTGAAGTTCGGCGTGCGTCGTGACCGCAAGGTCGTCGACGTGATTGCCGCCTGAGACACGCGCAAATAACGCTTTTGATGAAAGACCGCGCCCATATGGACGCGGTCTTTCTGTTATGTAAGGTAGATACATGAGTGATTTTGTGGATCGAGTAACCGTCCATGTCAAGGGCGTTCTCGCCCCGCCGCCGCCCCCGCGGCCATCCGTAGGGAGAAGTACAAGCCGTTGGCCGGTCCGAACGGCGGTGACGGCGGTGACGGCGGTTCCGTGATCTTCATGGCCGATTCGAACGCCAACAGCCTGCTCGACTACCGTTTCATGCCCCATCGCGAGGCGGAAAGCGGCACCATGGGCCTGGGCGACACGAAGGACGGTTCGAAGGGCGCCGACCTGATCCTGCCCGTCCCGGTGGGCACGGTCGTGTTCGAAGCCAAGGGACCGCAGGGCAAGCCGAAGCATCCGGGCGAGCAGCTTGCCGACCTGCGTCACGCGGGAGACAAGTTCGTCGTGGCCGCGGGCGGCAACGGTGGTCTCGGCAATGCGGCGCTGGCCAATCGCACCCGTCGTGCGCCGGGCTTCGCACTGCTGGGCGAGCCGGGCGAGGAACGCGACGTCATCCTCGAACTCAAGTCCATCGCCGACGTGGCGCTGGTGGGCTTTCCGTCCGCAGGCAAGTCGAGCCTGATCGCGGCGATGAGCTCCGCCAAACCGAAGATCGCCGATTATCCGTTCACCACGCTCGTGCCGAACCTCGGCGTAGTGGTGGCCGGCGACATGCGCTACACCATCGCCGACGTGCCGGGCCTGATTCCGGGCGCATCCCAGGGCAAGGGCCTCGGCCTCGAATTCCTGCGTCACATTGAACGTACTGAAATCATCGCCCACGTCATCGATTGCGCCACCCTCGAACCCGGCCGTGACCCGATGAGCGACTACCAGGCGCTCGAACACGAGCTCGCCGAATACGCCGGCAAGCTCGAACTGCCGCTCGGCGCGATTCCGATCCCCGAACGTCCGCGCATCATCATCCTCAACAAGGTGGATGTGCCGGAAGCCAAGGAACTCGCCGAATTCGTCAAGCCCGAATTCGAAAAGCTCGGCCTCAAGGTCCACATCATCTCCACCGCCTCCCACGAGGGCCTGAAGGAACTCAACTGGGCGCTGGCCGACCTCGTGACCAACATGCGCGCGGAAGTCGCCAAACGCGAGCAGGCCGAGGAAGAGGCCCGCGTGGTCATCAAGCCGCTCGAGGAGCCGCGCAATCGCCGTCGCCGTAACGACGAAGGCGGCAACGCGCTCGACTTCACCGTGGAACGCAAGGAGAACGGCAACGGCGAAGTCTGGTACGAGGTGCTCGGCACCAAGCCGGAACGTTGGGTCATGCAGACCAACTTCGATAATGACGAGGCCGTCGGCTACCTTGCCGACCGTCTGGCCAAGCTGGGCGTCGAAGACGAGCTGCGGCACAAGGGCGCCAAGCCGGGCGACGAAGTGCGCATCGGCCGTGGCGACCGTGCCGTGGAATTCGATTGGGATCCGACCATCGCGGCCGGCGCGGAAATGCTCGACGGCACCCAGTTGGGCGCACGCGGCGTCGACCTGCGACTGCAGGAATCGGATGGTCGTGCGCAGCGTCGTTCCAACACGGAACGCCGTCGCCAGTACCACGAGATGATGGACGCCCGTCAGGCCGTGCGCGAAGCCATGATGGCCGAACGCAAGGCAGGACACTGGGCCGATCCTTCCGTGGACGACGACCGTCACGACGAAACCAGTCTTTTTGGACGTGGCGAGACCGCCGACGACGAGGATGTGGAACAATAGAACCATCCAACGAAGCCCGCTGATGTGCCGATGGCATGTCGGCGGGCTTTTTCAATAGCCGGTAACGGTACCGGGAGGAACTATGAACACGCCATCGCAAGCGCAAGTGCGCAGGGCCATCGCCGAAGCGCAGACCATCGTGGTGAAGGTGGGCTCCAGCTCGCTGACCGAGCCGAGCGGCCACTTGGATCCGCAACGGTTGAACGCGCTTGTGGCGGCCATCGCCCGCGTGCGATTGATGGGCGGCCGCGTGGTGCTGGTCTCCTCCGGCGCGATCGCGGCCGGTTTCGGCACGCTCGGTTTCGACAAGCGTCCGACCGACGTGGCCGACCAGCAGGCGTGCGCCGCCGTCGGCCAGGGACTGCTTATGGCGCAGTACGAGACGGCGTTCGCCCGCTATGGGCTGCGCGTCGGACAGATCCTCATCACCGTATCCGACACCATCGCACCGCAGCAGTACCGCAACGTGCGCCGCACGCTCGACCGTCTGCTCGACTTGGGCGCGGTGCCGATCATCAACGAAAACGATTCCCTCGCGTCCAACGAGATCCGCTTCGGCGACAACGACCGCCTGTCCGCGCTCATCGCCAACATCGTCGTCGCCGACGCGCTTGTGCTGCTCACCGACGTGGACGCGCTGTACACCGCGCCGCCAAGCGAGCCCGGCTCGAAGCGCATCTCCTATGTGCCGAACGTCGAGGACGCGCTGGCGAAGGTTCAGGTCGGCGGAACCGGCTCGAACGTCGGCACCGGCGGCATGGTCACCAAAATGGAGGCCGCGCGCGTCGCCGCGGTGTCCGGCATTCCCGCGGTGTTGACATGCGCGTCGAACGCAGGTCCCGCGATGATGGGCGATCCGGTCGGCACCGCGTTCGCGCCGATCAACGACCGCGGTTCGTCACGTAGGCTGTGGATCGGCTTCGCCTCCCACCCGCAGGGCGCGCTGGTGGCCGATTCCGGCGCGGCCAAGGCGGTGCGCGGGGGAGCGGCCAAGCTGCTTGCGGCCGTGGTGGGGGGAGCCGCGAACGCCTGCTTGCGGCCGGCGTGGTGGAAGTGAAGGGCGATTTCGCCGCCGGCGACGCCGTCTGGGTTGACGACGAGCAGGGCAACCATTTGGCCAAGGGCCTGGTCGGCTTCGACTCCGAGGAGATCCCGCAGATGCTAGGACGCAATACGGCCCAGCTCAAGCGTTTCCTCGGCGAGGAATACGCGCATCCGCTGGTGCACCGTGACAATCTCGTACTGGTCTGAGCCAGTGCAAAAGGTGTGGTTAGGCCATCGATTTCGCTTCAAGCGAAGCGTTCGCGGCGAAATAGACGTGTGTCGTGGGGCTGTCGTTTTTCGCGTGGCAGGTCTAGCATTACAGGCATGACTATGGCTGACTGGCAGACTCTATCCGACCGTATCAATCACGTGGCTCCGAGCGCTACTCTGGCCGTCGATTCCAAGGCGAAGGCAATGAAGGCCGCCGGAATCGACGTCATCGGGTTCGGCGCGGGAGAACCGAACTTCCCAACCCCCGCACCAATCGTCGCGGCCGCGGCCGCGGCCGTGCAGGACCCGAAAAACTACCGTTACACGCCGACCGCCGGCCTACCGGAACTGCGCCAGGCCATCGCGGACAAGACGTTGCGCGATTCGGGTTACGAAGTCGATCCAAGCCAGGTCATCGTGACCAACGGCGGCAAGCAGGCCGTCTACGAATCGTTCCAGATTCTGCTCAACGAGGGCGACGAGGTCATCATCCCCACCCCGTACTGGACCAGCTATCCGGAAGCCGTGAAGCTCGCCGGCGGCGTGCCCGTGACCGTGTTCGCCGGTGCCGACCGCAACTTCGAGCCCAGCATCGAAGCCATCGAAGCGGCCCGCACCGAACACACGAAGGCCATCATCGTGAACACGCCGAACAACCCGACGGGCGCGGTGTGGAAGCCGGAAACCGTCAAGGCCATCGCGCAGTGGGCCATCGAACACCACGTGTGGGTCATTTCCGACGAAATCTACGAACACTTGAACTATGACGGCGCCAAAACCACGTACATCGGCGCCGCGGTGCCCGAAGTGCGCTCCCAGCTGCTCGTGCTCAACGGCGTGGCCAAGACCTACGCCATGCCGGGCTGGCGCGTCGGCTGGATGATCGCCCCCGTGGACGTGGCCAAGGCCGCATCCAAACTGCAGGGTCACATGACCTCCAACGTGAACAACATCTCCCAGCGTGCCGCCATCGAAGCCGTCTCCGGCTCCCTGGACGCCGTCTACGAGATGCGCGCCGCATTCGACAAGCGCCGCCAGACCATCGTCGCCGCGTTGAACGACATCGAAGGCGTGAACTGCCCGACTCCGACCGGCGCGTTCTACGCGTTCGCCGACGTGACCGCGCTGCTGAACAAGCCGCTCGGCACCAACAAGACCACGTTCGCCAACACTTCCGAACTGGCCGCCGCGTTGCTTGACGAAGGCCATGTCGCCGCTGTCCCGGGCGAGGCGTTCGGCGCTCCCGGCTATCTGCGCTTCTCCTACGCGCTTGCCGACGACGATCTGGTCGAAGGCATGCGTCGCATGAAGCGTTGGGTCGAGGACTGAGCCGACCGGCCCCGCGCTCAACTGACGGAAAGTTCAGTTGATAGACGATGTTTTTAGCGATTCGCGCTTCGGTGACATGCCGGGCGCGAATCTTTTTTTTCGTTGGAAAATAGCGGTTTCTTGCGATTCGTCGTGAATCGGGTTGGACGAAGTCGCGAAAACCCGCTATTATTTCGACTTGGCGGTTTTGCCGTCTGCTTCTTGCGTGGTTTTGCATAGAATCCTCGCCGGCAAGTGGAGACGGCAGAGTTCACCTAGGGAAGTGGCGCAATTGGTAGCGCAACGGTCTCCAAAACCGTAGGTTGTGGGTTCGAGTCCCGCCTTCCCTGCCAAGT
>OAUH01001267.1_pt1 | contig 10637 bp, 7 predicted proteins | sample 1495121 | NCBI WGS metagenome assembly OAUH01 (sample SAMEA2580006, study PRJEB22360) | human gut metagenome | reverse complement strand
AGAAAAATATATAATGGCTGTTTTTCTGTTGGTGATAAGTAAACATCCGGAGGTGACCGAGACGTTGGCAACTATCTTCAATACCGGAATGTGTCATCTGACACTTACAATGATTGATGTAATAGTTTTGTAATAATTAAGAAAAAAACGGCTCCAATTTTTTGACATTGACAAGTTGGTATGATACACTAAGAAAATGAAAAGATATATGATCCTTGCGAATAAAAGAACGATTTGAAGCTGCTATGATGAGCAAGTAATTAATGAGGTGAGCGACATTGGATAAATACGAGTATCGTGAAAAAACGGAACAAATAATGAAGTACGTCCAGACAAAGTCCTACGATAAGGCAAAAGAGATTGCAGAGACGATTGACTGGAAGCGTGTGAAAAATGCATCCATGCTTTGTACAGTAAGTGAGATTTATGAATATACCGGGGAGTATCAGAAAAGCAGAGAGATTCTTTTTATCGCATATGACAGAAGTCCGGGGAGCAGGAAGATTGTATACCGACTGGGAACGCTGGCACTCCGGCTGGGGGAGACGGAAGAGGCGCTGGATTGCTACGAGGAGTTTGTGAGTATGGCCCCGAAAGATCCAAATCAGTACATATTAAAATATAAGATTCTAAAAGCGCAGAATGCACCGCTTAAAGAGCAGATCCGTGTGTTGGAAGAGTTTAAGAAGGCAGAGTATATTGAAAAGTGGGCATACGAGCTGGCAGAGCTCTATGACAAAGCGGGGATGACAACGGAATGTCTCGAAGAGTGTGATGATCTGATTCTGTGGTTCAGTGATGGAGTCTTCGTACAGAAGGCGATGGAGCTGAAGATAAAATACAAGCCGCTTACACCACAGCAGCAGCAGAAATACAGGACTCCGGAAACCGAGGAGAAGTCCCAGGCGGGGAAGCCGGCTGCAGTGGAAACGGCACAGGAGGAAGAGCTGGAGAAGAAAGGTGAGATCTTGGAGGGGCAGGCATCACAAGGACAGACAGCCAAAGAGGAGCCAGATCAGAGCCAGGAAATACAGCCAGAGCCGGAAAAACTGGTTGATGTCGGCCAGGTGATTTCCATGCTTCAGGATGATGATAAGAGAGATGCTCTGATCAGGAAATTGGATATGTCCAGGGCGCTGACAGGAGTTTTTTTGCTTGGAATGGCTGTCGGGGGAAATCAGACAATAGAAGAAGTAACGCATATGTTGGGAAAAGGAGAGGAAGACGTGTACGAGACAGGACAGATGAGAATAGAGGAGATCCTCCGTCAATGGGAAGAAAGACAGAGAAAAAATGCAGCCGCCATTGAGGAAAAGAAAAAAGAAGCAGAGGAAAAAGCAGCCAAAGAGCGGGCTAAGGCCGAGAAGGTCTCCAAAGATACAGCAACAATTCTTTCGGAAGATATCCAGAGACTTCTGAATGAAATGGAATCAGAAGAAAAAGGAAGCCAGGAAGAATTGGGCGGTACGACAGAATCTATTGCAAGACTTTCTGAGTCTATGAAAGAGCAGCCAGAGGAAACAGTGTCTCAGGAAGAGCCTGCTGAAGAAGAGATTATGGAGGAGACAGACGGAGAAACAGAAGAAGCTGGAGAGGAAGAAGTTTCTGAGGACGACGAGTACGAAGAGGAAGAGTACGAAGAGGAAGAGTACGACGAAGACGAGTACGAAGAGGAAGAGTACGACGAAGACGAATACGAGGACGAGTACGAAGACGTCTCCGAGGATGAATTTGAGGAGGAGTATGACGAGGGGGAATACGACGACGAAGAATCTGATTTTGAAGAGGATGATTTTGGCTATGATGACGAAGAAATAGAAGATGAGGAAACAGAGGAGGAAGAACCTACAAAGCTGGAGACAGAAGAAGTACTTGAGATTGAAGAGCCAGATGAGGATGATAGTTCCGGATCTTCTGGCGGCTCGTCCTTTGATACCGGGTTTATTGTACAGGGCCGTTATGATTTAAGCGCAACAAGTGAGATCGGTCTGAAGCTTGGTCTGACTGAGGAGCAGAAGAAACTGTTTTCCTACTTTGTACCGATTCGTGGCATGAGTGAACAGCTTGTAGATGTTTTGGAGCAGGATAAGGTCTGCAAGAAGCGTTACGGTACATCCAGAACAGGAAATATTATTGTAATTGGTCATAAGGGTTCCGGTAAGACGGTGCTTGCGGTAGATATCGTAAAGGCAATTCAGAAGCAACGCAGAATGAAACAGGGTAAAGTGGCAATTATTACGGGTGATGCCCTGAATAAGAAAAATCTCATCAGCATTATCCAAAAGCTGAGTGGTGGGGCGCTGATTATTGAGAAAGCCAGCAAGATGAATGATAAGACCATTGATGATCTGACAGGTCTGATGGAAGAGCAGACCGGTGAGATGCTTTTTATCCTGGAAGATGAGAGACGTCCGATGGAAAAAATGCTCTCTGAGTATCCGGATTTCCGCAGAAAGTTTACTTCAAGAGTAGAGCTTCCAATCTTTATCAACGATGAGCTCGTTACATTTGGGCAGACCTATGCGAAGGAAAATGGTTACCGGATTGATGAGATGGGGATTCTGGCACTTTACAGTAGAATTGATGTCCTTCAGAAAGAAGATCATTTTGTGACGGTAGCTGAAGTGAAGGATATCATGGATGATGCGATAGAACATTCACAGAAAGCCAATGTGAAACATCTGATGAAGCGTGTGTTTGGAAAGAGCACAGATGAGACAGACCGGATTATCTTAAAAGAGGATGATTTCAAACATTAAGTAATAGTTTTCGGCGGCTAAGCCGAGCTGTGATGGCGGAACTGTTACAACATGAAAGATAATCGACAATAATTGTACAAAATGACGAAAAGAGTTTTAATAAAGTTAAAAACTTTGTTAAAACTCTTTCTTTTTGTCCGACGCTCAAGTATAATAAACGTAGACTTTTTGTGAGAAGGTGAATAGCATGGCGAGAACAAAAAAGAAGAAACCATATGAAATCGGTGAGCTGGATCAGTACTTATTTGGACAGGGCACGCATTATGATTTATATAAAAAAATGGGATCACATCTTGTCACGGACGGAAAGAAGAAGGGCACTTACTTTGCGGTATGGGCTCCGAATGCAAAGTCTGTCTCGGTGGTTGGTGATTTTAATAACTGGGATAGGGACAAGAATCCGATGGTGCGGGAAGATCCGCTTGGAATTTATACCTGCTTTATTCAGGGGGTTGAAGCGGATATGATCTATAAGTACTGCATTGAAACAAAGACGGGTGACTTGCTCTACAAGGCGGATCCATTTGCCAACTATGCGGAGATGAGACCGGGCACAGCCTCCAAGGTGCATGATATTTCCAACCTGAAATGGAGTGACAGTGCTTGGATGGAGGGCAGGGCCACCTGGAATATGGACGAGAGTCCTATCTCTATCTATGAGGCGCATATCGGCTCCTGGAGGCAGCATCCTGACGAGGAGGACGAGAGGTTTTATAATTATCGAGAATTCGCTGTAGAAGCGGTCAAATATATGAAAGAGATGGGGTATACCCATATTGAACTGATTGGGATTGCTGAGCATCCATTTGATGGGTCTTGGGGATACCAGGTGACAGGATACTTTGCGCCGACGTCACGGTATGGTACGCCGGAAGATTTTGCTTATATGATTAACTATTTCCATAGAAATAAGATCGGAGTAATTTTGGATTGGGTACCGGCTCATTTCCCAAGAGACGCGCATGGCCTTGCGGATTTCGACGGGACGGCGGTCTATGAGTATGCAGATCCGAGAAAGGGAGAGCATCCTGACTGGGGTACCAAGATTTTTGACTATGGCAAGTCAGAGGTTAAGAATTTCCTCATCAGCAATGCGCTGTTCTGGATGGAGCATTTTCATGTGGATGGTCTGAGGGTGGATGCGGTAGCATCCATGCTGTACCTGGATTATGGCAAGCAGGATGGCCAGTGGGTGGCCAACAAATATGGCGGAAATCAGAACCTGGAGGCCATCGAATTCTTCAAGCACCTGAATTCTGTTGTGCTTGGACGGAATCCTGGTGCGCTGATGATTGCGGAGGAATCAACGGCGTGGCCGAAGGTGACCGGAAAGCCGGAGGACGATGGACTTGGATTCAGCCTGAAATGGAACATGGGTTGGATGCATGATTTTCTCGAATATATGAAGCTGGATCCATATTTCAGAAAAGAGCATCATAATCAGATGACTTTTGCGATGACCTATGCTTACAGTGAGAAGTACATTCTGGTACTCTCCCATGATGAGGTTGTGCATTTGAAGTGTTCGATGTTAAATAAAATGCCGGGGCTTGGTTTTGACAAGTATGCGAATCTGAAAGTCGGCTATGCGTTTATGATGGGACATCCGGGCAAGAAGCTGCTCTTTATGGGGCAGGATTTCGCACAACTTCGGGAGTGGAGCGAGGCAAGGGAGCTCGATTGGTATCTGCTTGAGGAGCCGGAGCATCAGTATCTGCAGTCGTTTACAAGAGATCTTCTGAAGCTCTACAGGAAGAATAAGGCGATGTATGAGCAGGATACGGAAGGATACGGATTTGAGTGGGTGAATGCAAATGATGGATACCGGAGTATTTTCAGCTTTATCCGGCACTCCAAACATAATAAAAAGAACCTGCTTTTTGTCTGCAACTTTACCCCAATGGAGTGGACGGATTATAGAGTGGGTGTGCCGCGCAGAAAGCAGTATAAGCTGATTCTAAACAGCGATGACAAGCAGTATGGCGGAAAGGGAGAGGAGCGTCCGCAGATATATAAGGCTGTGAAGCAGGAATGTGATGGAAGACCGTATTCCTTTGCGTACAAGCTTCCGCCATATGGTGTGGCAGTTTTTGAATTTTAATTCTGCATGAATTATTGCATGCTACAGAAGTATGAATCGGGCCCGTCTGGAAAGTCTCAGTGGCTTTGTGGATGAGCCTGATTTTCTTGTCCCATGGGAAACCTTCTTGTAAGGTACACGTGGAAGAGAACGGAGGAAAAAATGGAGAATTATCAGATTACACAGTGGTGTCATTATTTTATCAGAGAGCAAGTACATGAGGGGGATTTCTGTATTGACGCAACCTGCGGTAACGGACATGATACCCTTCTACTGTGCGAGCTGGTGGGGGACAGTGGGCTGGTAGCCGGATTTGATATCCAGAAAGAAGCGGTGGAAAAGACAGAAACACGACTCGCCGAAACTGGAATGAACGGACGGGGCCGAATATTCTGCTGCGGACATGAAAAAATGAAGGAACAGCTTTTGCAGCATGAGGATTGTAGGAAAATGCTGGAGCAGACGGCGGACGGGTATGGTAAGGTTTCTTGTATTGTATTTAACTTTGGATATTTGCCGGGAGGCTTGCATGAGCTTGCTACAAAGGTAGAAACGAGTGTGGTTGCGTTGGAGGAAAGTCTTACTATTCTGAAACGAGGAGGGATCATCAGTCTCTGCATCTACAGCGGAAAGGACAGTGGGTTTGAGGAGAGGGACGCCCTCCTGGAATATCTGAAAAATCTTGACAGAAAAAAATATCTGGTTATAATGAGCTCATATTATAATCGTCCGAATCATCCGCCGATTCCGGGTCTGATTATCCGGATTTGAGGTGGCAGAACAGGAATGATAGCATATAATAACAGACAGGAGGGATGAAGATATGCAGCTTGCAGTAGGATTGTTATTACCGTTTCTCGGGACGACACTGGGTGCCGCCTGTGTTTTTTTTATGAAAGGGCAGATGAAGCCGCTTGTTCAGAAGATGCTTCTGGGATTTGCGTCGGGAGTGATGGTGGCGGCATCGGTGTGGTCGCTTCTGATTCCGGCAATGGATATGTCGGAAGAGATGGGGAAATATGCATTTATCCCGGCGGCAGCCGGATTTTTACTTGGAATTTTGTTTTTGCTTGGAATGGACCGGGCAGTACCGCATCTCCATATGGGAGCAGAATGTGCGGAGGGGCCTAAGTGCTCTTTAAAAAAAACAACCATGCTTGTCCTTGCCGTGACGCTTCACAATATTCCAGAGGGAATGGCGGTTGGTGTGGTGTTTGCAGGTATGCTTTCGCAAAAAACAGAGATTACGGTGGCAGGAGCTTTTGCCCTGTCCGTGGGGATTGCTATCCAGAATTTCCCGGAGGGGGCGATTATTTCCATGCCGTTAAAAAGTGAGGGCACAGGAAAGGGAAAAGCCTTTCTCTATGGAATGTTGTCCGGAGCGGTGGAGCCGGTGGCGGCAGTGATTACCATTCTGTTGGCAGGATTTATCACGCCGGTGCTTCCGTACCTGTTGTCCTTTGCAGCAGGGGCCATGCTTTATGTGGTCGTAGAGGAACTGATTCCGGAAGCGAGCGAGGGAGAGCATAGCAATATCGGAACCATCGGTTTTGCGGCAGGTTTTGTGTTAATGATGATCCTGGACGTTGCACTGGGATAATGAGTACATCAAATAAGTAGACAAGGAGAGGAGAAAAAGGATGAGACTTCGGAATATACCGGGGGCAAGGGACGTGATTGCAGGACATGAGGCTGTGATTAAAGAAGAAAAGCAATGGAAGGGGCGCTGGGATCAGGTTTTTGAAAATGATCACCCCATCCGCCTGGAGATCGGAATGGGGAAAGGGCAGTTTTTGATGCAGATGGCGCTGCAGAATCCAGATATCAATTATATTGGGATCGAGCGTTATTCCAGTGTTCTTCTACGTGCACTGGAGCGGATGAACGCATTGGAGGAGGCGCCGTCCAATCTCCGGTTTGTGTGTATGGACGCGTCCGGGATCGGTGAGGTGTTTGAAAAAGGAGAGGCAGACCGGATCTATCTCAACTTTTCGGATCCGTGGCCGAAGGCCCGCCACGCTAAGAGAAGGCTCACTTCCACCGCATACTGGGAGCGATATGATGGGATCCTGAAGGAGGATGGTACGGTTGAGTTTAAGACCGACAACCGGGAGCTCTTTGATTTTTCCCTGGAACAGGTGGTGGAGGCAGGATGGGAGGTGAAAGCCTGTACCTTTGATCTTCACAATGACGAAAAGATGAATCAGAACAATATTATGACAGAATATGAGGAGAAATTTTCTTCAAAGGGGAATCCAATCTGCAAGCTTATTGCAGAAAGAAAAAGATAGTGAGAACCAGTAACGGTATCTGGATTTTTGCATATGCTGTTAAAAAAGCGGGCAGGGTAGAAGATGGAGAGAAGAGGCAGAAGAAAACTTCGTTGTACCTGCGGTAGATTATGTTATGACAATGCATGGTGGAATAAAAAAATGCGGATTCTGCAAAGATCTTGTGCGGAGCTTTATAAGGCGCTTAATCCTGGCTGCAGGCCGGGGCGGTGTGATTCATGCAAAAATTGACAGAAAAAAATTTCCGCAGAGAGGTGTTAGAGGCGAAGAAACCAGTGCTGGTAGAGTTTTATGCCTTGTGGTGCGGGAAATGCGCTATGATGGAGGATGTATTCGAACTCGTAGCAGAAGAATTTGATGGACAGATGGGGACAGGAAGGGTAGAAACGGAACGGAATCCGCTTCTGACAGCGCGCTACCGGATAAGCAGGCTCCCCTCGTTTCTCCTGTTTGTTGGCGGGGAAGTTGTTCTGCGGATGACGGGCGTCATGGAGCCAGAGGAGATGGCCAAAAGACTGGAGAGCAAAAAAATATAAAAAATTTAAAATAGGGCTTGCATTTTTCCGAGAGGTATAATATAATATTTTTTGCGTTAAGCAAAACGGTAAAATGCAAAAGCGCCATTAGCTCAGTTGGTAGAGCACCTGACTCTTAATCAGGGTGTCCAGGGTTCGAGCCCCTGATGGCGCACTTTAAATCACTGTTTTTGGAGAGGGAGATCTCTGGGGACGGTGATTTTTTTGTGTATGTGAGGGAATGAATGGAAGTGACATGTTTACTTTTAGAGAAAGGGGTTTCTATATGAAGGAAAAGATACAAAAGAGAGCCAAACGAATCCGGATCAGGTGGAAGAAAAGGAAAGTAAAAATAACAGTCGCCCTTCTTTTATTGGTCTGGCTTGCGGTTATTATTGTGCTGTTGAAGCATTGGAGGCTGTTTGGGAGAAGTGCAAATGGGGGATCTGTAAAAGGAATTGTTCAATGGGCGTTTCTTTGGATCATTGGAATAGCAGGAGCAATATTATGGCAATTTTATGCCTTGTTTTTAAGAAAGCAAAGGACAATCAGAAGAATCGGAATTGGTGGTATGATTCCATTGGCTATTGCGATGGGAACCGGCGTGTTCTGGGTTATGGAATGGATTTATAATCCACAGATGTTTACAATTCCTTATCAGTATGTTGCTCTTAGTATTTGTGTATCTGCGATAGTTTTCCTGATTCTTTTATTGCTGTGTAATTCGTTATGGCTTGCGGTGCTTTTGTGTAGTTGTCTGTATTTTGCGTGGACAGTCGCCAGCTATTTTACTTACATGTTTCGAGGGCTCCCTTTACAGATTGTGGATTTGCTGGATTTAAGGACGGCAGCCACAGTAGCCGGGGATTATGAATATACAATCACATTGCATATGCTCATTGTAGGAGCTGTGATTACCAGCATTGTTACTTCGCTGTTTGTAGCCAATCGATATCAAGTTGCAAAGAGTAAAAAAACAAAGATTTTGATCAGGATCATTGGTCTCGTGGTATTGGTGGGAGGAATCCGGTATCTGGGATGGTCGGAACAACCAGAGCGTTGGAGTATAGAATTAAATGGGAATCGGCCGGGAGACAGTTTTTATAGCTACGGAATGCAAATGTGTGTTATTCGAGGTGCAAGAGATGCTATTGTAAAAGAGCCGGCAGGATATGAGGTAGAAGAACTTCAGCAGATGGCGGATGATACTAAAATTCAGAATACTAGAAAACAGGAAAGACCCAATATTATCGCAATTATGGATGAGACCTTTTCAGATTTGACGTGGATTCGGGATTTCCCTGTATCTGATGAGATTATTCCGTTTTATAACAGTCTGAAAGAAAATACCATCAAGGGCAAAGTATTGGTTCCAGCCCTTGGAGGAGGTACCGGAAAAACAGAATTTGAATTCTTGACAGGTACTTCTATGAGAATGCTTTCTTCGACTCCTTATGTTGCGATGGGGAAGAAGCTGGATGTGTCTCTTGTGAAACCGCTGGAGGAGCAGGGCTATACTACGGTGGCAATGCATCCTTATGTTCCTACAAATTATAACAGAGAAGTTGTATACGAAACGATGGGGTTTGACCGCTTTTTAAGTCTGGAGGATTTTGAAGGAGATCAAACAATCCGCGGTTTTATTTCAGATGAAGCATGTTTTGATAAAATTGTGGGAATGATTGAAGAAGAGGAGAATCCACTCTTCACTTTTTGTGTGACGATGCAAAACCATTCCCCATATACGAAATCCTACGATGCGTCTGTTAAATTGACGGAATATAAAGATGAACGGGTGGATCAGTATTTGTCTCTGGTCCATGAGTCGGATCGGGCGTTACAAAATCTGATTGAACATTTGAAGGAGTCTGACGAGCCCACGGTAGTAGTCTTTTTTGGAGACCATCTTCCATCGTTATCAGAAGAGTTTTATCAGTATCTGTTCGGAATACCACGGGCGGAAGTTCCGTTTGAAGAGTATCAGAACTATTATCTTACTCCTTTTCTGATTTGGGCAAACTATGATATTGAAGAACAGGAAAATGTGATGACAAGTTCTAATTATCTGGGAGCGATGACAGTGGAAGCCGCAGGAGTAGAGTTGACGAAATACCAACAATATTTATTGAATCTCAGAGAAGAAGTGCCTGCTTTCGGCGCCTCATCTTACCTTGGACAAGATGGAAAATTCCACGAGTACGGAGCGGGCGGTCAGGAGGAGAACTATCTGAATCTGGACGATTCTGTAAATTATAATAAAATTTTTGACAGAAAAAACAGGATTAACGACCTTTTTTTCCTGGATTCAAAAGAGTAAAAAAGAATGGAAAATGCACTTTTTCCTATACAATCGATGGGAGTTGCCTGAAAGTCTGGAATGTACCTGAAATAGTACATGAAACGCATTGACACATATTTCACGAATCGCTATAATAGCCCCATGAAACGGTTGTTTCGTAACAGTATAGGGTTTATTTTTGAAGGAGGATTATCAACATGAGAAAAGAATGGGAATCTTTTCGCGGAGGCATCTGGGAGAAAGAAATCAACGTCAGAGATTTCATCCAGAAAAACTACACACCATATTTAGGTGACGACAGCTTTCTTGCAGGGCCGACAGAGGACACAAAGGAGCTGTGGGCGCAGGTAATGGATTTGTCCGAGCAGGAGAGAGCAAAAGGCGGAGTGCTTGATATGGACACGAAGATTATCTCTACGATTACGTCCCACGGACCAGGGTACCTGAACAAAGGTAAGGAAAAGATTGTCGGCTTTCAGACAGACAAGCCGTTTAAGCGTTCCCTGCAGCCTTACGGTGGTATCCGTATGGCGATCAAAGCCTGTGAGGACAATGGCTACCATGTAGATCCGGCTATCGTTGAATTCTTCACAAAACATAGAAAGACACACAATGACGGTGTATTTGATGCTTATACACCGGAGATGAGGGCCTGCCGTTCCAGCCATATCATCGCAGGGCTACCGGATGCTT
>OAUH01001246.1_pt1 | contig 10790 bp, 8 predicted proteins | sample 1495121 | NCBI WGS metagenome assembly OAUH01 (sample SAMEA2580006, study PRJEB22360) | human gut metagenome | reverse complement strand
TAACCACAAAGGTAATATTTCAACCTTTATTTTTCACAGTGCAAATCTAAAGGAGAACGCAGAGGACACAGAGATTATTATCTAATAATAAAAGACTCTGTGTCCTCTGCGTTCTCTGTGGTGAATAAAAATTAGTGGCCATTGAAGAAGATGTAAAGCCCAATCATGGTCACAATAAGTAATCCCCATAGGATAAGAACAATTCGTGCAGGTTTGTCCTCTATCTTTTCCATATTCAAGATGCCCAATTGCGGAGACTTATCCCACAGGCTGACTACTATCATGCCTATTCCGATGATAACGAATAAGTAGAAGGAAAGCAGCATAAAATGAGGCCATGCATCATATTGTTCTGCCGGAAACACCCATAAATACAAGATTCCTACTCCGATACTGAACACTGTTCCCAATGTTAGAGCCATATTAGCAGCCAGAGTAGTGGTGCGTTTCCAGAACACGCCAAAGAGAAATACAGCTGCCATCGGAGGAGCTATAAATCCCAGTACAGACTGGAAAACATTAAACAGATTCAGTCCCTTGATGCTGTCGATCGCTATGGTTATTATCACAGAGATCAGTGCACCAACTACCGTAACCACTTGTCCCACTCTGATAATCTCTTTCTGCTTGGCCTGCGGTCGGATTTTCTTCACATAGATATCCATCGTGAATACCGTACTTAATGCATTCAAAGCAGAGCCGACAGTACTTACCAATGCTGCTGTCAATACAGCCAATACCAAGCCAACCATTCCTGTCGGGAACAGATGAGTCACCATTGTCATGTAAGCCTCATCGGGATTCTCCAATTGTGGGAATAAAGCGAGGCAGATAATGCCGGGAAGAATGTAAAGAGGTACATCTAATATTTTCAACCATCCGGTAAAGTTGGTTCCCATCTGTCCTTCTTTCAGATTCCTGGCAGCAAGAACCGGTTGCACCATCGACTGATCCGTACACCAAAACCAAACTCCCATAATAGGATAACCCAGGATAATAGGTAGCCAAGGAAAAGCCGGGTCATCATTTGGATGGAAAAGATTCCAGTAATCCGCTGGAACGGCTCCACCAGTGCTCCTACACCACCCACTTTATAGATTCCCATGATAGCCAGTGTGGCTGATACTACAATCAACAGTATCATTTGATATACATTCGTGTAGGCCACAGCTTTCAGTCCGCCAAGCATTGTGAAGAAAGCGGAGATGACAAGTAACAGCAATGCCGATTGCCACATAGGAATATCGAAGACCTGACGGATCAGGACTCCACCGGCAAATAAAGTCAATGCAAGCCATGAAATAAGAATGGTAATAATGGTATACCAGGCAAGGATGTTACGGGTAGATTGTCCGAAACGTTTTCCCATAAATTCGGGCAATGTCGTGATGCGACTACCCAAATATCGGGGAGCAAAGACAAAAGCAAGCAGACATATAAAGACAAATGCATACCAGGCATAATTCCCCGAAACAATACCAGTAGTAAATCCGGCACTTGCGGAAGCTATCAACATGGAAGGTCCGACATTCGTCCCCCACATGGAGAAGCCGATATGATACCATCTCAACGAATTCTCCGCAAGGAAAAGACTACTCCCCTTTTTTCGTTTTGAACTTGCCCATATACCAATAGCTATCAAAATCAGGAAGTAGGCAATCAGAATACTCCAATCTAATGTCTCTAAAAATTTCACATGCATAATTCAAGTATTAAATAAGTAACGTAAGTTTAAATCTAATTTTCTTTCAGGCAAGGATTACATGGATTTCACGGTTTTAATAGGCTATGTAATTAAGAGCCGTGTTGATCCGTGTAATCCGTGCCTTTTTATTCTATTTTTTATTTCCAATCAGTTCTTTGGCAACTGCTACAGCTGTATTCGCATTGTCACTATATCCGTCCGCACCGATTTCGTCAGCAAACCCCTGACTGACGGGTGCTCCGCCAATCATCACTTTCACTTGATTACGAATACCGGCCTCTTCCAATGCCTGAATAACCTCTTTCATATACGTCATGGTAGTAGTCAGCAATGCGCTCATGCACAAGATGTCAGCATGGTTTTCCTTCACAGCTTCCACAAACTTGTCACAAGTCACATCAATACCAATATTTATGACTTCAAAGCCGCACCCCTCCAGCATGGAAGCCACCAGGTTTTTACCAATATCATGGAGATCTCCTTTCACTGTACCGATGACAATCTTACCGATTGTAGTGGAAGCACTTCCTGCCAATAAAGGTTTCAGTAGCTCCAAAGCCCCTTTCATGGCACGTCCTGCCATCAACAGTTGGGGAACAAAAGCCTTTCCATCCTGGAAACGTTGTCCCACTTCGCCCATTGCTTTAATCATATAATTATTGATAATCATTTGGGGAGCTACTCCTTCCGCAATGGCTTGCCGGGTGATTTCAACCGCAGGTTCCAGTTTCCCGGCAACAATGGCTTCATACAGAGGTTTCAGTTTATCCTCTTCCAGGTGTTGTTCTTCCCGTATACAAATACGTTCCTGTCCGGTAGCTGCCAAGTCGGCATCCTGTTGATGTTCATTGGTATTTACAGAAGTAGAAGAACCGGTATATTCTTCAACAATCCGCATGGCCTGTTCCACTTCCTTTTCGTTATGGAAATCCATTTCCAAATGTATACCGTCCACGCCGATATGATCCAATAGGGGTTTTAGTTCGTCTAATGTCACCCAGCAAGCCATCACGCTCTTTCCTCCTGCCAGAATCTTCTTATACAGATCGTACCATTTGGGAGATCCTCCTTGTGGTTCGCCCACTCCGGGGGTCCATTGAATCGCATTCAATTCTTCAATTTCAAGCAAGGCAGGCAGGTGATGCATGGCTCCCACTCCATCCAGATGATAAAGGGTATAATCAATCTTCTGACATTGTTCACGAATAAAAGGTTGCACAAACCGGCGATAATCATCCTGACTAATCATGGTTGAAATATCACTTTGCAGTTTACTCATCTTTCCGGGAGCCCAAGACGAGAAATAACAGAAAGCCATCTCGTCGCCTTCACGGATGATGTCGTATAGTTCATCAAATACTTTGAAGTAGATGTCGTTAATTTGCTGCATCTGTTGTTCCAGGATTTCGGGCTGCATCACTGTGTCCAATAATACCCTATCCGTTCCTTTCAGTGCGGCCAGGACATCCAGTCCTTCCATCAGGTCGGGCATACCGACAAAGTAGTGTCCGTTGGCTTTCGCTTTACAGGCTTTCAGGAGTTCTTTATGAAGAATCCAGTTCGGGTGTTCGGGGTTAAAGACTATTTCATCGGTGAAATCCGGGTTGGGATGAATCCAAATGGTATCTTCCCCACCTTCAAACACTCCGCCTAAGATGGCGGCCAGTGAGCCGGGGCCCAGTTGGGTATTCGCAACCGGAAGAATATCCGCTTTCAGACTGCTGTGCGCTACGTACCAGTCCAGATATTCAGCTCTCCATTGAGGGTCGAACCACTTTTGCGACAAATCTTTTGCCGGTGCGGGAGGTGTTATCTCTGCATGTGGTTGCACTCCTTCCTGGAAGTGCTCCCACATATTGAGAATGATTCCTTTATGGTTCCACCAATTTATATAACGTTGTTTTGTTTCTTCTAAATTACTCTTCCATGTTTTCATACTATACTAAATTAATTAATTTTCTACCACAATCTATCATAGTCCACCACAGATTACACAGATTAACACAGATATGATTTATCTCCCCTTATCATCTGTGTCAATCTGTGTAATCTGTGGTGAACTATTCCAAAATCCTTTATAATCATTATCTATGCGTAAAGCCATGCTCTTGCTTAAATCCATTTCATCCGTACAGTCCACGTCTTCCGAATAGATGGGTATCACGGCATTTGCACGCACATATACGGGCATTTCTTCCAACGGAACATACACGTCTCTCAACCAGCATGCTCCTTCCAAATGTTCTCCCGTAAAGAAGTTCACCCATTTTCCTTCGGGAAGATAGATATCCCGACGGTTTTCGCTGTTCATCACCGGAGCTACCAGGAAATCATTGCCGAAATAGTATTCATCATCTATATGCCAACAAAGTTTATCTTCCGGATGATGCAGAATGAGTGCCTGCAAGAGCGGATAGCCGCTTTCTATGGCTAGTTTACTTTGTTCTACGATGTATGGAATGAGCGAATAACGCAATTTCCACCACTTTTTCACCAACGGAGCTATGGCCGGATAGTGCCAGGGTTCACGCTTATTGGTTCCGTGATAACGGATATGCGATGTGAATACGCCGAATTGGGTCCAACGCATGTACACATCATCTACTACTACCGAGTTCATAAAATTGGGCAATGTATGGAAGCCGGGAACATCATGGCTCCAAAAAGCAAATCCCGACAGGCCGAAATGTAGACCGCCTTTCAGAGAACCTGCCATTCCATCCCAGGAACTACAGGAATCGCCTCCCCAATGCAAAGGATAACGCTGGCATCCCGCCCATGCGGAACGTGCCCAGACTATGCCGTCACCTGTCACTTCTTTCGTAATTTCGCAAGCGGCCTTTTGATAAAGCAGGGCATACAGGTTGTTCAACAATTCCGGCTTCATACCTTTATAGAGGGCGTCCATGTGAATGTTTTCACCGAAATCGGTTTTGATACAGGTTACTCCCATATCCAGGAGTTGTTTCAATAGTCCTTTGTACCATTCGGTTGCTTTCGGATAAGTAAAGTCGATTGTTCCGGCATAATCCAGGGCGGAGAAGTTGGAACCATCGGTCGCTTGTTGTTTGGTCAATGGGGCTATATAATCATTGGCTCTGGCTTCATCAATCTGCTCTGCATTTTCTGCAACGTATGGAAGTTGCCATAAAGAGACACGATAGCCGTTCTTTTTCAACCGCCCGATGAATCCTTTCGGATCGGGGAACCGTTCTTCATTGAATTTCCATTCGCAGAGCCAATCGGTACGGAACCAGCCCGTATCCAGATGAATTACATCACAGGGATAGTGTTCGGTACGCATGCGGTCGCATATTTCGTCTACTTCATCGGCACTGAAATAAGTCATACGGCTCATCCAAACGCCAAAACTCCAAAGAGGAGGCATAGACGGATAGCCGGTCAGGTCACGATAACCGCGAAGAATATCTTCCATCGTATCACCGCCTATTACGAATACATCAAGCAATGCCTGGTCGCTTAGAAACTGGACGGAACGGGTGGAATGTCCGGCCAGCGAGAGCTTGCTATGAGCACATGTATGGTAGAATGTTCCGTACATTCGGCTGGATAGATAGAAGGGGATATTCTTATAAGTACGCCGGTTATTGACTCCTTGCCCGTCCTGGTTTTTCAGGAAGAAAGTCTGTCCGCTCAAGTCCATTTTAAAGAAACGTTCTCCGGTTCCGGCAAAACATTCATCGGGCTTACATTCAAAAGAAAGCGTTGCCCGTTCTTTCCGACCATCGCGTTTGCAAAAGGCAACAGGTAACGCATCGTAACGGGGAGGCGAAAAATGGTCGTAGGCTGACAAGCGGATTTCACGCTTTCCATCAGGGTATAAAGTGATGTCAAGCGTTTCTTGAGGGTCGGGAAGCAATTCGCTCCATCGGTCTAATAGAGGCTCTTCCACATTGATAACGGCACGCTTCGTTCCGTCCTCCGTCGAAAGAATCCATTTTCCTTTTTGTTCTTTTATAAACAGGGGCACTTTCTGAATCCGGTCACTGAATTGTAGCATTTCCGACTCATCTGTCAGTACATAATCACCGAAGCCAAGAAACAGACGGGTGATGCCGATGTTATACTGACGGATGATTAACGTGTATTCCTCCTGGGGAACATCGGTATCCGCCATCATATCGTTAGCCAGCTTTTGCTTCTGAAAGGGAACTGTTACGTAAATATCTCCTTCCTTTTCATAAACAGCCGTTGGCTTGTATGCTTTCCAAAGCGACTCATTCCTTGATAACTCGGTATCGAAATCAAGGAAATCAAATAAGTGGTAGTTCGTTGGTTTCATCTATTTTATTGATTAAATATCGTTTATTGATTACTATAATTATCATATTAGTTTGAATGATTACCATACTAGTCTAGTTCTAATGATTATTACACTAGTTTATTGATTGCTATACTAGTACATTAATGACTATGTTAATCCATTGATTTGTTTCAATCTTGCTTTATTCTTCCGGCTTTGTACTTAATACTGTCCGCCACTTGAGGCCCGTTATTCTTCCACACGTTCTTTTTCCCGGGGCGGTTCGAATCAAAACGTTCAGCAGGACACCAGTTGTTTTCCATTGTATATCCGTCCGTAGCTTCATCCAGATAGATATAAAAAGCACGGTCATTCGTAGCGTAGGGTGCCTCGATTAAATGTTCGATCCGATTATTTCGCATGACGGAACCCGGCTGGTTGGAAAGAGTATACAGACCGCCTGCATCGTATAGCCGACGGGCAAAGTGATGTACATAGTTTGCTTCTATCCGGTTGTTACACATTCCGCTCTCCAGCGATGTCCATCCCCAGCCTACACAAATCCCTGAATAGTTCAGATGGCAGACTTCATTATGAGAAATATCCATGTTTCTGACATATCCGGCACCGATACCTACACATCCCCAGTCTTCATTAGTCACATTACTGATGAAATTGTTTCTGATAGTAATATGGGAACATAATTCCCGTACGTCAGCAGGAATAAAAGGAATGTGCGTCTCAAATCCTCCGTCCGGAAATGCACCGACCAGTAAAGCCGTTCCTCCAATATCCGTAAATTGACAATCTTCGACACTCGATGCAGTAACGGCCCATTCATAATCCAGTCCGGTGGATGATAAATGACGGAACGTGCAATGCTTGAAATCAATATGCTCGGCACCTCTTACACGTATTGCCGTTTCGGGACGGGTGATCCAGGCTTGGTTCTCCAGTTCCGCTTTTTCCGGAAGCCCCGGTTCTTGTAGTTTATAGGCATCCAATAAAGGAAATCCCCCTTGCAAGGTGACGTGCCCCTGAAAAGAAGGACGCATCCAGGAGGTATGCGCAAAAGTAATTCCGTTAAATTGTATATGTTTTACCGGACGAGACAATGTACCGTCTATGGTCACTAAAGTTTCTAAGGTAGGGATAATCACTTCAGCTGTTTCCATATTTTCGCTCGCCTGCGGATAATAGTAAATCGTGCCGGAAGGATATTCCTGGAACCATTCACCGGGTTGGTCCAGCAATTCCAGTGCATTGATCAGGCAGAAGGAAGAATTTCCTTTCTCTCCTCCGATGACGGGTTGCGGCCAGGGATGCGCAAACTCCAGGTGACTTTCAGGTTCATGGAAGCGAACTACAGCTTGTCCGTCTTTCACGTCTATACTTTTCACGCGCAAAATAGCAATCGCCCAGCGTTGATGGACAATCATTTCCAGTTGACTGGCATTTTGTAGTCCAGTTATACTCTGTGATTCCCGGGAACTGTTCACATAAGAGGCAGGGATCGTTATCGTTTGTTCCTCCGGATTGAAGTCAATCATTCGTTCCATTCCTCCGTCAGGAAATTGCGCAGCTCTTTGAACTTTATTGCCATTCACCCACATTTGCCGGGTTTCGACTCTTCTATTTCCTATTAGGGGAACCTCTGCCGACCATATCTTCTGCCTCAACTCTTCAGGAATTGCCGGATTATCGCATCCACGCTTCCATCCTGTAACAGCAACTCCACCACTAATCACAGGGTGAGCACCATCTACCGCACAAATCACTGTTGGAGAATCGGGTGTCCCACTATCTTCCGAACGAAGAAACAGAGAATTGCGCTGGGCATAAACGCCCTCTTCCAAACGAATATAAATTCCTCCGGCTACTTCCGGCCGATTCAGTCTACGCCATTCACGAGCCTGCTTGATTGCCCGGTTTAATGTATTAAACGGGGCTTCCTTTGTCCCGGGATTCTTATCATTCCCCTGCAGGGATACATAAATTTCTCCCGCAAAAAGCAAGGGAAACCACCCCAAGAAAATGATAAAAGAAAGATAAGTAAAAGTCTTTTTCATGGTACTACCTCAATGTGCTACTTCAATAAAGACGAACACACATCGATTTAGTACTCTATGTAAAGGCAATAGATAGGTTATTCTTACGAATGTTTTACAACATCAAATAGGTTACCGAATAAGACCTATGATAAATTGATAGCAAAAATAACCGCAGACAACGAACTTCAGTAAAGTTCCGAATATAAATCCGAGTAAAGAGCCCACACCTGATTTGAGTGCCTGCGAGAACTCTTTATTTCCTAATAGTTCACCAATCACCGCTCCTAGAAACGGACCGAGAATAATGCCCCAAGGCAAGAAAAAAAGACCGACAAGAGTTCCTATGATACATCCCCAATTACCCCATTTACTACCGCCACTATATTTACTTCCCAGCATCGGAGTGAAATAATCCAATACCTGCAAAACAGCTACAATCAATAACCATACGATTAATTGTGTCGTAGAATATTGTACCTTATCCGTGAAGTGCAGAATGACCAACCCCACATAAGCAATAGGAGGACCGGGAAGAAACGGCAGAATACAGCCTGCTAACCCGGCTATCATACAAAGGGCACTAATTACAATCAAAATAATGTCCAACATAGTCTGTTCTTTTTTTAGTTCTGCACAAAAATACAGTATCTTTCAATATATACAAGCTAACCTCGAGAATTATTTCCGCCACTTCACTGCTGTTTCAGAATAGCTTTGTCAGGGCTGTAGTTCTTTGTGTGAATGAGTTTTTCCAATACTTTTTTGAGGATGCCTCGTACCCAACAAGAACTTTTACTATCTTTGTGTCGTTAACGCTAAAGAAGCAAGTTGTTAAATAAGAAATCAGCAGGAGGACAGAAGATGGATCCAATGGAATATATAGTACCCAACAGAAAGCGTTTGCCTTACGGTATGATGAACTTCGCAGTCATCCGCCGCGAAGACTATTATTATGTAGACAAAACCCGCTTCATTCCTATGATAGAGCAGGCAGACCGGTTCTTTTTCTTCATCCGTCCCCGCCGCTTCGGCAAAAGCCTCACGCTGAACGTACTGCAACACTACTACGATGTGCGTACCCGCGATAAGTTCAACGACTTATTCGGCGACCTCTACATTGGGAAGCATCCCACAGCAAACCGCAACAGCTATCTGGTGCTTTACCTCAACTTTTCAGGTATCACCGGCGAACTGAACGATTATCGAAAAGGACTGGATGCACATTGCCAAATCCGCTTCGACTTCTTCTGTGAAGTCTATTCTGACCTCCTGCCACAAGGTATCAGAGAACGATTGGACGAAAAGGACGGGGCTGTCAACCAACTGGACTATTTGGTTTCGGAGTGCGAACGTGCCGGACAGAAAATGTATCTCTTCATCGACGAATACGACCACTTCACCAACGCCATCCTTTCCGATGCGGAAAGTTTGCACCGCTACACTGATGAAACGCATGGCGAAGGTTATCTGCGTGCTTTCTTCAATAAGGTGAAGGCAGGAACTTATTCCAGCATAGAGCGTTGTTTCATCACCGGCGTAAGCCCCGTAACGATGGATGACCTGACGAGTGGCTTCAACATCGGCACAAACTACTCACTTACCCCTCAATTTAACCAAATGATGGGGTTCACCGAAGAAGAAGTGCGCGAAATGCTGACTTATTATTCAACGAACAGCCCTTTCCGCCATACTGTTGACGAACTGATGGAAATAATGAAACCGTGGTACGACAATTATTGCTTCGCACAGGATTGTTACGGTGAAACTACCATGTACAACTCCAACATGGTGCTCTACTTCGTGAAGAATTACATAGATAACGGCAAAGCACCACGAGAAATGATAGAAGATAATATACGTATCGACTATGAAAAGCTGCGTATGCTCATTCGAAAGGATAAAGAGTTTGCACACGATGCTTCCGTCATTCAAACTTTAGTGAGTCAAGGTTATATCACTGGTGACCTGAAGAAAGGTTTCCCTGCCGTCAACATCACCAATCCGGACAATTTTATAAGCCTGCTCTACTATTTCGGAATGTTAACCATTAGCGGAATAGATAAAGGCAAGACCAAACTGACCATTCCGAACCTGGTGGTTCAAGAGCAGCTCTACACTTATTTGCTGAATACCTATAACGACGCAGACTTGAATTTCAGCAGCTACGAAAAGAGCGAACTTTCAAGTCAACTCGCCTATGATGGCAATTGGCAAGCCTATTTCGATTACATTGCCGACTGCCTGAAACGTTATGCATCCCAGCGTGACAAGCAAAAGGGCGAATTCTTCGTTCACGGCTTCACCTTGGCCATGACTGCGCAAAACCGCTTCTACCGTCCTATCTCCGAGCAAGATACACAAGCGGGTTACGTCGATATTTTCCTCTGTCCCATGTTGGACATATATTCTGACATGAAGCACAGCTACATCGTTGAGTTGAAGTACGCCAAATATCGCGATTCTGAAAACCGTGTGGAGGAATTGCGTCAGGAAGCCATCGCCCAGGCCAACCGCTATGCCGACACGGACACGGTGAAACAAGCTATTGGCTCCACGCAACTACACAAAATTGTAGTGGTATATAAAGGTATGGAAATGCGGGTATGCGAAGAGTTATAATGAACAATCTCTTCACCCTTCACTTTTCCTTGTATTATCCTATCTATAAGCAGTTTATAGGTGAAGGGTGTTCCCTTCACCCATCCTTTCACGTTTGTAAGCGTCTCCGCGATTCTATCTTGTCGCCCTTTTTTCATTCTTATATTTTTGC
>OAUH01001235.1_pt1 | contig 10917 bp, 6 predicted proteins | sample 1495121 | NCBI WGS metagenome assembly OAUH01 (sample SAMEA2580006, study PRJEB22360) | human gut metagenome | reverse complement strand
TTTTGATGTGACGCAAAACGAGACTTATGGGCTGGCAACTCCGCTCACTGCAACATTGATGCGCGACACCACAAAAAGTGCCACGATGGATGTTATTTTCACTGTGATAACCAGTCCGAACTCACCGAAAGCAAAATACTGGGGTCATATGCCCGACACGTTTACCAGTAGGGCGGGGGTGACCTTTAAACGACCGCTACTGGCAGCAGAAGCGACCTTTGGGGCCTCGGGAAGGAATCGTCGATTGGGGTCCTCGGTAAGTAATAATAATGAGTCGTGGTCATACCTTTTTTATACCAATAAAGTTACGCCGGATTGCCCGGTTGAGTATCAGCCGCGTCTCAATGAGTTACAGGGGCTATATAATGATCATCCAGGCGGGACAATACTGACAGATTTGGGGTTGCCTATAACTGCCGGAAGTGGAAATTGGTGGACTTATGAAATGAGCACCACTGACGCGTTGACGTGGTATTACGGCGTCATTAATTTGAAAACGGGACAATCGACGACGACTATTAATGGATACGCTTTAATGCTCTGTCTGACGCAGCCACATTCGGCACCAGCAAGCCTTACGCTGTCATCGACTGCCTATGATGAGGGCCGAACTGCCAGCAATGGTGGTACCCCCACGTCATCTGTGAAAAAAGGTGAGATGCTTCCCATCGTGGTGACGATCAAAGATGCCAATGGTAATCCTGTTGGCGGCGAAGGTGTTACGCTCAAGCGCGTGCAGGCGAAAAGCCGTTCAGGGATCTCTGTATCCTCCAATACCGTAGATGATCTCATTTTAGATGAAGTCACCCCGACATCGGCGCGTATCTCCTTCAACCAGAATACGTCGGCATGGAGCGGCTTCACCGGCAGTGATGGCACGATAACGTTCAACGTTACCCAAAATAACACCGTTGGTCTGGTAACGCCGTTTACAGCTTCATTGGCGCGAAATCCGCAGGTTACGGCTAATCAGGACCTGATATTCACGGTAGTGACCAGCCCGGATTCTGCGAAGGCTAACTACTGGGGGCATATGCCAGCAACCTTGACGGCAGTGAATGGTGCGGTATTTGAACGCCCGAAATTGTGGAGTGAACTGACATCGACTTCTGGCGTCGGCAAGATCAATAACAATAATGAAGACTGGCCGTACTTTACCCCAACACAGAAATCAGATGCGAGTGTGAGCCCTTGTGAAGTAGCAAGGCAGCCACTATTCAATGATTTAAGTTCGTTGTCTGCGCGTTATCCGAATAACACGTTTGTCACTGAAACTGGCTGGCCTGCGTATTACACCTGGTGGGCAGAGGATAAATCCGCCGATGGTAAAGACCAGTCGGTTGATTTGAGAAATGGCACGCTGTATACGGGTTCAACAAAATCATTTCAGCCTTGCCTGGCTAACGCGCGTTCAACGGTTTCCAGCGTCACACTTACCTCAACAGCGTTTGATGCAGCCACTCAGGCGGCGAAAGTGAAAAAAGGCGAAGCCATGTCCGTTACCGTGACGGTGAAAGACAGCGCCGGGAATACGGTGCCGAATGTTGAATTTACTTTGAAACGTGGTGAGGCATCGCCGCGTAACGCTGGGGCAACGTTGTATGGCAATGTAGTGGCGATGGACGATCTCGTCGTTCAGCCGTTATCAGGTTCGGCTGTTACGCTGAGTGAAAGCGGTAATACCATTAGTGGCATGACAGGCGCGGATGGGACGGCAAGTTTTTCGCTCCGCCAGGATAATACCCCTGGTTATAAAACGCCACTGACGGTTACTCTGGCTAATTACGCTTCCGCGACAGACACGCTGGACGCTATTTTTACGGTACCAACCAGCCCAAATGTTTCCTCGGCGCACTTTTGGGGACATATGGCAGACACGGTAGTGGTGAATAGTAAATCGCTACATCGACCGTTGTTAACGACGGAATTGCCGTCCGGGGCTAATCCCGTATCCTCACCGATTATTAACTACGAAAACTGGGCTTCTGCACATATCATTGATGCCAGTAAATGGGATATCGCAAGGCAGTGTGGCAGCATAGAAAATGCACCGACATACAATGAATTAGAGTTGTTGCATACTGTTTTTAATTCACTGGGATGGCCGTCTTCACCCAGTTTTCCTTATTTGTCCTCTCAACAGTGTGGGATGGACGAAGGTACTGGAGCACAGGATTGTAGTATCACGCTAATAAATAAACCGGGTCTGGTGACCTGCTTCCAGTAACCAGCATGGCGGATCTGGCGTAGCCTGGGAGTTATTGCCGGATGCGATGCTGGCGCCTCTTATCCGGTCTACGGATTAGACGTTTTTTTACGTGATTTGCGGGTTTTTGTTACGGCGCTGACTTCACTAATCACCACACCATCTCCCAGTCGTGTGGTCAGTGTCTCACCCACTTTCACTTGCTTAACCTGTTTTAACACCGCGCCATCAGCGGCGCTGGTGACGCTATAACCGCGCGCCAGCGTTGACAGTGGGCTTACGGCTTCGAGGTGTGTTACTGCATTACCGAAACGTTCACGCGTGGCGCTAAGCTGTGCGCGCAGGGTTTCTGCTAAACGATATTCCAGTTGCTGAATGCGCGTTTGCGCGCGATGAATACGCGACTGCGGATTTTGCTGGACGAGTTGCCGTGTTAATCGCTGCTGTTGCTGACCCGCGCGTTTAAGCTGATTCTCCAGCGCAAAGCTCATCCGCTTTTGCAGACGTTCGAGCATAGTTTGCTGGCGTGCCAGCCGGAGCTGCGGATGCTGTTGCTGTAATCGGTGATGGATCTGCGTAAAGCGCCGCGTGCGATTGGCGAGATAATAGTCCATCGCCATCTCCAGCCGTTGACGGGTCGATTGCACCTGACGTAGCAATTCTTGCTGATTACGGCTCACCACTTCAGCGGCGGCTGACGGCGTTGGCGCACGTAGATCAGCAACAAAGTCAGCAATTGTCACATCGGTTTCATGCCCGACGGCGCTGACTATCGGAATGCGACTGGCAAAAATCGCCCGCGCCACACGCTCATCATTAAAACTCCATAAATCTTCCAGCGAACCACCGCCACGGCCAACGATCAACACGTCACACTCGTTGCGCTTATTCGCCAGTTCAATGGCACGAACGATTTGCCCCGGCGCATCATCCCCCTGTACGGCGGTGGAGTAGATGATCACCGGCAGAGAAGGATCGCGACGTTTTAACACATGCAAAATATCATGTAGCGCAGCACCGGTTTTTGAGGTGATCACACCAACGCAATGCGCAGGGGAGGGGAGTGATTTTTTGTATTGCAGCTCGAACAAACCTTCAGCCTGCAACTTCGCTTTAAGCTGTTCGTACTTCTGTTGCAGCAATCCTTCACCGGCCGGCTGCATACTTTCGACGATAATTTGATAATCGCCGCGCGGCTCGTAGAGTGTAATATTGGCGCGAACTAAAACCTGTTGCCCGTGCTGTGGGCGGAAGGTGACCCGGCGGTTGCTGTTGCGGAACATCGCACAGCGCACCTGCGCGGTATCGTCTTTAAGCGTAAAGTACCAGTGACCGGAGGCTGGTTGTGTAAAATTAGAGATTTCGCCGCTGATCCACACCTGCCCCATCTCATGCTCAAGCAGCAGACGAACCGTTTGATTCAGGCGGCTAACGGTAAAAATTGCAGGGGATTGAGAAGGTAACATGTGAGCGAGATCAAATTCTAAATCAGCAGGTTATTCAGTCGATAGTAACCCGCCCTCCGGGGATAGCAAGCATTTTTTGCAAAAAGGGGTAGATGCAATCGGTTACGCTCTGTATAATGCCGCGGCAATATTTATTAACCACTCTGGTCGAGATATTGCCCATGCTACGTATCGCTAAAGAAGCTCTGACGTTTGACGACGTTCTCCTCGTTCCTGCTCATTCTACCGTTCTGCCGAATACTGCTGACCTCAGCACTCAGCTGACGAAAACTATTCGTCTGAATATCCCTATGCTTTCCGCAGCAATGGATACCGTAACGGAAGCGCGCCTGGCTATTGCTCTGGCTCAGGAAGGCGGTATCGGCTTTATCCACAAAAACATGTCCATTGAACGCCAGGCAGAAGAAGTTCGCCGTGTGAAAAAACACGAATCTGGCGTGGTAACCGATCCGCAGACCGTACTGCCAACCACGACGCTGCGTGAAGTGAAAGAACTGACCGAGCGTAACGGCTTTGCTGGCTACCCGGTTGTTACCGAAGAAAACGAACTGGTCGGCATTATCACCGGTCGTGACGTGCGTTTTGTGCCCGACTTGAGCCAGCCGGTTAGCGTTTACATGACGCCGAAAGAGCGTCTGGTAACCGTGCGTGAAGGCGAAGCCCGTGAAGTGGTGCTGGCAAAAATGCACGAAAAACGCGTTGAAAAAGCGCTGGTGGTTGATGATGAATTCCACCTGATCGGCATGATCACTGTGAAGGACTTCCAGAAAGCGGAACGTAAACCGAACGCGTGTAAAGACGAACAAGGCCGTCTGCGTGTAGGTGCAGCGGTTGGCGCGGGCGCTGGTAACGAAGAGCGTGTTGATGCGCTGGTTGCCGCAGGCGTTGACGTTCTGCTGATCGACTCCTCTCACGGTCACTCTGAAGGTGTTCTGCAGCGTATCCGTGAAACTCGCGCTAAATATCCTGACCTGCAAATCATCGGCGGCAACGTGGCAACTGCTGCAGGTGCCCGCGCGCTGGCAGAAGCCGGTTGCAGTGCCGTTAAAGTGGGTATCGGCCCTGGTTCTATCTGTACGACGCGTATCGTGACTGGTGTCGGTGTTCCGCAGATCACCGCCGTTGCTGATGCAGTAGAAGCCCTGGAAGGTACCGGCCTTCCGGTTCTCGCTGCCGTCGTTATCCGTTTCTCAGGCGATATCGCTAAAGCTATCGCCGCTGGCGCAAGCGCGGTGATGGTAGGTTCCATGCTGGCAGGTACTGAAGAATCTCCGGGTGAAATCGAACTCTACCAGGGCCGTTCTTACAAATCTTACCGTGGTATGGGTTCCCTGGGCGCGATGTCCAAAGGTTCTTCTGACCGTTACTTCCAGAGCGACAACGCTGCCGACAAACTGGTGCCGGAAGGTATCGAAGGCCGCGTAGCCTATAAAGGTCGCCTGAAAGAGATCATTCACCAGCAGATGGGCGGCCTGCGCTCCTGTATGGGCCTGACCGGCTGTGGTACTATCGACGAACTGCGTACTAAAGCGGAGTTTGTACGTATCAGCGGTGCGGGCATTCAGGAAAGCCACGTTCACGACGTGACCATTACTAAAGAGTCCCCGAACTACCGTCTGGGCTCCTGATTCTCTTCGCCCGACTTCATGTCGGGCGATTTATATTATCTGTTTCACTTGCCTCGGAATAAGCGTCAATGACGGAAAACATTCATAAGCATCGCATCCTCATTCTGGACTTCGGTTCTCAGTACACTCAACTAGTTGCGCGCCGCGTGCGTGAGCTGGGTGTTTACTGCGAACTGTGGGCGTGGGATGTGACAGAAGCACAAATTCGTGACTTCAATCCAAGCGGCATTATTCTTTCCGGCGGCCCGGAAAGCACCACCGAAGAAAACAGCCCGCGTGCGCCGCAGTATGTCTTTGAAGCAGGCGTACCGGTATTCGGCGTTTGCTATGGCATGCAGACCATGGCAATGCAGTTGGGCGGTCACGTTGAAGCCTCTAACGAACGTGAATTTGGCTACGCGCAGGTTGAAGTCGTAAACGACAGCGCACTGGTTCGCGGTATCGAAGATGCGCTGACCGCAGATGGTAAACCGCTGCTGGACGTCTGGATGAGCCACGGCGATAAAGTTACCGCTATCCCGTCCGACTTCGTCACCGTAGCCAGCACCGAAAGCTGCCCGTTTGCCATCATGGCCAACGAAGAAAAACGCTTCTATGGCGTACAGTTCCACCCGGAAGTGACTCACACCCGCCAGGGTATGCGCATGCTGGAGCGTTTTGTGCGTGATATCTGCCAGTGTGAAGCCCTGTGGACGCCAGCGAAAATTATCGACGACGCTGTAGCCCGCATCCGCGAGCAAGTGGGCGACGATAAAGTCATCCTCGGCCTCTCTGGTGGCGTGGATTCCTCCGTTACCGCAATGCTGTTGCACCGCGCTATCGGTAAAAACCTGACTTGCGTATTCGTCGACAACGGCCTGCTGCGTCTCAACGAAGCAGAGCAGGTTCTGGATATGTTTGGCGATCACTTTGGTCTGAACATTGTTCACGTACCGGCAGAAGATCGCTTCTTGTCAGCGCTGGCTGGCGAAAACGATCCGGAAGCAAAACGTAAAATTATCGGTCGCGTTTTCGTTGAAGTATTCGATGAAGAAGCGCTGAAACTGGAAGACGTGAAGTGGCTGGCGCAGGGCACCATCTACCCTGACGTTATCGAATCTGCTGCTTCTGCAACCGGTAAAGCACACGTCATCAAATCTCACCACAACGTGGGTGGCCTGCCGAAAGAGATGAAGATGGGCCTGGTTGAACCGCTGAAAGAGCTGTTCAAAGACGAAGTGCGTAAGATTGGTCTGGAGCTGGGCCTACCGTATGACATGTTGTACCGTCACCCGTTCCCGGGACCAGGCCTTGGCGTTCGTGTTCTGGGAGAAGTGAAGAAAGAGTATTGTGACCTGCTGCGCCGTGCTGACGCCATCTTCATTGAAGAACTGCGTAAAGCGGACCTGTACGACAAAGTCAGCCAGGCGTTCACCGTCTTCCTGCCAGTACGTTCCGTTGGCGTAATGGGCGATGGTCGTAAGTATGACTGGGTTGTCTCTCTGCGTGCTGTCGAAACCATCGACTTTATGACCGCACACTGGGCACATCTGCCGTACGACTTCCTCGGCCGCGTTTCCAACCGTATTATCAATGAAGTGAACGGTATTTCCCGCGTGGTGTATGACATCAGCGGCAAGCCGCCAGCGACTATTGAGTGGGAATGATTTGAACCCTGTACTATGAATGAACAAAACCCTCTGTTACTACAGAGGGTTTTTTATACTCACGAATCATAGGCTTGAAGTTACTGACATCGCTTAGTTAAACCAGCTGTCCGATTTGTTCTCTTCTGCTTTACCCACGCTTTTCATCAGATCGCGACCGCCTTCAGTCATATTTCTGTTTGCGTCAGCTTCAGATTGCACCACATCGGTTTGCGCAGCTTTGTGCTTCAGTTCCTGATCGATAAATTCGTTTTCGCGCTTAACGCGGGCTTCTTCTTTCGCCAGCGCCAGTTTTTGCTTCTGAATCTCTAAGCTACGTAGCTCATCTTCATAACTTTGATCGCGTTTTTTGTCCGCAGTGGCTTCGGCGTCCAGTTTATCCTGACGAGCTTTCTTATTCGCTGCTGCCGTTGCCGCTCTTTTATTAGCCGCGGCCTGGGCGTTTGCGCGACGTTGCTTCTCTTGCTGGATTTCCCTGTTGCGCTCCGCGACCCATTCGTCATGCTGCCTTTGCTCTTCATTTTTACCTTGCTGTTCCGCTTCTGCGACAGCCGAGAGTTGATCCTGCAATGATGAGGCGATAGCCGGATAGCTTAAGGAGGCTAAGATGGCGCAAAGAAAAACTTTCTTCATGACTCCTCCTGATTATTAGCTCTTTTCAGGACATTTGGTATTTGGCTGAATACGCGTTTCGTTATACGTCGTGGTAATAACAACGGCTAAACCTGTCGTAAACTGGCACTCTTTACCCACCTGGGTGGAGGTATACACTTTGGTGCCTTCCTTATATGTTAAAGAAACACCTTCCACTAAGGTTTTATCATTCACCATAGAACCCGCTGCTGCGCCAACAGCTCCGCCGCCAACTGCACCTGCTGTCGTTCCGGAATTGCTGCCAGACCCGACGTTGTGGCCGATAACACCGCCAGCGACAGCGCCAATAAGCGCGCCGAAGGCTTGTGCGTTCCGTTTATTTTGGGCGTTGTCTACGGCAACTTTTGCGGGAAGAATGGAAATAATATTAACGGTTTTAGTTTCTTGTTTGGTATTCAGTTGATCGGTTTGATAAACATCGGCGGCATGATCATCAGCATTTGACTGGCATCCTGCCAGAGTAAATGACGCTAACATTGCAACACGCAGAAGACATTTTTTTAATTTCATCACTATTCCTTGTTATACACATTACGAAAAATAAGACATTTAAGATCATCAAAAGAGGAAAGTAAATGTATTGCGTATAAAGGAATAGATTAAATTTATTAAAATTCATATGGGAAATAATTTATAAAAATACATCATCACAACATATGTATTAATGATGTATTTATTTCGCAGCCGAACAGGATGAACTTCAGTCAGAACAAAGACGTAAAATTTAAGATGAAAGAATATCTGCCGCTTTGATAATCTCAAAGAGCAAAAGCATCCGACAGCGAGGTGCCGTTATGTTCTGTGAGAGTGGAGAAGGTAACCGCTAACGTTGTACCGGTGATTCGACGGAGAGTGTGGATTGCTGAGCTTCTTTTTTGCTCTGATGGTGCTGCCAGGCACCGACGGACGAGTAGATAAAACGGCCAAAGAAGAAGATAAAGCTGATGAGCAGTACGATACGGGTCATGCGACTGTTAAATCGGTGTCGTTTTCGCATACTGGTTGCCTGACTCACAAAAGGTTCCTTGAAGTATGTCCCACGCCGTGGACGGTACTTACATTAAGGCACAACAGGACAAAATGGTCAATTCTTCGTTATGTAAAAAAGCGTCAGTGGATACATATTTTAATGTTATGGAAGTTAATTTAATTATTTACAATGATGATGTAATAATGATGAGTTAACATGATAAACGTAATAATTCATTAATCAGGGTTATTTTGTTTGATATATATCAATTGGAACTTTCATATGACACTTAGAATCATTGCTCTCTATAGTGATGAATAATCATCATTCGAAGTCAGGTGGGATGCCTGTCTGAATACACCTCCTTCAGGATGTGGGGGATTCTGCTGAGCATCTATGAAACTGAATGCAACTTATATAAAAATACGTGATAAATGGTGGGGGCTTCCGCTGTTCCTGCCTTCTTTAATCTTGCCCATTTTCGCCCACATTAATACTTTCGCGCATATTTCTTCCGGTGAAGTTTTTCTCTTTTATCTGCCACTGGCACTGATGATCAGCATGATGATGTTTTTCAGCTGGGCGGCATTGCCAGGGATCGCCTTAGGGATTTTTGTCCGCAAATATGCAGAGCTGGGTTTTTACGAAACGCTCTCATTAACGGCTAATTTTATTATCATTATCATTCTCTGTTGGGGCGGTTACAGGGTTTTTACTCCCCGGCGTAACAACGTTTCACATGGTGATAGCCGTTTAATTTCCCAGCGACTATTCTGGCAGATTGTGTTTCCTGCAACGCTGTTTCTGATACTTTTCCAGTTTGCTGCGTTTGTTGGATTACTGGCGAGCAGAGAAAATCTGGTCGGCGTCATGCCCTTTAACCTCGGGACCTTAATCAATTATCAGGCCTTGCTGGTGGGTAATCTGATTGGTGTCCCGCTGTGCTACTTCATCATTCGGGTGGTGCGAAATCCGTTTTATTTACGTAGCTATTATTCGCAATTAAAACAGCAGGTTGATGCCAAGGTTACCAAAAAAGAGTTCGCAATCTGGCTACTGGCATTAGGTGCTTTATTGTTGCTGTTATGCATGCCGTTAAATGAAAAAAGCACGATTTTTAGCACCAATTACACCTTGTCATTATTGCTGCCCCTGATGATGTGGGGAGCGATGCGCTATGGTTATAAGCTGATTTCATTGCTCTGGGCGGTCGTGTTGATGATCAGCATCCACAGCTATCAAAATTACATTCCCATTTATCCTGGCTATACCACGCAGCTGACCATAACCTCCTCCAGTTATCTGGTATTCTCTTTTATTGTCAATTATATGGCTGTACTGGCAACCCGTCAGCGAGCGGTAGTCAGACGCATTCAGCGGCTTGCGTATGTGGACCCGGTGGTTCATCTGCCAAATGTTCGCGCCCTGAATCGCGCGTTACGTGATGCCCCCTGGTCTGCGCTTTGTTATTTACGCATCCCTGGCATGGAAATGCTGGTTAAGAATTATGGCATCATGCTGCGGATTCAATACAAGCAAAAACTTTCTCACTGGCTGTCACCATTGTTGGAACCGGGTGAAGATGTTTATCAGCTTTCGGGTAACGATCTCGCGCTGCGGCTGAATACAGAATCGCACCAGGAGCGCATTACCGCACTGGATAGCCATCTTAAGCAATTTCGTTTCTTTTGGGATGGAATGCCGATGCAACCGCAGATTGGCGTCAGTTACTGCTATGTGCGCTCGCCAGTGAATCATATCTACCTGCTGCTGGGAGAGCTAAATACAGTGGCCGAACTTTCTATCGTGACCAACGCCCCGGAAAATATGCAGCGTCGCGGAGCAATGTATTTGCAACGCGAATTGAAAGATAAAGTCGCGATGATGAATCGGCTACAGCGGGCGCTGGAACACAACCATTTTTTCCTGATGGCCCAGCCGATTACCGGTATGCGTGGTGATGTCTACCATGAAATTCTTCTGCGCATGAAAGGTGAGAATGATGAACTGATCAGCCCCGATAGCTTCTTACCGGTCGCGCACGAATTTGGTTTATCGTCGAGTATCGACATGTGGGTCATTGAGCATACGCTGCAATTTATGGCTGAAAACAGAGCGAAGATGCCCGCTCACCGTTTTGCTATTAATCTGTCTCCAACCTCGGTATGTCAGGCTCGTTTTCCTGTTGAAGTCAGTCAGCTGCTGGCTAAATATCAGATTGAAGCGTGGCAACTTATTTTTGAAGTCACCGAAAGTAATGCTCTGACCAATGTTAAGCAGGCGCAAATCACCTTGCAGCATCTTCAGGAATTAGGCTGCCAGATTGCGATTGATGATTTCGGCACTG
>OAUH01001208.1_pt1 | contig 11123 bp, 8 predicted proteins | sample 1495121 | NCBI WGS metagenome assembly OAUH01 (sample SAMEA2580006, study PRJEB22360) | human gut metagenome | reverse complement strand
GCCGTACCTGCCGATCGACCCGAAGGACATCGGCCGTTCCTACGAGGCCATCATCCGTGTGAACTCCCAGTCTGGCAAGGGCGGCATGGCCTACCTGCTGAAGACCAACCACAACCTTGATCTGCCGAAGCGTCTGCAGGTCGAGTTCGAGAAGGTCGTGCAGAACTACGCCGACGAGACCAAGAAGGAAGTCAAGGACGAGGACATCTGGCGTCTGTTCAAGGACGAGTACCTGCCGGTCGAGGAATCCGGCGCCACCGCGGCTGGTGTCGTGGTCGGCGACAGCAAGGACGAGACCCTGAAGCAGTGGGGCCGTCTGAAGCTGCTCAAGGTGTCCGTCTCCTCCGGCGAGGATGGTTCCGACACCGTGCTTAAGGCCCGCATCCTTGACCGTGGCGTGAACGTCGGCGTCGATGAGCCGGTGGAACGTGAGGTTTCCGGCATCGGCAACGGCCCGATCGCGGCCTTCCTCAACGCCGTGAGCAACTTCGGCATCGAAGCGTCCGTCATGGATTATGTGGAGCACACCATGTCCGTCGGCACCGACGCCATGGCCGCTTCCTACGTGGAATGCCAGATCGGCGAGGAAGACAACACGAGCATCGTGTGGGGCGTCGGCATCGATACCTCTATCGTCACCAGCTCGCTGAAGGCCATCATCTCGGCCATCAACCGTTCCGAGCGCTGATTGCACTGATTGCGCGGCGCTGAGCAAACGGTGCCGCATATGATTCGAGGGGCTTCCTGGGTAACCGGGAAGCCCCTCGTCGTTGCCGTGTGCCATGCGATGCGCCCGCTCACAAGTGCGACGAGCGCGTTCCGTGACGCTTCCTTTCCGCGGATGAAGGGTGTCGCAATGACGCCACACCAAGTTGTACAACGATGTAAAACACGGTATAGTACATCGTTGTAAAACCTGTATCTGCTTACTGAAGGATCTTCCATGTCGGCCAATTATTCCCTGCTGTGCTATACACGCGAAGCCACCGGACGCGAAGAGGCGAACAACGAGGACATCGCCTACAGCATGCATTTGGCGCTACGTTCCGGCGATGACGCCGAGTGGCAGCCGCTGAACGAAAACTATGGCATCTTCTTCGCGGCCGGTGTGCCGATCGCCGCTGCGACCGCGGAGTCCCGCCGTGCGTGCACGGCCGCGGCGCGCTTCGCCGCCGACCCGTTCGACGCGCCTCGCCCCGCCACCGACGCCGTCGCCCATGGCGTGGTCATGCCCGGTATGGATATCACGCTGAAATCGCTGAAGAATCCGTTCCTGTTCCGTCTCGCGGACGGACGATTCGCCATCGCCGCGACCCGTACCGCCCGCGGCGGTGAGCCGGATGGTTCCGAACGGTCGGCATTCCTGCTCGCCATCAGCGATGATCTGACGGCGTTCGACCAGCGGGGGCTGGTGCTGTTGCGCACCACCGGCGGGGTCAATCGCCCGTCCGTCTCTTTCGACGCCGCGGACGCGTGCTACGTCGTCTCCTGGACCGGTGACGATGGCAAGGCACGCACCGCGCGGACGGCCGATATCGTAGCCGCCGCCGGTTCGGGCAGGCCGCTTGATGTCGTGGAATCGGCGTCGTCGCAGCCGTTGCGTCAGACCGGGGATTGCGGCATTCCGAACGCCGTCGTCGGCAACAGCATCGCCATCAGTGAGCCGGAGGCCGAGCGCCTGATCGAGCGCTTCGGCCGCATCCGCAATACCGGAACGTCCGTGCCCGCCCAGCGAATCGATGCGGGCCTGCATGGTGAGGATGCCCGGAATGCGGTTCTGGCCTTGGCCGCAACCCGTGCGGAACTGTCATACAGCGACGGTTCGCAGGCCACGCGCGCGGTGGATTGGAACATGGCCCAGCTTGAGGTCATCGGCCAGGAGGCCTCCGAGGGAACGTTCAAGGCCGGCCAGACCCGTACCGTCGAAGGTGTGATCCGCCAGAGCGTCTATCCGGTGCCGTTCGCGGTGGAGCGCGCCGATCCATCGGTGTTCGTGTGGGATTTCAATGGCAAGCCGATGTTCATGTTCATCGCCACCGATGACACCGACGGTAATTGCGTGGATCCGAACGACGGTAGAACCCATATGCCGCTGCGCATCGCCGACTCCATCGAAGCGCTTTCCGACGCCGCGGGCGGACAGGCCAAGGAGATCGATCTGCTCGCATGCGGCGATCTCAATAGCGAAGATCGTCCGATGACCGGCTGCTTCTGGGCGCCGGAACTGCATGTGATCGGCGGCAAGCTGTCGGTCCTGTTCATGCCTTGCTTCGACGGACCGCGCGTCAATCCCGACGGCACCCCCAACGATCGTGCCGGCAAACCGGACATGTGGACCGGCAGCTGCCACATCATGCAACTCAAGCAGCATTCCGACGGCACGGATTTCGATCCACGCGAGCCGGAGAACTGGACGGTGCCCGAACCCATCCTCGACCCGGATGGTGAGACGCTCAATCCGATCCAGCGCATTTCGCTTGACATGACCGTGTTGTGCGATTCAGGCCGCTGGTACTACGCATGGCAGCAGGTCGGCAGCATCTGGATCGCCAGCTTTGACCCGGCTCGTCCGGCGAGGCTCACCAGCAAGCCGAAGCAGATTGTCGTGCCGGAATTCGCATGGGACAACATGATCGCCGAAGGGCCGAACGCCATCATGCATGACGGAACGATTTTCCTGATCTACTCGGGCTCGCTGGTCGGCATCGACTACACGACCGGCCTGGTCACCGCCCCGGCCGGACAGGGAGCCGATCTCACCGACGCCAGCGTATGGACGAAGCTCGATTATCCGCTGCAGAAGTCCGGCATGTACAACGGGCGTTGGCAGCTCGGCACCGGCCACGGCATGTGGTCGCATGACGAGGACGGCAACCTCATCTACGTGTTCCACAACGCCGAATACGAGCACGGCCGCTATGGTGGCCGCGACGCCCAAGTGCGCCGCGTGCATTGGTCCAAGGAGGGCATGCCCATTCTGGATATGCAAACGGCGGAGGAGCTTGACCCCGACTATGCTGGTGTAACGATGGAGGTTGGTTTCTTCGATGCCGACTGAGTCCGCTGAATGACAAAAGGGGTATATATGCCGAAGCGAACGGGGGGAAACGGCGAGCATGTCGTGACCATGCGTGAGGTGGCCAAGGCGGCCGGTGTGTCGATCAAAACCGTCTCCAACGTGGTCAACGACTACGAATTCGTCTCGCAGGCCACGCGCGACAAGGTCAACAAAGCCATCGCGGAACTGGGATACACGGTGAACGTGTCGGCACGCAACCTGCGCCGAGGGCAGACCGGCATCATCGGCTTGGCCATTCCCGATCTGCAGATGCCGTATTTCGCGCAGCTGTCATCGCTGGTCATCGAAGAAGCGAAGAAAGTCGGTCTGCGCGTGATCGTGGAGCCGACGCAATATTCGCGCGATGGCGAGTTGGAAGCGCTGCACGGGTCCCAGCAGACGATGATCGACGGCCTGATCTACAGCCCATTGGAGCTTGGGCAGGATGACGTCGAGCAGCTGAAGGTCGATTATCCGCTTGTGCTGGTTGGCGAACGCATCTTCACCGACCAGGTGGATCACATCGCCACCGAGAACGTGGAAGGCGCGAAGCGGGCCACGCAGTATCTGCTGACGACCGGTTGCCGCCGCGTGGCCGTGGTCGGTGTGCACCCGGGGGAGAAAGTCGGTTCCGCCGCGCTGCGCTACCAAGGGTATCTTGAGGCACTGGAGGAGGCCGGCGTCGAATTCGACGATCGGCTGGTCGTCGAATCGGGCATGTGGCATCGTAGTGACGGCGTGAGGGCCATGAACGCGTTGTTGGATTCCGGCGTCGAAGTCGATGGCGTCGTCGCGCTGAACGACATGCTGGCTTCCGGCGTGATGCACGCGATTCAGATGCACGGCTTGCACATTCCCGACGACATCTCCGTGGTTGGTTTCGACAATTCCGACGATTCACAGTACCTGTCGCCGGCGCTGACGTCGATCGCGCCGGGACTTGAGGCGGTAGCCCGTCTGTCGCTTAAGGTGCTCAAGGAGCGTATCGACGGCCGTGACCCGAATGCCGACAAACCGGGGGAGAAGGTCTTCCGCAAGGTCGCATCATCGCTGGTCGTGCGCCAATCCACCAAACTCCCCATCGATTCCCTCGTCCTCTGAGCTTTCGCTTGCCTTCCGGCAAGTTTCTCCCAGCGTGCGTACCCATTGAGTCGGCTCTTCCCCCAAGGTGCCGTCGCCGGGCATGGGCGCTCGGCCGTAAGCTTGGCCGAACGGCCTTGAGTGTGTCGAGCACCCATGACCGACGGCGGCACCGACATTGGCATGAATGGCGCAAACGATGGACGCCCATGCCCAGCGGCAGCACCGCATCCAAGCATCTTCCGACAATGACGCGCCCAAGTTGTTACAACGATGTAAGAATGATATATTCAACGTTGTAAATACTGGAACAACGGATTGAGAAGGACTAAACATGGTTGTTTACAACAATCCGATCGTGCTTCAGCGCGCAGACCCCTGGGTGCTCAAGGTTGACGGCGAGTATTATTTCACCGCCTCCGATCCGGAATACAACTGCATCGCCATCCGGCACGCGTCGAGCATCAACGATCTGCAGAAGGCTCCGGAGACGGTGGTGTGGCGCAAGCACGAATCCGGCCCGGCAAGCATCTACATCTGGGCCCCCGAACTACACCGCATCAATGGCGCATGGTATATCTACTTCGCAGGCGCCGCAACGGATTTCGAAGCATCCGGCCTGCCGACGCACCGCATGTTCGTGCTGGAGAACACCGACGACGATCCAACTTCCGACAACTGGGTGGAGAAGGGCCAGATCATCACCCCGATCGACTCCTTCGCACTTGACGCCACCACCGAGGTGATCGATGGCGTGCAGTACTTGGTATGGGCGCAGAAGGATCCCGCCATCGAAGGCAACTCCAATCTGTATATCGCCAAGATGGCCAATCCGTGGACGCTGGGCAGCGAGCCCGTCATGCTGACCAAGCCGGAATACGACTGGGAATGCATCGACTTCCTGGTCAACGAAGGACCGGCCTTCCTGTTCCATGAGAACAAGATCTACATCACGTATTCCGCCTCCGGCACCGGAGTTCCGTACGCCGTGGGGCTGTTGACCGCCGAGCGCGGCAGCGATCTGCTGGACAAGGCCTCCTGGACTAAGAGCCCGGTGCCGGTGTTTAAGACCTGCGCCGAGAACGGTCAGTATGGTCCGGGCCACAATTCATTCACCAAGTCCGAGGACGGCACCGAGGACCTGATGATTTACCACTGCCGCAACTACACGGAAATTAAGGGCGATCCGCTGTTCGACCCGAATCGCCACGCGCGCGTCGGTGTGGTCAAGTGGACCGCCGACGGTCCGGATTTCGGCGTGCCGGAACCTGATAATCTGTGGACCCCCACTACCACGGACGTGTTGCCCGCTGATGGTGGCCCGCTTGCGGGAACTCCGGCCGTAGGCCACTGAGGGGCGTGGCCGGAGGGGTTACCCCGTCTATAACCCCATCCATAAAGCTGGCTGTTGTCGTCGGCGTGTTACCGTTTGTACAACGATGAAAATAGCTGTATAATCAAAATTACAACGTTGCAAATGAGCAGGGAGGCTCAATCGAAAAGGATTCTTCCCATTCGGATTGCAACGAGGAGCGGTCCAGCGATGGTCCGTTGAGGAAAAGGAAGGAAACAATGTCTACATCCAGGCATCTTACCGGGTTGCGGCGCTTTGCCAAGGCTGCCGTAGCCGTGTGCGCGTCACTTGGACTTGTGCTTGCCGCCGGAGGCTGTGGTGCCTCTTCGGGTGAAAGCAAGACCATTTACTTCTGGAACAATCTGGTGGGCGATGACGGTCCTGCAATGCAGCGCATCGTCAAGGAATACAACGCCCAGAGCGATTACAAGGTCGTTTTCCAGCCGATGAACGGCGGCGATCTGACCACGAAGATCTATTCCGTGATGCAGACCGGCAAGAACATCCCCGACATCATCATCGGCGACCAGTTCCAGACCGCCGTTCTGCAGTCCCAAGGTCTGCTCGACACCATGGACGATTGGCAGAAGGTCGCCCCGGACCTCAAGGAGAGCAGCTTCCTGCCCGCCACTTGGAAGGGCGTCACCGTCAATGGCAAGGCCTACGGCATTCCGCTGTATCTGTACCAGATGGCCATCTACTACAACAAGGACCTGGTCAAGAAGTACAACCTGCAGTACATCCTCGACGACGGGTTCGTCACCATCGACGAGATCAAGGACCTCAAGGGCAAGCTACCCAAGGGCACCTACGCGCTGACTTACGGCAATCTGCCGTGGGCCTTCATGTCCCTGCTGTACGGCGCGGGCGGCACGCTTGAGAACGATATGGACGACCTGACCAAGGACGTGTGGCGCAAGCCCATGGAGAAGCTCAAGGAAGCGTACGACGCCGGTGTGATCGCCCCGATGGACGTCGACGGCGAGCAGGCGTTCGGTTCCGGCAAGGCCGTGTTCGCGCAGCTTGGCACGTGGGCGCAGGGCAATATGTCCAACACCTTGGGCGCCGACAAGATCGCGGAAGCCAACACCCTGCAGTACAGCGCCGACAATCCGGTGAACTTCTTCTACCAGTGCAACTGGATGCAGTTGAAGGATCCGCACCGCTCCGCGGCGAAATCCGCAGCCGCCGCCGACTTCGTCAAGTACGTGTACGAGCACTGGATGGATTGGTCTGAGGTCGGTTCCATCTCGCCGGCATACCGCGATCTGAACAACCCGGAGTACCAGAAGCTGATCCAGGCGTCCTTCACCAACAGCAAGAAGGAACGCGACTACATCAAGACCTCCAACTACCTCTACGGAGGCTATGCGACCGCTGGTTGGGGCACATACAACGACATCGTCTACGGCAATGTTGGTCTTGAAGAAGGTCTGAAGACCCTCGACCTCATGGCCCAGGGCCAAATCGAGATTCAGGAGGAATCGTGATGAGCAAGACATCTACGATCGGATCCGCAAAATCATCCATGAAGCGCAAGAACTCCATCTGGCACGCGCTGCCGTACATCGCTCCGCACTTCATCATCTTCGCCGTCTTCGGCATCATCCCGATTATCTTCGGCATTGGACTGGCGTTCACCCGCTGGAACATGGTCGGTGCGCCGAAGTTCGTCGGCCTGCAGAACTTCGCGAAGATCTTCGACCCCAGCACCTATTTCTACTCGATCTTCTGGCGTGATCTCGGCCACACTCTGCTCTTCGTGCTGGTCAGCGTGCCGCTGACCATCATCGTGCCGCTGCTGCTCGCCGTGGCGCTCAGCAAGAAGGGACTCAAGGGCGCTGGTCTGTTCCAGGCGATCTTCTACATCCCAGGTCTGATCTCCATCGCCGCCGGTGCACTGGTCTGGCGTATGGTCTTCAACTCCCAGTTCGGCCTGTTGAACACCACCTTCCACACCGACATCAACTGGCTCGGCAAGAACCCGTACGCATGGATCACCATCTTCGTACTCGTGCTGTGGGCCGGTATCGGCGGCAACCTCGTCATCTACCGTTCCGCGCTCTCCGGCGTGGACGAGAGCCTCTACGAAGCCGCGAAGGTCGACGGAGCCGGTCCGGTCAGGATCTTCTTCTCCATCACCCTGCCGGAAATCAAGCTGCCGTTGTTCTACACCACCATCATGACCACCACGGGCGCCTTCAACGTGTGGGGCCAGCCGGTCATGCTGACCAACGGCGGACCGAACTACCAGACCCAGGTGCTGCTGATGGATATCAGGAACCTCGCGTTCCCCGCCGGCCCTGCGGCCGCCGGCATGGCTTCCGCAATGGCATTGCTGCTGGGCATCATCCTGATGGCCATCGCCGCGATCCAGCTGATCTTCATGAATAAGGAGGACTGAAGATGTCCGCTGCAACCACAGTCAATGTCGCAAGCGCGGCAATTCCTGAAAACAAAACCAAAAAGGTCTCCCCGTCGCTGATCGCCGTCTATGTGGTGCTCGTCGTGCTGGCAGTCGTCTGGCTGCTTCCGGTGATCTACACCGTGACGACTTCGTTCAAGTCGGTGGCCGAATTCACCTCCAACGCGTTCAACTTCCTGCCCGCGAAGTGGGTGCTTGACAACTACATGACGCTGATCGAGGCATCCGCCAGCTACCCGGTCCTGAACTGGCTGGGCAACTCGCTGATTATCTCGACCGTGTTCGCAGTGCTGTCCGTGTGCATCGTCGCGCTCGCAGGCTTCGGCTATTCCCGTCTGAACTTCAAGTACCGCGATACGCTGTTCTTCGTCCTGCTGCTCATCTCGATGTTCCCTGCCGTGGTCAACATGATCCCGCAGTACCGCATCATCGCCTCCCTCGGCTGGGTCAACACCTACTGGGCCTGCATCATCCCTGGCCTGGGCAACGTGGCGAACATCTTCCTGGTGCGCAACTTCATGAAGGGCATCCCGAAGGAACTGGACGAGGCGGCCGAAATCGACGGCGCCACTGATTTCCAGATCTTCACCCGCATCATGCTGCCGGCCATCCGCCCGATTCTGATCGTCATCTTCCTGTTCAGCTTCACCGGCGCTTGGAACGACTTCCTGTGGCCGACCTTGGTGTTCAACGACATCAACAAGATGCCGGTCACCGCTGGTCTGCAGCTGCTGAGCAACCAGATGGGCCAGTACAACCAGATGGGCTCCCTGATGGCGGCCACCTGCATGGCCATCATCCCGACCCTGCTGCTGTTCCTGTTCGCGCAGAAGTACTTCCTGCAGTCCCTGAACATCACCTCCGGCCTCAAGGGCTGATACCGGCCGAGTGAGATAATGCACAGGTCCGTCCCCAAACGGACGGGCCTGTGATTTTATCTTTCCCGAGCTGCGCATCGCACATCGGATGAGGCCACACCACGGAAAGGACCGATATGAATCCGCAAGGCAACACCATGCAGCCGCCGGCACCATTGGCTCGCAAGGCGGAACGAGTGCTGATGACCATCGCCGCCGCCTACAACGTGATCATGGCGTCCATCACACTGTTCATGTTCACCAGCTGGTTCAAAGGCCAAGCCTACGATCTGCTGGAACATAACGGTTTGCTGAAAACGGACTATTCCGCGGTGGACAACGCCTCGACGGTGGTGGGCATCTACGCGCTGCTGGTGCTGATTATCGGCATCGTCAGCTTCATCATGTCCATGCGGTGTCTCGCTCCCGGCACCACCAGCCGGTGGGTGATCATCTGGCTGGCAATCGTGGTGGTCTTCTCCCTGGGCACGATGGACCTCATCGGCCTTGCACTGTATTCCATCACCTTGGTCATCTATCTGGCCCGCAACAAGGCCATCGCGGCGCAGCAGGATGCGATCCGCACATGGGCCCGCACGCATCAGGGCTAATCCTCCTTCCCGAAGAAAGCTGTCGCTCTCGTGGCGGCGGCTTTCTTCGTATCCGCGCATGTTGACGCGGTACGTTATCGAACACGCAATTCACTTATCCAATTCATTCATTCACAACCACAAGGTGGGACCATGACCGACACAACCGACGACTACGGTTACCTGCTCGTCCACTTCATCGAGGATCCGGACGGCTACGCCGAGAAGATTTACATGGATATATCCGATGGAGACAATCCGCACCGTTGGGTGCCGCTCAACGATGGAAAGCCTGTGCTGGCTTCGCATCTCGGTACCACAGGCGTGCGCGATCCGCATATCATCCGCAATCCCGACACCGGCACGTGGTATATCATCGCCACCGATCTGCGTGTGTTCGGAGGCGACGGCGGCGGCTGGTACGAGTGGAGCCACCACGCCAGCACGAATCTCATCATCTGGGAATCCGACGATCTGCTCCATTGGAGCGAGCCGCGCATGCTCGACGTGTCCCGCAAGCCGGACGGCTCCCATCTGGAGCTCGGCATGGCCTGGGCCTGCGAATGCCTTTGGGTGCCGGACTACTATCCGCAAGGCCATCATGGCGGTCGCGGCGCATTCGTCATGTACTGGTCCAGCACCGTGTTCGACGACGAGGATAGGACGCACGACGACAAGAACGTCTACTGCACCGTGCTGTGGGGCGCCACCACCGATTTCACGCAGGACACATTCGAATATGGCGGCGTATTCATCGACAACCACGGCGACGCCATCGACACCACGATGATCCAACGTCCGTTGCCGGACGGCAGTGTACGCACGTACCGCATCACCAAGGACAACGCGCATGGCACCGGCATCTGGATGGACCGCACCGACGCGAAGCGCTGGTGGGAGCCGGGGACGGTCTGGACCAAGGTGCAGGACCGGATTGGCGCAGGCTACGTGCCGGACGGCAACCCCGGCGGCGTGGAAGGTCCTGCGGTGTTCGCCAACCACCACAACAACGGTGGACCGGACGACGAATGGTACTTGTTCGTGGACGTGATTCCGTTGATTGGATACCGGCCGATGGTCAGCCGCGATCTCGATCAGGGCTGGGTGCCGTTGCAGGCGGACGATTACTTCCTCACCGCGCATACGAAACACGGTGGCGTCGCCTCGCTGACACGCGCCGAATACGACCGTCTCGCCCAGCATGTGCATGCATTCTGACGAACGACGTTGACGACCGTGCGCCCGCGTGTGCACGCGGCAAAACCAAGGGGGCTTCCCGGAATAACCGGGAAGCCCCCTTTGCGTGTTCGCTGACCGCGACGGCAATCGCAGTCAGCGACTGCTATTGCTGCGATGTATCGCCATTGGCGCCGTTATTACCGGAATTATCGCTACTGGTTCCTCCGCCATTGCCACCGTTGGTGTCGTTACCGTCGCCGTTAGCGGGGATACCGCCACTATTACCGCCGTCGCCACCGCCCTGACCGGTATTCTGCGTTTCCTCGGTCTGATTCGGCGTGGTCTGTTGGGTGTTCTCCTCGGTGCGCGGAGTCACGGTGGTCTGCTGCTTTCTAGTCCAGGTCTTCTGCGCGCCGGTGCCCCACGTACCGTCCGGTCCGCCGACCTTGCCGTTATCGGTGGCGTCGGGGAACGTTTCGTTCGGAGTGTCGGCAAGGGCCTGCTTCATGTATTCGGTGAAGAGATGCACGGGGTAATCGCTGGCGCCGGGCCCGCCGGCCGAAGCGGGGAACCTCGGCGG
>OAUH01001195.1_pt1 | contig 11232 bp, 9 predicted proteins | sample 1495121 | NCBI WGS metagenome assembly OAUH01 (sample SAMEA2580006, study PRJEB22360) | human gut metagenome | reverse complement strand
CGATAAGGAACAGCCCGGTGGGCTGTTCCAGCTTCACGCCCGAGCGGCTATGCCGCGAGGGTAATGTTGAGCCGGCCGTAGGCCGTCAATAATTGCAGGACGTGAAGAAATAAGAAAAAGACCCCCGCGGGGGTCTTTTTCTATTCTGCTCCTAAAACGGCTTTTAATCGCCTGCCAGTTGCGCGATTCGCCACGTGAAATCAGTTATGAAACGATCATGATCCACGGTGAGCGCCACGTGCACGCGTGGCGCCGACGGGTCAATCAGTCCGGCCGGATCGCCGATGGTGCGGCCGCGCGTGCCATGAAAATCGCCTGTCTCCGTTTCGACCCAACTGGCAGAATCGAAACTTCCCCCCAAACCGGGACCCGCCGCTACGGCTGCGGCGAGCGGATCGTGCAATGGCATGCCCGTTGAGAAAAGGCGTGCGTCCGCCTGAATATTTGCGGCAATCGAAAAGTCGACGATATCGGCAAGAAACGTCCGCGCATCGGTACGCGGATCATGCGATTGCGATGCTGCCTGGCGCCACCGCATAGTCGCGTCGGAACCCAGCAGGCACTGGTGCGTCACGTCCAAGCCGACCATGGTCACGTCCGCGCCGGAATGGAATACACGGTCGGCAGCCTCCGGATCCTGGATGATATTCGTTTCGGCGGTCGTGTCCCAGCAATTGCCTTCCTGCGTGAGCGTTCCGCCCATCATCACCAATCGCAGTTTGCTTGCGATTTCCGGCGCCGCAGTAAGTGCCGCATCGACGTCAGTCAGTGGGCCGGTCGCCACTACCGTGACGTCGCTGCCGTATTTACGGACCATATCGACGATGAATCGCACACCTTCCGGTAACGCAGGGGAGTGGGCAGCGCCATCGCAGGTCGTGAACGAAAGTGAGAACGAATCGGCGGCAGGATTCGCGTGCGGGTCGTGTACGTCGTATCCGCCGACGGAAATCAGCCCGCGCCTCACTCGAGTGTCCGATTCTCCTGAATCGGACACATAAGTAGTGCTGAGGGTACCGGGAATGTCCGATTCACCCGAATCGGACGCATAGACGGTGTTCGTGGTGCTCTGAATGTCCGATTCTGCAGAATCGGACACATAGGGTGCCGAATCGGACTTCCAGATGTCCGTTTCACCAGAATCGGACACGCAAGCAACGGCAGGAGAGCCAACAGCCGGACCGAATCCGCCCAGCCCATCCGTACCATGGAACTGCGCGCAACCTGCGTCGGGAATGAACGAGGCCGCCCAGGAGGGACGTGTCGAACCACGTAATACCGGAACGTTCCGGAACCCCAACCGTTCCAGTACGTAAGCCGTGTTGTATACGGCAGTGTCGGCTGCAACGTTGCCGTAGGTGCCGATGACGCCCAGTATCTCGATGTTGTTGAACGAGGCGAGATATGCCAGTGCAAGCGCGTCGTCAATGCCGGTATCGACATCGAGAATTAGCTTGCGATTGCCGTTCGTGGTTTTCATAGGCACAGCCATAGTCACAACCTCCAACTGCGATTTTCCAGCACAAAAATGTACGGTACCATATGTGCCAACAGCGTCAGCACCTCAATAACCAATAGTGCCAAACATGCGCTTCGACCCGTGATTTCGGGCGCGTTTCACATGTTTGGCACTATGAAAGCTGAAGATGGAGCAGGCGACTGCTTACTTCAAGAACTCGTCGGTCGAGATGTCCTTGGCCACAGGCGCGGTGTGAATCACCTTATCGTGCGAGTCGGTGTAGGCGTTCTCTTCGGCGAGGAAGTCAAAGTACTTCTGCGCGCCGGCTGTGTCGTTGGTGCCGAACGTGAACGAGCCGTCCTTGATCTTGGCCGGATCGCCCCAATACTGGTCGTCCACGATAGTCTTCATACTCTTCTTGACGAAGTCGAGCTTCAGATTCGCGTCCGGAGCCTCCTTGACGAGAATCGCAGCGGCGTCATCAGGGTGCGAGTAGGCGTATTCGTAGCCCTTCTTGGTGGCCTGTACGAACTTCTTCACAAGTCCTGGGTTGGAGGAGATGGTCTTGTCGCTGGTGATCACGCCGATGGTGTCCGCATTGCCAGGCACGCCGTAATCCGGCTCGGTGAAGCAGTTGAGCTTTGGACCGTACATGTCGGCCTGTACGCCTTCCCATGTGGCGTAAAATCCGCCGAAATCGGCCTTCTTGCTGGACAGCGTCTGGAACGTGGACGTGCCGACGGTCACCTTGTCGAACGTGCCCTTGCCGCCGTCGGTCTGGATCATGCGGCGGATCACTGCGTCGGATTCGTTGGAGCCGAACGTGGCGAAGGTCTTGCCGTCGAAATCCTTCGGGGACTTGATGTCCTTGTTCGACGCGAGCGAACACCAGATGGCGCTCGGCTTCTGCTGCACCTGCATGACCTGTTTGATTTTCGCGCCCTTAAGCGTGTAAATGCCCACGTTGGTGAGGTTGGACAGCGCGAAATCCGCCATGCCGTTGTTCACGGCCTGCTCCGCGCCGGCCTGCGCCACCGCCACGATGTCCACGTCAAGACCGGCCTGCTTGAAATAGCCTTTGTTCTTCGCCACATACACGCCGATATGGTTGGTGTCGGGCGCCCACGAAAGCATGAACGTCACCTTGGTGAGGTCGTTGCCGTCCGTCGCGGTTTTCGTGGAGTCGTTGCTTTGCCCGCATGCGGCCACGCCGACGAGCATGGCGATCGAGCCGAGGATTGCGATTGCTTTGCTGAAGATGGTCTTCTTCATACCTTGCGATTTCCCTTGAATCTTGCTTCTCTACCGTTTTCTAGGGATGACGCTGCGGGCGGGGTTCGGGCAGAAAACGATACGAAGGGCTAAGGCCCCCGCTCGTCCAATGCCCCCGACGTTCCTTATGGTGCCTGCCGCCACACGGTTGACCGTTTGACGCCGAAGCTGTGGAACATTGCCGGTTTGCCACACATTGGCTAAACAGCGAGTCCCATTATACGGGTGTGCATGACGATGATGAGGGCCGCAATGGTGATTGTTGCGTTTTCACTGGTCCGCGTCCGGATCGGCGTCCGCGTCGGCTGGGCCGAGCAGCAGGCGTTCGCTGAGATTCACGAGGCACATGAGTATGCCGGTGATGACGATGATGACCAGCGTGGCCGAGAAGATCAGCGGCGTGCGGAACGAATTGTAGGCTGCCTGCAGCCAGATGCCGAGACCCTTGCGCGCACCCAGATACTCGGCAGTGGTGGCGGTGGCGAAGATGTATGCGGCGGATACGCGGATGCCGCCGTAAATCTGCCGTGCGGCGACGCGAAGCTTCACATGCCACAGCGTCCATGCGCGGGTCGCGCCGCATGTCAACGCCACATCGGAATAGAACTGCGGCACCGCCTCAAGCCCGCGAACCGTCTGCACGGCGATCGGAAACAAGCCGAACACGGCCACGATCACGATTTTGCCGGAAATCTCGAAACCGAACCAGATCAGAAACAGTGGCGCGATTGAAATCAACGGCATCGTCTGCGCGGCCGACAGCAGCGGGAACAACGCGGCATCGGCAATACGGGAGCAGTACAGCAGAATGCCGATCAGAATGCCGCATGTCACGGCGAACAGGAAGCCGACGGTGCCTTCCAACAGCGTGACTTCGGTCGCGGGCCACAGGGTCGGCCATGTTTCGACGGTCGCCTGCGCGATTTCGCTGGGGGCGGCGATCATCGTGGATGGCACGTGCCCCAATCGCACCCATGCCTCCCATACGACAAGCAGTGTGATGACGGCGATCAGCGTTGGAATACGACGCTTCGCCATACCGAGTAGTTTGTGTTGAACGTGCGCTTCCGCCATCGTTCACCTTGCTTTCTGCGTCAAAGTGGACGCGCACGTGACCGACTGCGGGAAATCAGTAAGGTGAGGAGCCTGCCCGCCAATCGGCCAGAAAAGATTGTTACCGGCTCGCCAGTATAGACGGTGGGGCGGAACGTAGGCAAACCCGCACAGCAAGTACGGCAGTAACGAGAGATAACGTGCGTTGGATACCATCCCAGATATCACTTTAGATATAGAGAGACAGATATAGAAAGGCCCCCGCCCCCTTCCGATGCGGAGGCCTTCCCATATACCCCTTGCTACTGCCTTATGGTTGTTTGCCTGTCAACCATGACAGACGTCTATCATTCCAGTCCGATGGACTTCATGTGGTGAAGCACCAGGGACTTGACCTTGAGCGTGCCGGATTCGGCAACAAGCTTGATGGCGCGCGGGCCTTCGGAAGCGTAGCTGAAAGAGCTCATGGCCTGGCGTCCGTCGTTCACATACACTTCCACGCAGCCGCGATCCACAAACACGCGCAGCTTGAGTTCGCCGGAAGCCAGTTCCTCGGCGGAAAGCGGGGCGGTACGGTAGCCGCGATCACCCTGTGCTGCGGCTTGACGGTCGATTACCACACGACCGATCTGATCGTCGAACGCCACGTACGTGTAAGCGCCATCTTCAGTCGCATGAATCTTCAGACCAGCACGTTCCGCAGTGGAGGCGTTGAGATCGATGGTCATTTCGATTTCCACGGCTTCGGCATCGTCCACAATGGTCTTCTCGCCGCTGACGTCCAGATCGATCGCACCGAAATCGACGGTATCCTCGCGCAGGCCTTCCATTTCGGCCACCGGCGCGGTGTGCAGGTCGCCGTCGGCGCCCAGCGTGATCTCACGCGGCAGGGTGAGGTTGCCGCACCAGCCGTCGTCCTGCATCGGAATCGGCTCGATGAACGGGCTCATCCAACCGTAGACGATCTGACGCTTGCCGTCGTTGAACGACTGCGGCGCGTAGTAATTGTGGCCGCAATCCCACAGACGGAACTCGGTTTCCGGCTTGAACTGCTCACCAGGAGTCCAAGTGCCGATCATGTAGCCGGCGTTGTTGACGTTGCGGTTCATGAAGCCGGACGGCTTGGCACCCATGGCGGAGAAGCCGATAACCCACTTCTCGTTGCCTTCGACGTCCTTGATCGGGAAGAAGTCCGGGCACTCGAGCATGAACACGTCCGGATCCGGATGCTCGAACAGCACCTGCTCATAGGTCCACTTGACCATGTCGTCGGAGGAGAACAGCCACATCTGGCCGCGCTTCTCGGCAGAGGAGACACCGAAGGTCATGTACCACTTGTCGCCGGTCTTCCAGACCTTCGGGTCGCGGTAGTGGTGATTCACCTTGTCGGTCGGGCAATCAATGACCATACCGCGCTTAGTGGCGCTGGTCAGCTCATCGTTGTCTGGTTCGGCGAGCATCTGCACCTGCCAGTCGCCGCCGGTGTTGTCCTTGCCGTTAGCCCAACGGTGGCCGGTGTAGTAGAACTTGAGCTTGCCATCGTCGCCGATCACTGCGGAGCCAGAGAAGACGCCGTCCTTTTCTTCTTCCAGAGACGGGGCGAACATAATCGGCTCACGCTTCCAATTGACCATGTCGGCGGAGGAGACGTGACCCCAATGCATCGGACCCCACTGGGTGCCATACGGGTGCAGCTGGTAGAAGACGTGCCAACGGCCCTTGTAGAAGCACAGGCCGTTCGGATCGTTGATCCAACCGCCATTGGATGCGATGTGGAACTTCGGATACCAGCGGTTGTTACGCTTGGCTGCGAAGGCCGCGACACCGGCCTCTGCCTTGGTGAGTTCCTCGCTGTGGTTCTTGATTTCGTGAAGGACAGGTGCGTCCGGAGTAAAGCCAGTCATCGTTGAATGCCTTTCTGAATCTGGGTTATGAATTGTTGGGTAAAAAGCTTTTTGAAGATGGTGCCCAAAGCGGAAAAAGGGAAACGCTCCGGACACCACGATTGTTGTTATGACGCGTACGGTACCGATGATGATCGCGGGAGAAGGGATGTAGGTTGCGACCACCATCGACGCCGTACGCCGACTTAGTACGGGCTGAGACTCAGGCCTTCACTTCCGCACCAGCGGCCTTCATGGCCTTGAGCTGCTTGTCAGTGTAGAACGGATCGCCGCCGACTTCCTGATCATCCTTCTTGATGACGAAGAAGCCGTAGACCAGAGCCGCAAACACGATGGCAGAGATGGTGAAGAAGGTCGGACGGTCGCCCATGGCATCATGCAGAGCACCCATCGGGGTGGAGAAAATCACCTGGCCGACCTGGGAAGCGATCTGGAAACCAACCATGTACAGGGTGGCAGACAGCTTCGTGTCGAAGTGCAGGGTGAAGTAACGGAACGCCGGCAGGCAGAACAGCGGTACCTCGATGGAGTGGAACAGCTTGACGATGGAGACGGAGACCGGGTCATGGAACACGCCGCACAGACCGATACGGGCGAACATCACGGTGGCGCCGAGCAGCAGGGAGTTACGCACGCCGATCTTCTTCATGATGATCGGGACGACGCCCATCATGGCGGACTCAAGGAACACCTGGAAGGAGTTCAGGGTACCGTAGGTGGCGTTGCCGATTTCAGTGGTCGGGAACAGGGAGGCGTAGTAGTTCGGGAACATCTGCTGATCGAACACGGTGTAGAAGGTGTTGGTGAACAGCATGAAGACGATGAGCACCCACAGAGTCGGCATCTTCAGGACGGAGACCATTTCCTTGAAGGACGGGTTGGTCGGAGCCGCGTTCGGATCGGCCTCCTTCTTGAGTTCTTCCTTTTGCTCGGCCGGAACCCAGAAGGCGTAGACGCACAGCATGCCGAGGCCGCAGATGGAACCAACCCAGAAGTTCAGCATCGGGTTGATGTTGAACAGGAAGCCTGCGCACAGCGCCACGACAGCGTAGCCGAAGGAGCCCCAAGCGCGGGACTGACCATATTCGAAGCCGAACTTACGGGAGTAACGTTCGGTGATGGCTTCGAACAGGGAGCAGCCGGCCATGAAACCCGCGGACAGCACGATGGAGCCGAGAAGCACGCCGATGAATCGGGTGGTGCCGCCGGCGGTCAGCATCGGCTGGTACACGAACTGCACGAACGGGCCAACGCATGCAGCGACCGCAGAGATGAAGATCACGAGCTTGCGCTTGATGCCCAGCTGGTCCTGAATGGTGCCGTAAACGAACATGATGACCAGGGTGGCCAAGGAGTTGATGGAGTAGATCTGGCCCTGTTCCGCGGAGCTCATGCCCAGACCGTGGGTCGGGTCAGTGAGCCAGCGGGAGAAGAAGGACCACCAGATGCCCCAGGAACAGAAGAACATGAAAATGCCGAAGGAGCTCTGCAGATAGGAAGGATTCTTCCATACAGAACGTGTTTTACTTGCCATTTTGATTCTCTTTTTCTCTTCGCGGTGCCGCTGCCGCGCGGCATCGATCGCTTCCGATGTTGTTTTGGCTTGCGCCTGCTCGGATTTCAGCTGCCGTGCCGAAAAGCGAACATGGCTTCAAGATAGCATATGGCAACTGCTTCGTCAAACGTTTGACGTCAATCGTTTGACGTCAAACGTTTGTAAGGATTTGCGGATAGTTGAAATTAAGCCTGAATCAACTGCTGGCGGACTGTTGGCACGATTGCTTTATTCGGCGTGTCGTGAACAAACGCACAATTTTCATGTATAGAAAATGGCTGTGCGAACAATCGTAAGCATTTGAATCGTTGTAAAAACAGAAAAATCAGGATATGACGGAATCTTTTTCCAACAATGCGCAGTGGATCTTCGCCGGAATCGGCGCATCAAGCGGCGGCAGGGAAGCTCTGGCGGATGGACATGAACTGGTATCCACATCCTTGCCTTCAATCATGGAAATCAGCTTGCAGGCTGACCAATAGCCCATTTCGTAATGTGGCAGTTCGACGGTGGTCAGCTGCGGTTCAAGTGTCTCTGCGAACACGCGGTGGTTGTCCACGCCGACCACGGAAATATCCTTGCCTACCGTAAGCCCTCTTCTTGCCGCGCATTCGTACACATACCAGGCGCGCGCATCATTGAAGCAGAAGAAGCCGTCCGGATGCTCGTCGTCGAACAACTTGTTCACGGCGCGTAAAGCTGGACCGTTGTGCATTACGTTGCATACCAGCGATGGGTTGAACGCACGTCCGGCCTCCTGCAACGCGGTGCGGTAGCCGGCAAGACGACCGTCCTGCGCGATCATGTTTTCCGCGCAACCCACGTATGCGATGCGTTTGCATCCGGCCTGGATCAGCCGATTCGTGGCGTCGTAGCCGATCATGAACTCGTCCGGCTCGATGCTGGGCACTTTGTTCTCGTGGTCGGTGGCGTCCACCATCACCACGGGGTATTCGTTCAACGATTCGGGAACATGTGCGATGCGGTTCGACATCTTCGAATAGAAGAATCCGTCCACGCCGTACCTTTTCAGTGTGGCGATCTCGTTTTCCTCGCTCGCCTTGCCGTCGGTGCTGACGGTGAACAGCATGTAGCCGTAGGCGCTGGCCGCGTCCTGCGCGCCCAGAATGATGCCGCCCGCGTACGGTGTGGTGGCGACTTCCTCGCTGATGAAGCCGAGGATTCGGGTTTTGTTGGTGCGTAGGCTTCGCGCCAACGGGTTGATCTTGTACCCGAGTTCGGTCGCCTTGTTCCGCACCAGCGAAGCAAGCGTGGGATTCACCCTGCCTTCGTCGCGTCCGTTGAGCACGAGGGATACAGTGGAGATGGATACCCCTGTCTGTTCGGCGATTTCCTTCATCGTGGTCATAATCGCAACACTATACCCAAACAAAAGCGAAAGGCGCGCTTTTCCCAGAAAAACGCGCCTTACGTGTGGAATTCCCTGTTCCGTCAGGGGTTATTTCGACAGAATCTCGTTTACCAGTTCCTGCTTGGCGTGGATCTGTCCTTCGAAACCGGGGCGGATGTCGAGACGGATCACCACGTCGGTGCGGTATCCCTGGCCGGCGAGCTTCATGGTAGCGTCGCGGATCACCTTGAGCACATCGTCGATGTCTCCTTCGATGTTGGTGAACATGGCGTTCGTCTCGTTCGGCAGGCCGGATTCACGGATTACGTCCACGGCCTGCGCCACGTACGTGGACTTCTCCGGGCTGGCGCCGGCGGGGGAGATGGCTACTGCGGCAAGCGTGTTGATATACGGTTTGCCGGTTTCCGGATTGACGGGCACTTCCTGCTTTTCTGCGTTGCGATCGAGCGTCATGATTACCTTTCTCAGCGTTGTCTCGTGTGTTTTCGTGCGATTACTTGTTGTACTGTTCCAACGGCTGCCATGGTTCGCGTGGTTTGCGTGGCTTGGTTCAACGCCACTTCCACGCGTGGTCCATCGGACCGGAACCATGTCCAAGATCGAGCTGCGCTTCCAAAGCGCCGGTCAGGTACAGCTTGGCATGGTCGACGGCCGTCGGCAGCAGGAAGTGCCTGCCAAGGAGCAAAATGGCGGGCGATGGCGGAAGACAGCGTGCAGCCGGTGCCGTGCGTGTTCGGGTTGTTGATGCGACGGGAACGGAACCAGGTGATCTTGCCATCCGGCTCGACAAGCACGTCACTCGCGTCATGCGTGCCGTGGCCGCCCTTGACGAGCACCGCGCAGCCGAAATGGCCGGCGAGCAGATGACCTGCGTTCACCATGTCGTTCTCGGTGGAGATGGATTCGCCGTTCTCATAGTCGATTGCGCCCGCACCTTGCTCTACGGCCAAGTCGCACAGTACCTGGGTCTCCGGCATGTTCGGCGTGATCACGGTGGCCAGCGGGAACAGTTTGGACGTCAGCGCCGCGATGGCATCATCCTCGATGAGCTTCGCGCCGGACGTGGCCACCATCACCGGGTCGAGCACCACGTTCTTCGCGTTGTGCGCGGTCAGACGGTCGGCGATCACGGTGATGAGCTCGGCGCTGGACACCATGCCGATCTTCACCGCCACCGGCGGAATGTCTTCGAACACCGCGTCGATCTGCGCCGCAAGCATTTCCGGGGGAGTGTTGGTGACCATCGTCACGCCGGTGGTGTTCTGCGCGGTCAGCGCCGCGATCGCGGTCATGCCGAACACGCCGTTGGCGAGCATGGTCTTCAAATCCGCCTGAATGCCGGCACCGCCGGACGAATCCGATCCTGCGATGCTCAATACCGGTGGCAATGTGCTAGTCATGGTAACTCTCCTTATTAGGCTCACTGATTCATTGATTATCTTCACTGAGCTCACTGATACAGTGTAGAACCACCCTTGCGGAACTTCTCGCTCATCTCAGCGGGCTTGTCGATTTCCTGTACGACGGACTACTTCACACGCGGCGCATAGCCGTGCTTCGCGTCGCCGCGCACCGCCTTCCAGCGCGTCACCATTTCGCGGGTGGCCGCTTCCGGATCGTCGGCACCGGCGATCGCGGACACCACGAACCAGCCGGCCGCCTTCGAACGGGCCAGCATCTCCATATCGTCGGCATGTACGCCGCCGCCGACCACTACCGGGAACTCGCTCGCCGCGCAAATCGCGTTGATCTGTTCCTCGTCAAGCGTATGCCCGGAACCGTCGTTGCCGCCCACGGAAGCCTCCGGCTTGGTGGTGGACACATGTAGCGGGCCGGCGCCGATGTAGTCGATGCAGCCGCTCGGCAGCTCGTTGATAAGCTTCACCAGACTTTCGGTCTCGGCGGACAGGCCCACGATGGCGTCCTCGCCGAGCAGCGCGCGAGCCTCCTGCGGTTCCATATCGGTCTGGCCGATATGCACGCCATCCACCTTGATGCCCTTGTCGCGCGCCTGCCATACCACATCCACGCGGTCGTCGATCACAAACGCCACGGAATCGGACTTGCCGCTGTTCTTGATGGCCTGCGCGATATCGCGGGCCATTTCGGTGATATCCTTCGCATCCGCGTTCTTGGCGCGCAATTGGATGAACGTCGCGCCCCCACGCAACGCGTCATCCACCACATCCGTCACCGGCCGGCCCTTGCAATCCTGCGGACCGACCACGAAATACGCGCTCATATCAAAGCAGTCGCGCATCGAGGCGAATGGATAATTATTCATTGGTTTCCCCTTTGTTGTTCTTTGGGTAAGTGCTCCAGAAGAAGTCTTGTTATTTTCCGTTTATTTTCCGTCGCACCGCACTGAACGTATATATTCCGTATATACGATTGCGATGGTGCGAAACCATCAACGGAACGTTGCGGTCAGTTGGTTTCGATGATGTCGGACGCGGCCACCTGATCGGCGGTGACGTTCCACAGCGCGTCGAGCAGCGCCACCTGGAACGAACCGGGGCCATCGGATTTGACTTCGGCGATTTCGGACGCACGATCATACAGCAGCGACGCGGCAAGGGCGGCGACCCGCGGCTCCGCCACAGCGCACGACGGCGAG
>OAUH01001176.1_pt1 | contig 11430 bp, 9 predicted proteins | sample 1495121 | NCBI WGS metagenome assembly OAUH01 (sample SAMEA2580006, study PRJEB22360) | human gut metagenome | reverse complement strand
ATGGCGGCTGTCGAGGCAGAAGTAACCTTCACGCTCAAACTGGAATGCTTTACCCGCAACCGCATCTTTCAGCGACGGTTCAGCAAAGCCCTGTTTGATCACCAGCGATTCCGGGTTAATCACCGACAGGAAATCATCCGCAGCACCAGGGTTCGGCACGCTGAACAGACGGTCATACAAACGGATTTCAACCGGCAGCGCATGTGCCGCGCTCACCCAGTGAATAACACCTTTGACTTTACGACCATCTGCCGGATCTTTGCTTAAGGTGTCGGCGTCATAAGTACAGAAGATGGTGGTGATATTGCCTTCGGCATCTTTCTCCACGCGTTCTGCCTTAATGACGTAAGCATTACGCAGACGCACTTCTTTACCCAGCACCAGACGTTTGTACTGCTTGTTAGCTTCTTCGCGGAAATCGGCGCGATCGATCCAAATCTCACCGCTAAATGGCACCTGACGGCTGCCCATTTCCGGTTTATTCGGATGGTTCGGCATGGTAACCATTTCGCCTTCGCCCTGGTAGTTTTCGATAACCAGTTTCACCGGATCGATAACCGCCATTGCGCGCGGCGCATTTTCGTTGAGATCTTCACGGATGCAGGATTCCAGTGACGCCATCTCAATGGTGTTGTCCTGCTTGGTCACACCAATGCGTTTGCAGAACTCACGAATAGAAGCCGCAGTGTAACCACGACGACGCAGACCAGAAATGGTCGGCATACGCGGGTCATCCCAGCCTTCAACGTGCTTGTCGGTCACCAGCAGGTTCAGCTTACGCTTGGACATCACAGTGTATTCCAGATTCAGGCGCGAGAATTCGTACTGGCGCGGGTGAACAGGAATGGTGATGTTGTCCAGTACCCAGTCGTACAGACGGCGGTTGTCCTGGAACTCAAGCGTACACAGAGAGTGCGTAATACCTTCCAGCGCATCGCTGATGCAGTGGGTGAAATCGTACATCGGGTAGATGCACCACTTGTTGCCAGTCTGGTGGTGTTCAGCAAACTTAATGCGGTACAGCACCGGATCGCGCATCACGATAAACGGCGAAGCCATGTCGATCTTCGCACGCAGGCAGGCTTTACCTTCTTCAAAACCGCCGGTACGCATTTTCTCGAACAGCGCCAGGTTCTCTTCAACGCTGCGATCGCGGTACGGGCTGTTTTTACCCGGCTGCGTCAAGGTGCCGCGGTATTCGCGGATCTGTTCCGGCGTCAGTTCATCAACGTACGCCAGGCCTTTATTGATCAGTTCGATCGCATAGGCGTGGAGCTGATCAAAATAATCGGAGGAGTAACGGACGTTACCAGACCAGTGGAAACCTAACCACTCTACGTCGTTTTTGATCGAATCGACATACTCGATATCTTCTTTTACCGGGTTAGTGTCGTCGAAACGCAGGTTGCACTGGCCTTTATAGTCCTGGGCGATCCCGAAGTTCAGGCAGATAGATTTCGCATGGCCAATATGCAGATAGCCATTCGGCTCCGGCGGGAATCGGGTGTGTACTGTGGTGTGCTTACCACTGGCCAGATCTTCATCGATGATCTGACGAATAAAGTTAGTCGGGCGGGCTTCTGCCTCACTCATCGTGGATTCCTCAAAGCGTAAACAACGTATAACGGCGTATGATCTTATAAGCGGGACAGGCTGACAACTGTTAGTTAGCGAAAAAATGGTTTTGCGTAAGATATTGGGGCGTTTTCTGCGCTACTGCCAGCAGATCCTCGCGCTGGAAACGTAAGGCCAAACGTCGCCAGCCTGACGCATTTATTAAATTGCCGGATGAGCTGGCCGCAGAGTCATAGATTAGTCGGCTATGATTAAACGCGTCGACAAGGACGCAAGCGTTCTACGCGTCTGCCCATCAAGCTGACTATCCGTAATAATCTCTGTCAGTTCATTAAGATGCGCGATATTAAACAGCGACCATGAACCGTATTTTGAGCTGTCAGCCAGGAGAATTTTGCGCGAAGCATGCGCGATAAGATCGCGTTTTAGTGCGGCTTTCTCTTCCGTGGGTGCTGTAATACCCTTTTCAAGATCCCAGCTGTTACAGCTTAAAAATGCCACGTCCGGCCAGGTATTTTGCAGCAATTTACGACCATGTTCGCCAATGCAGGACTGGCTGGAGTCGTCGATACGTCCGCCGATAATCGTCACTTCAATTTGCTTGAATTCAGCCAAAAAAAGCGCGATATGCAGGTCGCTGGTGATCACGCGAAGCGGTAAATGTGTAATCTGCCGCGCAAGTTCAATCATTGTCGTACCGGCATCAAGGACGACGGAATCCCCCGCTTTGACCATTGACGCCGCTGCGCTGGCGATGGCATGTTTTTCCGCCAGGCTGCGCTGCATTTTCTCATGGGTAGTCGGTTGGGTAGGAATAAACCGGTTGAGGGTCACACCGCCATGTGTACGGCTGATAACACCCTGCTCATCGAGTTTTGTCAGGTCTCGACGAATCGTAGCCGGCGACGCATTGGTTACCGCCACCAGCTCATCAACGGTGACCAGATTATGGCTTTTCAGGTAATCCATGATCTGCTCTAACCGGTTATATCCCTTCATTTTATTCTCGCGAAATCTGCATTGCTAACTGGATGGAAACTGCCATGCTCTCAGACTTGGCTTTTCCTGTCCAGGCAATATCAAACGCGGTGCCGTGGTCGGCAGAAGTGCGAATAAATGGCAACCCGGCGGTGATATTCACCCCATCATAAAATCCAAGCAGTTTTAAAGGGATATGCCCCTGATCGTGGTACATAGCCACTACCATATCGAATAGCCCTTCATGGCATTGCATAAACACGGTATCTGGCGGGCACGGGCCAGTAACATCAATATCTTCGGCCTGCATTGCTTCAATCGCAGGCGCGATAATCTCGATTTCCTCAGTGCCGAATAAACCATGTTCCCCTGCATGTGGATTTACACCCGCCACGGCAATACGCGGACGTTCAATACCAACACGTTTCAGGAAGTGGTTCGCAACACGAATAACCGTTTTGACCCTTTCACCATTCAAGGTATCCAGGAATTTACGCAGTGAGATGTGAGTCGAAATATGGATAACCTTGAGCTTATCGGTATAGAGCACCATCGCGTACTCTTTGCTGCCGGTAAGATGGGCCAGCAATTCCGTATGCCCCGGATAGTTATGCCCGCCAAGATGCAGCGCTTCTTTATTCAGCGGCGCAGTGGCTATGGCTTTCACCTCGCCTGATAAGGCCAGAGCCGTTGCACGTTTGATACAGCGATACGCTAAATCGCCTGCCGCAGCCTGTACCACTCCGGGTGTCAGCGCATCGGGGTTAGCCAGCGGCTCATCCATCACGTTAATCACGCCGGGAGCAAAATGGGCGTCGCACACCTTTTGAATGACGCGTAACTCTGCCTGCGGCGTGATATTCATCGCCATAATACGTCGCAGCGTGCGCACACAGCCCACCACCACCACCGGGGCACCAGCAAGCCCGGCTTCGCTCAGGGATTTAATAATGATCTCCGGGCCAATACCCGCCGGGTCACCCATCGTTACCGCAATAATATTATTCACTACACTTCTCCTCGATAAAATTCAGAACCTGATGCAACGTGGTCTCATCGCCAAACCCACCGGCTTTCGTCATCACCGAACGGGACCAGACACCGCCCAGAAAGTGACCGTATGGAACGCATTGCGCCACCTTCCCCGTAATACGAAATCCGGTCGCGCCTAACGCACTGGCTGTTGCCATTGCGACATCACCACCAGAGAGATAAAGCGCATCGGGCATTGTGCGAAGCAGAACTTGCCGGGTAAGTTCGCCAAGAAACCGACAAATTTTTTCCCCAAGTGCAGCGCGACTCATCTGCCAACGCTGGCAAAGGGTGTCGATCTGATGCCTTGCTACAGAATCGTTACAGGTGTGGACAATGCAGTGGTCGCCTTTCTGCAAGGCCTGCACAATACGCGCGTCATAGTCACTGGCATTGCCTGCCAGAATGTGTTCAACATCGACGTATATCTGTGTGATACATGGGTGTGAATGAAGTGTGGCGATCTGCCGTTGAGCGATTTCGCTCATTGAACCAATAATGGCCAGCACGGTGGGTGGCGGCATAATCGCGGAGCGCCGGGCAACGGCATCACAAATACCAGGAGCCGACCAGCAGCAGCGGTTGTTTAGCCTGCATCACAGCGGCAGCGATGCGATCCAGGTCGCTGTCCGTCTGCGCATCTATCACGCTAATCCACGGTTGCTCATAAGACAAATGGCTGAGCTGAGAAACCGTAACGGGCTGGCATGGAATGGCCGTCTGCAACCGGATGATGTCCGCAATTCGGGCGCTCAATACCGGGGTTTTCGGATCGCTGGCAAACTCGGTTTCCGTTATCCGCACACCGTTTACCCAACACTCACCGGCCACTGTGGTCCTTCCCGCCTGAGGAAATGCGGGGGCAACCACTGCGCCCGTTATACCGCATGCCTTCATCAGGGCTTCAATTTCTGCGCCGATATTGCCTCGCAGCGTGGAATCTATCTTTTTAATCACGAGCGGCGGATTATTCGCCAGAGGGAGATGACTCATCAGCGAGGTTATTTTCATCGCCGCCAGCTTAGGATCCATCGCCCGACTGTCGCTGTTAATCACCCATACGCTGGCATCACCGCGATAATGCATTTCAAAGGCCACATCAACTGTATGCCCCACCTGCGCCAGGCTTACCCCCGCGTCGTTGGCTCCCGTGAAATCATCGGCAACGACGAGAATGCTCGGCTTAGTGATTCCCTTTTCCATCATCACTCCAGGTTGTTTTATGATAACAATGATTATATTCAATCACAATTGATTAAATGTGAGCAAGCTCAAGTTATTAATCACTCGAATAAATTATAAAATTAGACCATATTACGTAGGCTACGGCATTTTGAATGATTGAATTCAATCAACAGAAGAGAGGTTATTTGTGGTAATTATCAATAGCACGATACTGAGCGGCGCAGGCGCTATCCCTTCCCTGACGTCGCTCTTACCCGACATCAGAAAAATGCTGCTGGTCACTGACCGTAATATTGCGCAGCTCGACGGTGTGCAGCAGATTCGCGCCTTACTGGAAAAGCACTGCCCGCAGGTTAACGTTATCGATAATGTGCCCGCAGAGCCCACGCATCATGATGTGCGCCAGCTAATGGATGCCCCTGGCGATGCCTCTTTTGATGTGGTGGTCGGGATCGGCGGTGGCAGCGTGTTGGATGTGGCGAAGCTGCTATCGGTGCTTTGCCATCCACAATCACCGGGGCTGGATGCGCTGCTTGCGGGTGAAAAACCGACTCAGCGGGTGCAATCATGGTTGATTCCTACAACCGCCGGAACCGGCTCAGAAGCCACGCCGAATGCGATTCTGGCAATCCCTGAGCAAAGCACGAAGGTGGGTATTATTTCCCAGGTGCTGTTACCAGACTATGTGGCGCTTTTCCCGGAACTGACCACCAGCATGCCCGCGCATATTGCGGCGTCCACGGGCATTGATGCTCTTTGCCACTTACTGGAGTGTTTTACCGCGACCGTGGCAAATCCGGTCAGCGATAACGCGGCGCTGACTGGGTTAAGTAAACTTTTCCGGCACATTCAACCCGCCGTGAACGATCCTCAGGATCTGCGCGCAAAACTGGAAATGCTGTGGGCGTCTTACTATGGCGGCGTAGCGATAACCCATGCGGGCACGCATCTCGTTCATGCGCTCTCCTACCCGTTAGGTGGCAAATATCATCTGCCGCATGGCGTCGCGAATGCCATCTTGCTGGCGCCGTGCATGGCGTTTGTTCGCCCCTGGGCGGTCGAGAAATTTGCCCGGGTCTGGGATTGCATTCCCGATGCGGAAACCGCCCTGAGCGCGGAAGAAAAATCTCATGCCCTGGTGACCTGGTTACAGGCATTAGTCAATCAACTCAAGCTACCCAACAATCTCGCGGCTCTCGGCGTACCGCCAGAGGATATTGCCTCTCTGAGCGAGGCGGCACTGAACGTGAAGCGCCTTATGAACAATGTGCCGTGCCAAATTGATCTACAGGACGTACAGGCCATTTACCAAACACTGTTTCCGCAACATCCATTTAAGGAGTAAATCATGCCGAAAACCATTGAAGGTGTATTAACCGCCATTGTCACCCCGTTTACCGCGACCGGCAGTCTGAATATCCCGGCGTTAAAAGTGCAGGTGAATCGTCAACTGGAAGCGGGTAACGCGATTTTTTGCGGCGGCACCAACGGCGAGTTTTTTGTGTTGAATGAACAGGAGAAGCTCAGCGTTACGCAAACCTGCGTGGATGAAGTGGCTGGTCGTGCGCCGGTCGTGGCACACATTGGCGAGATCTCTACGCGCGAAACGATTCGTCTGGGTCAGCAGATTGAAAAACTTGGCGTAGATGCCGTGTCGGTCATTGCCCCTTACTTCGTACCGCTGAAACAGGAAGAGTTGATTGCGCATTACAGCGCAATTGCCGACGCACTGAGCATTCCGATGTTTCTCTATAACATCCCGGCCCGCACTGGCAATACGATCCAGCCAGAAACCGCGCGTGCTCTGGCGTCGCACCCCAATATCATTGGGATTAAAGACAGCGCCGGAAGCGACGAAAGCCTGAAGGGTTTTCTCGATGCGGTGCGCGACATTGACGGCTTTAATGTGCTCAACGGCCCGGATTCGCTGATCCATAAAGGGTTTGTCGAGGGATGTTCAACCTGTATCTCTGGGCTCGCCAACATCGCGCCGCGAGAAATCAATGCCATCTGGTCTCGCTTCCATGCCGGTGATATTGAAGGGTCTTATGAAGCACAGGAGAGTGTAACGGGCCTGCGTACCGATCTTTATAAAGTAGCATTCTCCCCGGCTGCGGTGAAAAAAGCGTTGCAGCTTATGGGGCATGATGTTGGTGATAGCCGCTACGCGGTTAATTTCACGCCTGAACAGATCAGCGAGATTCAACAAATTATTCGTCATTATAACATTAATTAAATTAACTCTATTATCCAGCCCGCTATAAAGTTTAGATAAAGAGAATAAAGGATTACCCCATGTTTTTGTGGTTTATGCAGCCAGATATCTGGCTCACTTTAATTACCCTCACCTTTCTGGAAATTATTCTTGGGGTGGATAATATTATTTTTCTTTCACTGGTGGTGGCAAAACTTCCGTTATCACAACAAAATATGGCGCGTAAACTGGGTTTAAGCTGCGCGATGATTATGCGGATATTATTGCTGATATCCATTGCGTGGCTTTCACATATTACCCAGCCGCTTTTTACCGTGCTGACGCTGGAGATTTCGTTCCGCACCTTGATTCTGCTCGGGGGCGGGCTGTTCCTGATTTATAAAGCGATACAGGAGATACGCGAAGAGCTGTCGCCCGCGCAGGAAGACGAACATGGCAGCGGATCGCGGCAACTGTCGTTGTGCGGTGCCATTGTACAGATAATGCTGCTCGATATCGTGTTTAGCCTGGATTCGGTGATCACCGCCGTCGGCCTTTCTCAGCATATATTTATCATGATTGCCGCCGTAATGATTGCCGGCGTTGTCATGAGGTTTGCGGCGAAAACAATTGGTGATTTCGTTAACGCCACGCCGTCAATAAAAATACTGGCGTTAACCTTTTTATTGTTTGTCGGTGTATTGCTGGTTGCCGATAGTCTCAACATTCATATTGCCAAAGAGTATCTCTACTTCGCGATATTTTTCTCATTAAGTGTTGAGACACTCAATATTATCCGTGAAAGAAAAAATAAAAAAGTTTCGACATTGCTCGAAACGCATGAATCGCACTCGCATTAATAAATCTATTACCAACTTTAAGATGGAGTCTAACTATGTCTGTAGCCCTTATTCGTGACGGCGTCATCCGTCCATCCGAAAACGATTCGCATGTGCTTACCGCCATGCTGCCCTCGTCCTGCCCGCAAAACCACGCGGCGAATATTCTGCCTTTGCCGGATGGCGCGTTAATGTGCGTCTGGTTTGCGGGAACGCAGGAAGGTATTGCCGATATTTCTGTCTGGGGATCGCGATTGCCCGCTGGCGGAATGCAGTGGAGCGATGCGGTCAAACTTTCCCACGATGACACGCGTTCAGAGCAAAACCCGGTGCTGTTTCTCGCGCCGGATAACGTGCTGTGGCTCCTATGGACCGCACAAATATCCGGTAATCAGGACACCGCCATCGTCCGCTACCGTAAGTCAGACGACCTCGGACAAACCTGGGGCGAGATTGCCACCCTGCTTGATAAACCCGGTACGTTCATTCGACAGCCAATCACGGTGCTTGATAACGGCAACTGGCTGCTGCCCGTCTTTTATTGCCGTACCCAACCCGGCGAAAAATGGGTCGGCAATGATGATATCAGCGCAGTGAAAATTTCCGCTGACGGTGGTCACTCCTGGCGCGATGTCGAGGTGCCGCAAAGTCTTGGCTGTGTTCATATGAATATCACAATGCTGCACAACGGTACGTTGGTTGCTCTCTTTCGCAGCCGTTGGGCAGACAACATCTATATCAGCCATTCCGCGGACAACGGCGAGAGCTGGTCAGTACCGCAAGCAACCGAATTGCCCAACAACAATTCGTCTATTCAGGTAACGACACTTGCCAGCGGCGAACTGGCGCTGGTGTACAACGCGATGAGTGCGGCAGGCGCAGTAGAACGTCGCGCGTCGCTTTATGACGAAATCGACGATGGCGACGACAGCCGCAAAGAACCGACAGCCGTCGGACGCTCCGCTTTCTGGGGGGCCCCACGCGCGCCGATGACGGTAGCGATTTCTGCCGATGGTGGGAAAAGCTGGCCGTGGCGGCGCAATCTCGATGAAGGCGACGGCTACTGCATGACCAACAATTCCCTGGAAAAGCTAAATCGTGAGTTCTCCTACCCCAGCATCAAACAAAGCCCGGACGGTACGCTACATATCGCTTACACCTGGTGGCGTCAGGCCATCAAGTACGTACGCATCTCCCCCGAGTGGGTTAAGGGGCAGGCATCATGATTATCGGTAATCTCAACCATTTGTCGCTGGCGGGGCTTCCTGCCTGGGTGAGAAATATTCTGCTGCGCCCGGAGTGTTCGTTATCGGCGTTATCCACCAGAGAGGACGGTCGCTGGCAACCTGAAGGATGTCGGTGGTTCTGCACGCTGGGAACTTCAGACACGCAACCCGCCGAACTCCGCCATACGGAGTATCACCATCTATGGGCCGATATACAGGTGGTGATTACTGGTTGTGAGGGCATTAATGCGGGAACGCGGCCCATCGCTCGCGAAAACGATGAAGAACGTAAGCCCGATCTGTTTATCGCCCCATCCCCTGAAAACAGTGTCGCCATCACCCTACACGCCGGTGATTTCGCCGTCTTTATGCCTGAGGAACCTCACCAGGCGCTGTGCGCAATTGGCACGGCTACTTCAATACGCAAAGCGGTCTTTAAAGTACCGCGCGACATGCTGGAAGCCTAAAAGGAGAGAAAAAATGACAATGGAAATGATCCTGGCATTAGGAATACTGGTCCTGATGATCGTGCTGATCATGTCGGACAAAATGCCTTTTGGCGCACCGCCACTGCTTGCGTGTTTATTGCTGGTTGTATCGGGACTTTCGACCGTTCAACAGGCTTTTGCCGGATTCGTCAATCCAAGCGTGGTGATGATTGCAGGGTTTATGGTGGTCATGGCGGCGCTACAAAAAACCCGGCTTATCAGCAACGTTAAATCTGCGATGATAAGCCTGGTCAATAAAGGCAGTTACCGCAGCTATGGGCTGTTGTTAGTCATTGTTATGCTGGGTGCCAGTCTTGCCGGCACCGGAGCGACCGGTTATTACGTGCTAATTCTGTCGCTGGTATCCACCATTCCGTACAGTAAAAAGCTACCAACATCGAAATTAATGATGCCCCTGGGATTTGCCACCAACCACCCGCTTCTTCCTATCAATCTCGCGCTTCTCTTTGGCGTTACGGCGACCGTACTCGAAACCGCGGGGTTTCATCAGGAGATTTCGATGGGGCGCTTTGCGCTGGTGAATCTCATCATGTCAGCGGCTTTCCTCGCATGGAGTCTTATTGCCTACCGTTTTCTTCCGGATCATCCCATTGCGGATGCTTCCGAGGATGCGCTGGCGGCACGCGAGGAAACGTTTAACGCCCTTCCTGCCTGGAAAGAATATTGCACTATTGCCGCATTCGCTGTCAGCGTTATCGGCATGATGCTAATGAACATTCTGGGAAATATCGCCTTCGTTATTCCGGGTCTTGCGGGTGCGTTTGTTCTGATGATCGATGTACTGGACTTCAAAGAAGTTCGCGATCATATGGGGGCTCCGGTCATTTTAATGATGGCGGGGGTGATCGGTGTAGCTGATGCACTGGCGGGGACCGGGGTTTTGGGGGGGGGTTGGGGGGCTGGCACTGGCGGGCACCGGCTTTACGGCGATGGTTGGCGATGCCGTTGCAGGTGTGCTCGGTTCTGGCGTCTCACCGTTTGTATTTATTGTCGCCTTTGCTTTGCTTACCAGTACCTGCGCCACCTTCACGGGTTCGAATATGGGGTCAGTATATATTTTTGCCCCCATCGCCATTGCCGCCTGTACTAGCCTTGGGCTTAACCCGACCGCTGCCGCGATTGCGGTGGTGATTTCTGGCTGGAATGGCGGCTATATGCCTATTGACGGAATGCCAGCCATGATCCTCGGAATGGGGAAATACAAACTTCCCGAATTCTGGGTGTTCTCTGTACCAATGTATCTCATCCGCATTCTGGCGCTTTGTGCAGGCGCTGTTTTTATCTTCCCAATGTAATCTCAGACAAAAAAAGCGGCAGAGAAGATCCCTGCCGCTTTTTATTGTTGGATGCGACGCTGCCGCGTCGCATCAGACATAAAGCAGATTACTTTTTGATTTCATACAGCGGTGTTTGACCCGCCACAACATGGCCCTGAGCTTTAATGATAAGGCCGCTGAAATCGTCGATATTGCTGCAAACCACCGGGCTAATCATCGAGCGAGCGTTAGCGTTCAGGTAATCCAGATCCATTTCCAGAATCGGTTGCCCTGCGCTTACCTGCGCGCCCTCTTCCACCAGACGTTTAAAGCCTTTACCTTCCAGCGCTACGGTGTCGATACCCATATGGACGACGATCTCCGCGCCTTTTTCGGTTTCCAGACAGAATGCGTGGTTGGTGTTGAAGATTTTCACGATTGTTCCTGCGGCTGGTGATACGACGATTTTATCTGTCGGTTTCACCGCCACACCGTCACCCACCGCTTTGCTGGCGAATGCTTCGTCAGGAACCTGATCCAGTGCCACAACATCCCCGGTAATCGGCGATACCAGCTCCGCGATAGATACCGCGTTTGGTACAGCCTGCGGTTTTGCTACAGGAGCGGCAGTTGCCA
>OAUH01001168.1_pt1 | contig 11492 bp, 9 predicted proteins | sample 1495121 | NCBI WGS metagenome assembly OAUH01 (sample SAMEA2580006, study PRJEB22360) | human gut metagenome | reverse complement strand
GGAGGCGGCGGTGGTTTCGATGCCCTTGGTGACGATCATGTCCTTGATGGCGATTGGCACGCCGGCGAGTTCCGGCATCTGCGCCTTGTCCTCATCGGACTTGGCGTCGAAGGCGTCGGCCTGTTCGAGGGCCTGGTCGGCGGAGACCTTCAGGAAGGCCTTGACGCTCGGTTCGGCGGATTCGATGACCGCAAGGTGGGCTTCGACCAGCTCACGGCTGGAAACTTCCTTGGCCTTGATCTTGGCCGCCATCTCGGCGGCGGAAAGCTTGACGAGTTCGGTGGTGCTCATATCACTCCTGTCCCAGAATGCGCGGTGCGACGAACATGCCGGTCTCGGAGACCGGGGCGCCTGCGGTGGCTTCGGCCTGGGTCAGCGGGGTCTCGGGGACGTCCGGACGCAGGTAGGCTTCCAGCGGGACCGGGTTCGCGGTCGGTTCCACGTCGTCGGTGGCGACTTCCTGGACCTTGTTGATGGATTCGGCGATGACGTTCAGATCGCCCTGCAGACGGGTGATTTCCTCGTCCGTGAGTGCGATTCGGGCCAGATCGCCCAAATGCACGATTTCTTCTTTGGTGAAAGTAGGCATGACCCTAACAGTAACGCGTCTGCGTGACGAGCGTGTGCCCTATTTCGTGCCCCGTTCGCAACCCGGCCGCGACTGGCCGCCATCCGTTCGACGGCCGTTCCGTCGCCTGGTCGGCGAGCACGCATCCGCTATTGCGGCAAAGCGACGCTTAACGGCTTTTCTTGCCGCGTGCCGATGGCGCGATCAGGCTTGCGGCGCGGCGTGCTGGGCGATCCAGGCGTGCATGGAGACCGCGGCGGCGGCGCCGGCGTTGATGGAACGGACCGAGCCGAATTGGGAGATGTAGACCACGTCATCGGCCAGTTCGAGCGCTTTTTCGGACAGGCCCGGGCCTTCCGCGCCGAAAAGCATGAGGCAGTGTTCGGGGAAATGGTAGGTTTCCATGGGCACCGCGCCGGGAATGATGTCGAGCGCGATGACGCGGGCGGCTTGCAGTTCTGCTATTTTCGCGTCCAAGGCTTCCAGTTGGGCCATGGTTTCGCCTGTGTTCGGGGCAGTGCCGGAAGTGCCATCCGTCGCGGCTGCGGAGCCACGCATATGGAAGGCGATGGCGGCGGCTTGCGATTGGGCGGCGGCGATTTCGCCGGCGATGCGCAGTTTCCAACATTCGACGAGTTCCGTTATGGATGGATGGTTTTCGACGTGCTGGTACAGCTCCGTCATGAGCGCGCCCTTGCGATTCCATTTGTGCGGGCCGACGATGTGCACGCGGCGCGCTTGGAACGCGTTGGCGGTGCGCACCATGGAGCCGATGTTGAAATCGTGGGTCCAGTTCTCCACGGCGACTTCGAAATCGTGGCGCCCGCGGGAGTCCAGGTCGGCTTTGATGGCCGCGACCGTCCAGTAGCGGTAGCGGTCGAGCACGTTGCGGCGGTCGCCTTCGTCGAGCAGGGTGGAGTCGAAGCGGATGTCGTAATTGGGGGATGACGCATCGTCCGGGCGTGGTTCGCCTGGATGGGTTTGCGACCACGGTCCTACGCCGACCTCGCGGAACGTCGGTTCGCCGGATGCCTGTGCGGCAACATCGATGGGATTGGGATCGTGCACGTTCTCCCCTTCATAGGAACAGCAATACAAATATGTCAAAGGCCCGCGCATCCGTATGCATCATCATGCTTGTCATCGCACATTCGACGACGTCAACGGCAGATATGTTTGCGGTCGGTCGGCGGGAAACTCGGTGTTCAGTGGAGTTCGGATTCCTTGAACACTTCGACGAACGGCAGTTCGGATTCCTCCGAAGTGACCGGGTTGATGACCTTGATGGTCGGGTCGACCATGTCGACACCGCCGATCAGCGAGGCAACGGCCAGCACTTTGGCGCCTTCGTTCTCCACCACGGAGAAGTCGAGGCTCAGCTCGTTGCCGTTGCGCAGGGTGACCAGCGATGAGGTCTGCACATACGATTTTTCAGACAGCCAGGAGTCGATCAGCACCACGCGTTTGCCGGCAATCGACGGACCCTTGATGGACGGATAGACGAAGTCCATGACGAAACCGTCCAAATCCTCACCACGGGAGGCGGCGGCCTGGATCATGGCGGAGACCAGCGGCACGGCCGCGGCGGTCAATGCGCCGACCGCGTCGAAATCGTCGACGGAATAGCCGGCTTCCTCCAACGTGTCGAGCAGGATATGGCCGACGATGGAGGCTCCACGATGGTCGAACAGCACGGAGGAGAGTTCCGAGAAAGGCTTGTCCTTCATTTCGGCCTGCAGCAGCGTCTTGAGCTGGTCGCGAGGTTCGAGCATGGCGAAATCGACGGTGGATTCCGTCGAAGCGGAAACAGACTGGCCCGCAGCGGAATCATGCGTCGGAACCGGTGTCGTCTTGCGGAAAGTGTTCTCTTCGGTCATGGTTCCAGCCTATCCTTTCGGCTCGTCATTCACCGTGCGGTATGGGTGATTTATGAGCGATAAACATGGTTATTCGGCGTTGGTCTCGGGAGCGGACAACTCGCGGATATCCCCTTTTTCGGGCGCGATCATGTCGACGGTGCCGATGACCTTGCTTTGGTCGACGCGTTGCAGTTTGCGCGCGGTGACCAGCACGCGCGATTCGAGCGACGCGGCGAACGAGTTGTATGCGCCGACCGTTTTGGTGATGGCGGAACCCAGTTTGGTGGCCCGCTCCCCCAATACTGCAAACCGTTCGTACAGCTCTCGGGACAGGTCGAACAGCATTTTCGCGTCATCGGTCAGGCTTTGCTGCTGCCATGCGTATGCCACGGATTTGAGCACCGCCCATAGGGTGATCGGCGAGGTCAGCGCGACTTTCTGCGCGAATGCGTCGTCCATCAGTGTCGGGTCGGTTTCCAACGCGGCCTGCAGCAACGATTCGTTGGGGATGAACGCGATCACGAAATCCGGAGCATCGCTGAACGCGTTCCAGTAGGCTTTGTCTCCCAGGGTCTTCACATGGTCTCGTACCGCTTTGGCATGGGAATGCAGCAGCTCGTTCTTGCGGGCCAGTCCCTCCGGTGAGGCGGTGTCTGGAATCTCGCATGCGCGCTGGTAGTCGGCGTATGGCGCCTTCGCGTCGATCGGAATGGTTTTGCCGCCCGGCATGTGAATGACCATGTCCGGCCGCTGCGTACGCCCCTCGGCATCGGTGACCACCACTTGGGTATCGAAATCGACATGTTCCAGCAGACCGGCCGATTCCACGATGTTGCGCAACTGTGCTTCGCCCCACGCGCCACGCACCTTGTTGTTGCGCAAAGCAGACGACAGGGCGCTCGTCTCACGGTCCAATCGCGCCTGCTGTTCACCAAGGCCCTTGAGCTGCTCGCCGAGCGCACCCATCTCATGCTTGCGCCCCTCTTCAATCTGCGCGACCTTCGCCTGCAACGCGTCAAGGTTCTTCTGCACAGGAGCCAACGCGGACAGCACTTTGCTTTGCTCCTGCAGCTTCTTCTCGCCTTCGGCCTGCCGACGTTCCGCTCGCCGCCGCTCACGTTCCACACGCAATTCCTCGGCACGTTGAGCTTGCGCCAATTGCGATTTGAGATACGTCAGCTGCTGGCCGAGCCCTTCCGCCTGCGTACGGTACTGCACCACCGCCGCGTTAAGTTCGCTGATACCCTGACGATCCGCCTCAATCTGCGCCTTCGCCTCGTTCAGGTCGGATTCCTTCGCGCCACGGGCCATATCCTGCCCTTTGGCACGGCCCGCGAAGAAGCCCGCAGCCGCTCCAAGCGCGGCCACGATCACCAGCAATATCACTACAAACACAGGATTATCGAACATACGTTCGATGGTATCACGTCGTTAGGAACACATCAATCCACGCATCCACATTCATTCGCAAGACCGACCGCATGCCACACAACCGTGCACTATGCTGAAATCAGCCGAACGCGAAATGCATCAGCCCAACACGAAGGGACATTATGGGATTCGATCTGTTTTTGGCGGCCGTGTCGATTGTGGCCGCATCCATCGCCACCTGGGCGTTGTTGCGGCTGTTTCCAAGCTCGGACGCACGCCAGGCGATTCCGCTGCGGACGGACGGCGGATTTGCCGACCCATCCCACACAACCGACGGTGGAGTGACGATAGACGGCAAAGTGACGGCAGACGGCGAATCGGCATCCGACATCGACGGACAACCCACCGACCACCTCGGCAAGCGCCTCGTCATCGCGCTTATCCTGACCATTCCAACGTTCGTCATCACATTACTGGCGCTGGCCAAAATCGCCATGCCGGGATGGCTGACGAATCCGTGGCCGCACGCCATCGTCATCACGCCGGTCATGTTCTATTGCGCGGCGCCGATTCACCACCGCGGCCTGCCCGCATTGCAGCGGCGGCGTCCGAACGGCGATTCGCTGGTTTCGCTTGGCATGGCGATTGTTTACGCGTACAGCCTGCTGCTGTGCGTGGTGTCGTGGATTTTCCCGGCCGGCTCGCGCGATCCGTATTTCGCGTTCGTCGGCGTGGCCGCGACGCTTTCGCTGGCTGGCACGCTTGTCCGGCAACACGCGATGACCGCGCAGCAGACGGCAGAAACAGAAAAGGCGCAATCGGCACAGTCAACAGAATCAACAGAATCGGCGCGATCTCAAGCGAAATCCCCTGAGCCAACGCAAGAAAAAAGCGCGGAAGAATTGCTCTTCCGCGCCGTGGTAGGTCATGAGATCCGCGCACGCGTGCTGCAGATCACCACGTCGGTGACGATGGTGGTCGCGGTGTGGACGTGCGCGTTGTGGCTGGCGTTCGGCATGCAACCGAAGCTGGCGATCGCCATACTGCTCGGTTCGACCGTGCTGTCGGTCGCAGGCCTGGTATTGCAGGCTTACGACCGACAGGTAACCAATCGATAATCGTCACTCAGCCGGGTTCGGGACGTCGGCGGAATCGTCCGTCTTCTCCTCGCCCATATCCTCCAGCTGGTCCGCGGCCCACGCGGACAGCTCCAGGTGGTCGCCGCCGGTCTGGTCCACCAGCACGGTGTCGCCGTCGTGCACTTCGCCGGCCAGCAGCATGCGGGCAAGCTGGTCGCCGACTTCGGTCTGCACCAGGCGACGCAGCGGACGTGCGCCGTACGCCGGATCGTAACCGGTGTTGGCAAGCCATTCGCGCGCCGAATCGGTCACGTCGAGCGTGATGCGGCGGTCGGTCAGACGTGCGGACACCTGCGCGACCTGAATGTCCACGATGCCGCCGAGCTCCTCGCGGGTCAGCGGGTGGAACATGACCAGTTCGTCCAGACGGTTGATGAATTCCGGCTTGAACTGCATGTGCACGGCGTCCATCACGGCCTTCTTCTTGGCGTCCGCGTCCATGTCGGGATTGACGAGGAACTGCGAGCCCAGGTTGGAGGTCATGATCAGAATCGTGTTCTTGAAGTCCACGGTCCTGCCCTGGCCGTCGGTCAGGCGACCGTCGTCAAGCACCTGCAGCAGCACGTCAAAGACTTCCGGATTGGCCTTCTCCACCTCGTCGAACAGCACCACCGAATACGGACGGCGACGCACGGCTTCGGTAAGCTGGCCACCCTCTTCGTAGCCGATGTAGCCCGGCGCGGCGCCGATCAGGCGGGACACGGAGGCCTTCTCCATGTATTCGCTCATGTCGATGCGCACCATGGCCTTCTCGTCATCGAATAGGAAGTCGGCGAGCGCCTTGGCCAGTTCGGTCTTACCCACGCCGGTGGGGCCGAGGAACAGGAACGATCCGGTCGGACGGTTCGGGTCGGAGATGCCGGCACGCGAGCGACGCACGGCGTCGGAAACCGCTTGGATGGCTTCCTTCTGGCCGATCACGCGCTTGCCGAGGTACTCCTCCATGTGCAGGAGCTTCTCGTTTTCGCCCTGCATAAGACGGCCCACGGGGATGCCGGTCCAGTCGGAGACGATTTCGGCGATGGAGTCGGCGTCGACGCGGTCGGGGACCATCGGCACGTCGGCGTTGGCATTGTCGGCTCCGCCCGATTCCGCCTCGTTCTTCTCGGCTTGGGCGATTTCCTTCTGGATGGCCGGGATTTCGCCGTAGTTGATGGCTGACGATTTCGCCAGGTCGCCTTCGCGCTCGTACTTTTCGGCTTGCGTACGCAGCTCGTCGAGCTTCTTGCGCAGGTCGCCGATACGGTTGTGGCCGTTCTTTTCGGCGTCCCAACGCGCTTTCAGCCCGTTGAGCTTTTCGCTTTTGTCGGCGATTTCCTGGTTCAAATCGGCGAGACGGTCCTTGGCGCTGTCGTCCAGTTCCGCTTCGGCCTTTTCCGCGGCCTTGTCGTTCTTCGGATTGCCCAGCAGGTACGACTTCTCCATCTTGAGACGGTCCACCTGGCGGCGCAGTTCGTCGATTTCCTCAGGCGAGGAGTCGAGTTCCATGCGCAGGTGCGCTGCGGCCTCGTCCACCAGATCGATGGCCTTGTCCGGCAGCTGGCGTCCGGAAATGTAGCGGTTTGACAGGGTTGCGGCCGCGACCAGCGCGTCGTCGCCGATGGTCACCTTGTGGTGGGCCTCATACTTCGGCGCGATGCCGCGCAGGATGGCGACGGTGTCCTCCACGCTCGGCTCGCCGACGAACACCTGCTGGAAACGACGTTCGAGCGCCGGATCCTTTTCGATGTTCTCACGGTATTCGTCCAGTGTGGTGGCGCCGATCAGGCGCAGTTCGCCACGGGCCAGCATGGGCTTGAGCATATTGCCCGCGTCCATGGAGCCTTCGGCCGCGCCCGCGCCGACGATGGTGTGGATCTCGTCGATGAAGGTGATGATCTGCCCGTCGGCCTTCTTGATCTCCTCAAGCACGCTCTTCAGACGTTCCTCGAATTCGCCACGGTACTTGGAACCAGCCACCATGGAGCCCAGGTCAAGCGAGATAAGCTTCTTGTTCTGCAGGGTGGTCGGCACGTCGCCGGCGACGATGCGCTGCGCCAGGCCTTCGACGACGGCGGTTTTGCCGACGCCAGGCTCGCCGATCAGCACAGGATTGTTCTTGGTACGGCGGGACAGGATCTGGATGACGCGGCGGATTTCCTGGTCGCGGCCGATCACCGGGTCGAGCTTGCCTTCCTTCGCGGCGGCCGTCAAATCGGTGGAGTACTTCTCCAAAGCTTTATACGAGCCTTCCGCGTCGGCGCTGGTCACCTTGCGGTCGCTGCCGCGCGCGGCGGTCAGGGCGTTACGCAGCTTATCCGCGGTAAGACCGTTCTTTTCCAAGATGTCCGCGCTTTGATTAGGTTTCGCGGCCGCGATTGCGACCAGCATGAGGTCAACGGTGACGTACTCGTCTCCCCTCCGTTGCATTTCTTTTTCGGCTTGCGATAGCACCGCCGACCGCGGCCTGCTGACGTCCGGCTGCGTTGTGGTCGATCCGCTGGCGCTCGGCAGCGATTGCATCGCCTGATGCACTTCGGCGCTCACGTTTTGCGCGTTGCCGCCTGCCGCTTCGATGAGCGCGCGGGCCATGCTGTTTTCCTGACGCAGCATCGCGTCCAGCAGGTGCAGGGTGTCTACCTGCGGATTGCCCAGCGCCGCCGCGTTCTGAACGGCGTCCGAAAGCGCTTCCTGCGCCATCTGCGTGAACTTCTGTTCCATATCATCCTCCATGGTTCGCGCCCGGCCGCCCGGCCTTCGCTACCGGGCCGGCGTTCGGACGCATATGTCGTTGTCTGATATGCTCAACCGACTTCATCGCCATTATATTCCCAAAACTTGAGTCCCACACACTCAACTTTTTGCGTTTCTCAAAACCGTCTTTCGACACAGGACGGCAGTCACCGACAATCACCAGCGCTCACCGGCAATCGCAATACATACGAAAAAGGCGGGCAGCAACGTAACGAAATCACGAAACGTTGCAAACCCGCCTAATCCAAAGTCCGCCAGCAAGCCGAAAATCAGCCGCGCACCACCACGTTGCGCAGATCGCCGATGCCCTCGACGTGCACGATCGCCTCGTCACCCGGATCCAGATGACCCGACGCGTTCGGCGTACCCGTCATAATCACATCGCCCGGCAGCAGCGTGGTGAAACTCGTAATCGCCGCGATCTGCTCAGGAATGCCGTGAATCAGATTCGCCGTGGTACCCGACGCCATCGGCACATCCTCACCGTTGAGCGTGAAGGAAATCTTCGCATCCTTCCAATCCACATCGTCACGCGTCACAATCCACGGACCCAACGGGCACGCCGTATCAAAACCCTTCGCACGCGTCCACGTCGGATCAAGACCCTGCAGATCACGCAACGTCACATCATTCACGCACGTGAAACCCAGCACATAATCCATGGCCTGCTCCACCGGCACATTCTTGGCGATACGACCCATCACCACAGCCAACTCCGGCTCGAAATTCATATCATTCGAACACAGCGGAATCACAATCGGATCATCCGGACCAATCACCGACGTGCTCGGCTTGGTGAAAATCACCATATCCTCCGGCGCATGCTTGATATCGGAATGACCGGCCTCATGCATGAACTGCGCATGCGCCTCATAATTCTTCGCCAAACCGTACACCTTCGACGGAATCACCGGAGCCAGCAGACGAATGCCGTCACCATCCACCGGATAGCGCTCGCCGGTCGGCTCGACGGCCTGGCCGGACAGCGGATAGCCGTTCAAGGCCACGAGATAGTCCTTGCCGTCGTTCTTGTCGGTCTGAACGAAGGCGTACTGCGGTACATCATTATGCGTAAAACGTGCGATTCTCATACCCGCAAGTCTACCCGCTCGCCACGCCCGCCGTTCTCGACATGCGTCGCTTTGCGGACGATGCCGATTGCTCGCATTTTTTACGATTTTTGCGATTATTCGCAATGCAGTTCCGCCCGCAACGCCGCCACCTCGCGTTCCAGCTCGTCGATGCGGCGCACCTGCTGGGCGATGAGCAGGTCGCGCACGTCACCTCCCGACAGAATCGGGGCTTCGGCTGCGTTGCGCGGCGCGGGCAGCGTCGCATTGCTTTGCGTTTCCGTCGTTTGCGTTGGCTGCACCGGCTGCGATACCGCAGATCGAGCAGCTTCCGCCGAGTCCGCCGACGGAACCACACCCGCCGACGCCGATGGCATCACTCCACCATTCCCATCAACCGATACCAGCCGGTCCGTGCCCATACGGCAGGCAATCTTGCGCCAGCGCGCGAAACAACGTTCGATGCGCTTATAGCCGATCAGCGATGGGTCGAGTCCGGCTTCGCGGAACAGTTCGACCGGCGATTCGCCCGCATGGTACCGGCGCATGCAGTTGTGTTTGAACGATTCCGTGTAGGTGATGCGTCGCGACGTCGCTTCGGCCACCACCGGCAGCGAGCGCAGATATTCGACTTCTTCCGGACTGAACGCTCCCCCACCGTTGCACATGATGTTCCCTTTCGGCTTGGCGTGCGGCGGCTCCCTTCCACCGCACGGCAGTCGAATGGCCTCCGTCATGCCATTCCCCTGTTCGGCTTGCGATTCGGTTTGCGATGCGCGCTTGCGATACGTGTTTGCGATGCAAGGCCGCAATCCGATTCGTTGTTCGCTTCGTGTTCCATCATACCGGTACGAATGGCGTTTTTCCAACCATTTCAGGCGGTACTAAACCCTAAATCACCCGTATTCGTCACAACAAAAGCGGGTGAACCGTTGATCGCTCAACGACTCACCCGCCCGAACAAGTCCCGTTGCCTGTCTGCTGGCCCGCTCAGACCGCCATCGGCGTATCGGATTCGCGGAAGCGCAGCACGAGCGCCAGTCCGGCTCCGGCACGGCGACGTTACGCGCGGCACGCATCACGGTTTTGCGATTGAAGGTGAAGCGATCGCGCATGATGTGTTCGTCGGCGTCGGCGTCGACATCGTCTTTGGCAGCATCATTCTTGTCGTTATCGTTGCCGTTTTGAGCCGACGCGGCATCCTTGTCGGCGTCATTCTTACCGTTCTTGTCGGCATCGTCGGCATCTTCAGCAGTGTTGCCATCGTTGTCAGCATCGTCCGCATCGCCGGTTTTGCCGTCATCGGCTGTCGCGCCCGCATCGCGATTCGCCACAGCATCCGTGCGATTTTCGCCGGCACGGTCGTTTCGATCGCCGTCTTGAGTCGGTGCAGCACCATTTGCAGGTACGTCAGCGTTCTCAGCCGTCGGCTGCCTAACCGCCTGCCGTTCCTGCTCCTTCTGCTCATTCGGCTGTTCCGTCTTACCGCACAGCTGCCGCTGTTCCGGCATCGTCTCCGACGGTTGTTCCGGTTGCGATTGCAGTTGCAGTTGCGATTGCGCTTGTTCGTTCGATGGCTGCTGCGATTCGCCGTCGTCCGTAAGGCATTGTGCGTCGTCATCGTCCGTTGCGAACTGTCCGGCAACATCTTGCCCGGCAATGTCGGCAACGTCCGATCCGACTGCGTTTTCAGCATCGGATTGTTGTGTCGATTCCGGCTGGCTCGCTGCGGATTCGGCGGCCACTTTGCCGCCATCCGTCACCGTTTCGTCGGCGAACGCGGTCGCGCCGGCTCCCGTGGTGCCGGCCAGCATCGCAATCGTGACAAGCAATGCGGTGAATTTTCCCATCCGCGCGCCACACCGGCTTATGAAGCCGGCAAGCGGGTCCTTCATCCACTTCATGACATGTCCATCTCTCATGGCGCTGCGGCGAATTGCCTATGCGCCTCCATGCCTTGAACCTTATGGATGAACGTTTTGAAACCCGTCCCCTCCATTGATGGGTTCGGGGAACGTGCGGACCCGCGAAAATCGCGGCCTTCCCCCTTATCCTTTACGCGGCCAGGCGGAAGCGTGCCGCATGATTCGGTGTCGGGGCCGCATCGACCGCACGACCATGCAGCACAACAGCATGCCGCCCATCGTGCAAACGATGGTCATGGCGAGCGCGCCCAGTTCGGTCGCACGTTCGTCGCGCACGTCGGCCGGATCTGGCGCGGGCAGCGGTATTGCGACGCGATGCCCAGAGACTAGCAGCCGATGCGTGTTGATGCCGTATGGCGTGCAGGTCATCAACGTCAGCCGGTCTTCGCCGGGCACGATTTTCAACCGTGAGACGTCGTCCGGTTCGATCACGCTGATTCGGTCCACTTCGTATCCCAGCGTCTCGTCCATCACTTTGATGTACATGAAATCGCCGTCGTACAGTTCGTCGAGCCGTGTGAACATCAACGATTTGACCAGGCCGCGATGCCCGGTGACCACCGTATGCGAGTCAGTGCCGCCGACCGGCAGGCTGGTGCCGTACAGATGCCCTGCGCCGACGGCGAGCACCGGTTCGGACGTACCATGCCGAATCGGCAGTTCCACGCCGATTTTGGGCACCAATACCGTGCCCATGATGCCTGCGCCGGAATCCAGCAGGCCCTGATAGTTCGCGTCCGTGTCCGCAGCGGAAAGCCCGGCACCGCCGGAAGGCGCCGAATCGTCGGCGACATCAGCATCTCCGGCAGTGCCAGCCGGTCTGGTAG
>OAUH01001157.1_pt1 | contig 11600 bp, 6 predicted proteins | sample 1495121 | NCBI WGS metagenome assembly OAUH01 (sample SAMEA2580006, study PRJEB22360) | human gut metagenome | reverse complement strand
ACCTTGGGAGACATCAAGGTTAAGTTGTATAATGAGACGCCGAAACATCGTGATAATTTCATTAAGCTGGCAGAAGACGGCGTTTATGAAGGAACGCTGTTCCACCGTGTTATCAAAGACTTTATGATTCAGGCAGGTGACCCGGATTCAAAGAATGCACCGAAAGGAAAGATGCTGGGTGCAGGAGATGTGGGTTACACCCTTCCGGCCGAATTTGTTTATCCGAAGTATTTTCACAAAAAAGGCGCTTTGTCGGCTGCTCGTCAGGGAGACAATGTAAATCCGAAGAAAGAATCATCCGGTTGCCAGTTCTACATTGTGACAGGCAAGGTGTACAACGACTCTACATTGCTGGGCATGGAAAGCCAGATGAATGAGAATAAGATCAATGTTATTTTCAATACGTTGGCTCAGAAGCACATGAAAGAAATCTATAAGATGCGGAAGGAAAACGATGAAAACGGTTTGTATGAATTGCAGGAGAAGCTTTTTGCAGAGGCGGAAGCGGAAGCTGCCAAGCAACCGGAATTTCACTTTACGCCGGAACAGATCGAAGCTTATACGACTGTAGGAGGTACTCCTCATCTGGACGGTGAGTATACGGTTTTCGGTGAAGTAATCGAAGGCATGGACATCGTGGATAAGATTCAGCAGGTGAAAACCGACCGTAGCGACCGCCCCGAAGAGGACGTGAAGATTGTAAAAGTAGAAGTACTGGATTAAGTAGAATGAAGATTAACAGGCATATTTTGGACAATGGGTTACGTCTGGTACATTCGCAGGACGAAAGTACGCAGATGGTAGCTCTTAATGTATTATATAATGTGGGAGCCCGCGACGAACATCCCGAGCATACAGGCTTTGCTCATTTGTTCGAACACCTGATGTTCGGAGGTTCGGTGAACATTCCCGATTATGATATGCCGCTGCAACTGGCAGGCGGCGAGAATAATGCCTGGACCAATAATGACATAACCAATTACTACCTCACTGTACCCCGGCAGAATGTAGAGACCGGCTTTTGGCTGGAATCCGACCGTATGCTGAGCCTTGATTTCAGTGAACGGAGTCTGGAAGTACAGCGTGGAGTAGTAATGGAAGAATTCAAGCAGCGTTGCCTGAACCAGCCTTACGGAGACGTCGGTCATCTTTTGCGTCCTTTGGCATATCGGGCGCATACTTATCAGTGGCCTACCATCGGAAAAGATTTGTCGCACATAGCCAATGCGACGCTGGAAGAGGTGAAAGCATTCTTCTTCCGTTTTTATGCGCCGAACAATGCAGTGCTCGCCGTAACGGGAAATATCTCTTTTGAGGAAGCAGTCGCATTGACGGAAAAATGGTTCGGTCCCATCCCTCGCAGGGAGGTTCCTCAACGGAATCTGCCGCAGGAACCGGAGCAGACAGAAGAACGACGATTGACAGTAGAGCGTAACGTACCCCTTGATTCACTATTCATGGCGTATCATATGTGCAGTCATGATCATCCGGATTATTACGCTTTTGATATATTGTCGGATTTGTTGAGCAACGGACGTTCCAGTCGTCTGAATCAACGCCTGGTACAGCAAAAACAACTGTTTTCGAGTATCGACGCTTATATTTCCGGTAGTGTGGATGCCGGATTGTTCCATATCTCGGGCAAACCCGCGGCAGGTGTTTCGCTGGAACAGGCGGAAGCGGCCGTACGTGAAGAACTGGAACGTTTGCAGCAAGAACCTGTTGACGAACAGGAACTGGAAAAAGTGAAGAATAAATTCGAATCGACGCAGATATTCGGCAATATCAATTATTTGAATGTCGCTACCAATCTTGCTTGGTTTGAACTGTTGGGCAGGGCGGAAGATATGGAAAAGGAGGTAGAGCGTTATCGCGCTGTTACTGCCGGACAATTGCAAAAGGTAGCTCAGTCTGCTTTCAGGAAGGAGAATGGAGTGATACTTTATTATAAGAAACAAATATCCTGACTTCTCCTTACCGGCGGGATATTTATTGGAGGCAACGGCAGGATGCGGAGTTGCCGGAATATGCGATTAACTACGGAAAAATAAATGAGAAATATCTATAGTATATATAAGGAGCATTACAAAGCACTGATTTCTCTCGGATTGCCCATTGTAATCGGGCAAATAGGAGTTATTGTGCTGGGGTTTGCTGATACGTTGATGATCGGTCATCATAGTACGATAGAACTGGGTGCTGCTTCCTTCGTCAATAATGTATTCAATCTGGTGATTATTTTCAGTACAGGCTTCTCGTACGGGCTGACTCCTATCGTGGGAGGTTTGTATGGAACTCATCAGTATGCTTCGGCGGGGCAGGCGTTGCGTAACAGCCTGCTGGCAAATTTGTTGGTGGCATTCTTGCTTACCATCGGTATGACTGTCCTTTATTTTAATGTGGGAAATCTAGGACAGCCGGAAGAACTTATTCCCCTGATAAAACCTTATTATCTGGTTCTGCTGGCTTCGCTCGTCTTTGTGATGCTGTTCAATGGCTTCAAGCAGTTTACGGATGGAATTACGGATACTAAGACCGCTATGTGGATATTGCTCGGCGGAAATGTGCTGAATATTATCGGCAATTATATCCTGATATACGGAAAGCTGGGCTTGCCGGAAATGGGCTTGCTGGGAGCAGGTATCAGTACGCTGTTCTCGCGTATCATGATGGTAGTCGTATTTATCATAGTCTTTATGCGGAGTCCGCGTTTTCTTCGTTTTAAACTCGGCTTCTATCGTCTGGGATGGTCGAAGGCTATATTCGGACGATTGAATTCGCTGGGTTGGCCGATTGCTTTTCAGATGGGAATGGAGACAGCTTCGTTCAGTCTGAGTGCGGTGATGATTGGCTGGCTGGGTACCATTGCGCTGGCTTCTCATCAGGTCATGCTGGCTATTTCTCAGTTTACGTTTATGATGTATTACGGGATGGGAGCAGCTGTGGCTGTCCGTGTGAGTAACTTTAACGGGCAGGGCGATATACTCAATGTACGTCGTTCGGCTTATGCCGGTTTTCATTTGATGATGGCGTTGGGTGTTGTGCTTTCTTCCATCGTATTCCTCTGCCGCAATTATCTGGGAGGTTGGTTTACCGATAGTACCGAAGTGGCGGCTATGGTAACTTCGCTTATCCTTCCGTTCCTTGTATATCAGTTTGGAGATGGATTGCAGATAACCTTTGCCAATGCCTTGCGTGGAATCTCAGATGTAAAACTGATGATGCTGATTGCCTTCATTGCTTATTTCCTTATTTCGCTTCCGGTCGGCTATTTTTGCGGATTCGTGTTGGAGTGGGGGATCATAGGTGTCTGGATGGCATTTCCTTTTGGGTTGACCAGTGCCGGTCTGATGTTATGGTGGCGTTTCCATCACAAGACGAAACTACCGCCTTCCATTCAAAATTCATAATTTAAAATATTAATTGCCTATGGCTTCCTTTCGCTCCACCAAACTGAAAATAACCATCGGCTATATATTGCTGCTGGCGATTCTTCTTTTTTCTCTGGTGTTTGTGCATCAGGAGATGGAGACGCTGTCGGCTGCGGACGATCAGCAGAATCTGCGGACAGACAGTCTGCTGAGTCTTCTCCATGAGAAAGATCAGAATACCCTTCAGATGCTGCGGGTGCTGAGCGAGGCGAATGATAGCTTTCCGCCTCGGAGATTGAAGAAATCATATCAGAACAGCAGGACTCGGTGATTACTCAGCAACGGGTACAACACCGGGTTATTACCAAACGCGATTCTCTGATCACTACCCCGAAGAAGAAAGGCTTCTTCAAACGATTGGGGGAAGTGTTCGCGCCTTCTAAGAAAGATACTGCCGTGCTGGTCAATACTTCTCTGGAAATTGCCACCGATACGATATTGGAACCTGTCAAGTCGGCGGACTCCCTTCAGCATAAGATTCGCATGGCTACCGAAGAGAAACGGTTGCAGCGGAGGCGAACGATCCGGCGTACCAGTACGAGGTATCAGCGGATGAATACACAGCTGACCGCAAGAATGGATAGTCTGATAAAAGGATACGAGGAGGAAATGTCTGCGCGTGCCCGTCAGGATGCGGAACTTCAGCAAGAGGTGCGGATGCGTTCGGCTAATATCATTGCCGGAATTGCCATTGGTGCCGTATTCTTATCCGCCTTTTTCCTGATCTTAATTATGCGGGATATTACTCGTAGCAACCGTTATCGGCGTCAGCTCGAAGAAGCGAATAAGCGGGCGGAAGACTTGCTTGTTGCCCGTGAGAAACTGATGCTTGCCATTACCCATGACTTTAAGGCGCCATTAGGCTCGATAATGGGATATACGGAACTCTTGTCCCGCCTGACCGAAGATGAACGGCAGCGATTCTATCTGGACAACATGAAAAGTTCTTCAGAGCATTTACTGAAGTTAGTAAGCGATTTGCTTGATTTCCACCGTCTTGACCTCAATAAAGCGGAAGTGAACCGGATTGTTTTTAATCCTGCTCAGCTGTTTGAAGAAATCCGTGTTTGCTTTGAACCTCTGACGGCGGCTAAAGGCTTGGTCTTGCAATGTCATATCGCTCCGGAATTGTCGGAGAAATATATCAGTGATCCTTTACGTATTCAGCAGATAGTGAATAATCTCTTGTCCAATGCGGTGAAATTCACTCAGCAGGGCAAGATCACATTAACTGTTGGTTATAACGCTTCGAAGCTGACAATAGCGGTTGAGGATACCGGCAAAGGGATGGCATCGGAAGACCGGGAACGCATCTTCCAGGAATTTACCCGCCTCCCCGGTGCGCAGGGAGAAGAAGGATTCGGACTGGGATTGTCCATTGTGCATAAGCTGGTTCTTCTGCTTGAAGGTACGATCGATGTACAAAGCACGTTAGGAAAAGGAAGTTGCTTTACTGTCGTGTTGCCACTCTTTCCGGTGGGCAAGTCAATAGTGGAAAATAAACCTTTCGGGAGCAGAATTAAGAAACCATCCAAAGATACGGATGTTTCTCCGGAAGAGACAGATGCCGTACCGGCCATGAAGGTGATCCGTGTGCTTCTGATTGATGATGATAAGATTCAGCTGAACCTGACTGCTGCCATGCTGAAACAGCACAACATCGATGCTGTTTGCTGCGAGCAGTTGGAAGAACTGATAGAGCAACTGCGCTCTTCGACGTTTGATGTGCTGCTGACCGATATACAGATGCCTGCTATCAACGGTTTTGATCTGGTCAAATTATTGCGTGCCTCTAACATTCCGCAAGCCCGCAATATTCCTGTTATTGCTGTCACGGCACGCAGCGAAATGGATGAGAAGGCTTTGCATGAACATGGCTTTGCCGGATGCCTGCACAAACCTTTTACGGTGAAAGAATTGCTGGTAACTCTGAATGAAGGACAGATGTCAGCTGATGAGGCGCATATAACACATGATATGCAATTGATTGCAGATGCGCTGCCTGAAGATACTTTATTCAACTTTTCTGCACTGACTGCCTTCTCGGAAGATGATCCGGAAGCGGCGTGTTCTATTATCCGGACTTTTATCGAAGAGACCGGTAAGAATGCCGACCGGATGCAACAGGCATTAACTGACAGGGAGGTGGATGGAATAGCCGCTATGGCTCATAAACTCCTTCCGCTTTTCACCTTGATCGGAGCTTCTGAGTCTGTTGCTTCATTAAGATGGCTGGAGTCTTGCCGGGGGGAAGAATTCTCCGAAGAAATAGAAAAGACTACGTTGGAGACTTTGGAGGCGGTGCGTAAAGTTGTTCGTGCTGCTGAGGAGTATAGTTTCGGTTTACATTAAATCTCTCCCGGCAGCTCCTTTGGAACAGCCTATATAGTGCCATGCTTGTGCCACCTTGTTGGCACAGTTGTGCCAAAGGCATGTCACAGTCGTGCCACTGCGGTGGCACAAGCGTGCCAACGTAGTGGCACGGGCATAAGCTCGTAGCATAGTGAGAAGGTGCTGCCTTGACAAATATCTCACCTTCCGAATGAACGGAATGAACGGGATGAAATTGCGCTAAATGCAACCATAACCTCCGGCTTTTTCACATTTTAGCTTTTGGACAAACCTTTTTTCAAAGTAATTTGTTTACTTTGTATCACTTTTACACTGACACATCCTGCATGAAACGAAAATGGATAAGACGGGTGGGCTGGATATTGCTTACTCCTATAATACTTTTTGTAATACTGATGGTATTACTTTATATACCTCCTGTTCAGAATCTTTTGCGACGGGAGGTTACTGCGTATGCTTCTAAAGCAACCGGAATGCAGATTCAGGTGGAACGGATAGACCTTCGTTTTCCGCTTAATCTGCTGGTACGAGGGGTGGAAGTCATACAGCAGCCGGATACCTTATTGTCTTTGGAAAGCCTGAATGTCCGCGTACAGGCATGGCCGTTGCTCAAAGGAAAAGTAGAAGTTGACGAGGTTACCTTAAGTCAGGTGGCGGTCAATTCTGCCAATCTGATAGAGGGGATGCAGATAAAAGGCGTTTTGGGACGCTTCTTTCTGCAAAGTCATGGAGTCGATTTATCGAACGAAACGGCAGTTGTCAATCGGACAGAGTTATCCGATACTCATATACAACTTCTGATGACTGATACCACGACCACTCCCAAAGATACGACGGCATCTGCTCCTGTGAACTGGAAGGTGAACCTTCATCAACTGAAGTTGAAGAATGTATCATTCGGTATGAAACTGCCTGCCGACTCCATGAAGATGGCGGCATACATAGGCGAAGCGACCATTGATGACGCCAAAGCGGATTTAAAGAACCAGTTTTATGGATTGAAGCAATTCCTTTTGTCGGGTGCCTCCGCCAGTTATGACACCGGAGAGGCCCAACCGTCGGAAGGTTTTGACGCCTCTCATATGGCAGTCCGGAATATCCGCATCGGATTGGACTCTCTGCTCTACGAAGGCAGAAATATGAACGCTGTGATTCGTGAAATAACGATGGAAGAGCGTTCGGGACTGAGTATTACTTCACTGACAGGGCGGCTCTTTTCGAATGATTCTATCATCCGCATTCCTGAACTGAAACTGCAAACTCCACATTCAGAAATAGACCTGTCCGCCCAGACTTATTGGGAACTCGTAAATATCCCGACGACAGGACGTTTATCCGCCAGCTTTAACGCACATATAGGCAAAGAGGACGTGATGCTTTTTGCCGGCGGACTGCCTCAAACGTTTAAAGAAGCATATCCGTTCCGTCCGTTAGTGATTCGTGCCGGTACAGATGGAAATCTGAAAGAGATGCAGATTTCGCGCTTCACGGTAGACTTGCCGGGAGCTTTCTCGCTAAAGGGGGGAGGAATCCTTGAAAACCTGACGGACAGTCTGACTCGTTCGGGAACTATTGGGCTGGATATGGTTACCCGGAATCTGAACTTCCTGACAGGATTGACTGGAGTCACACCCGATGGCTCTTTAGTAATTCCCGACAGTATGAGTCTCAAGATGAAGATGGAGATGAACGGCCCGCAGTATAAAGCAAAACTCGATCTGAAAGAAGGCAAGGGCAGCATGAATGTAAATGCCGCATTAAACAGTTCGACAGAAGTTTATACGGCCGATCTGAAAATAAACGATCTGCAACTACATCATTTTCTCCCGAAAGACTCGATTTATGAACTATCTCTTTCGGCAGATGCCAAGGGCAGGGGACTGGATGTCATGTCCTTCCATTCTTTAGCCAATCTGAATCTTTCTTTGGACCAGCTTCATTACGCCCGCTATCATCTTTCGAATGTTCATTTGACGGGAAATCTTAAAGGTGCTTTGGCAACGGCTCAGCTTACCAGTGACAATGAACTCCTGAAAATGACGGCGGATGCAGAATATAATTTAGCTCATAGCTATCCGGACGGTAAAGTGACAGTTGACGTTACTCAGCTTGATTTGTACGAACTGGGACTTATGCCCAAGCCGATGAAACATCCGTTGGCATTCAATTTAAGCGGAGAGGCACGGCAGAACCGTGTTTTCACTCATTTCACCGCCGGTGATATGAAACTGAATCTGAGTGCCCGTGCCGGTGTATATCCTCTGATTCGTCAGTCTACCCATTTTGTAGATGTGTTGATGAAGCAGGTGGATGAAAAACTCTTGGATCATGCTGCTTTGCGTGAAGCATTGCCGTCGGCTATTTTCTCTTTCTCGGCAGGAAAGGAGAATCCGTTGGCATACTATATGGCAATGAAGAATATATCGTTCCATGATGCTTCCATGAAATTCGGCACTGCTCCCGATTGGGGAATCAACGGCAAAGCAGCCATCCATGCTTTGAAAGTGGATACCTTGCAACTGGATACGGTCTTTTTCACCGTCAAACAGGATACTACCCGTATGAATCTCCGTGCCGGAGTAATCAACGGACCGAAGAATCCCCAGTTTTCCTTCTCCACTATTCTGACAGGCGAGATTCGCGACCGCGATGCCGAGCTGCTGGCAGAATATAAGAACGAAAAGGGGAAAACCGGTGTGTTGCTTGGAGTCAATGCCCGTCCGCTGGTTGGAGGACGTGGAAAAGGGGATGGACTGGCTTTTACACTGATTCCGGAAGAACCGATTATTGCGTTCCGTAAATTCCACTTCAACGAAGATCATAACTGGATTTATCTGCATAAGAATATGCGCGTGTATGCCAATGTGGATATGTGGGATGATGAAGGTATGGGCTTCCGTGTGCATTCGGTACAGGGAGATACGGTTTCTTTGCAGAATATCGATGTCGAAATCCGGAGAATCCGCTTGGATGAAATAACGAGCGTACTGCCTTACTTCCCCGAAATCACCGGATTGTTCTCGGCAGAAGCACACTATATACAGACCGAAAAGGACCTTCAGCTCTCTGCAGAAGCATCCATTGATGAACTGACTTATGAACGCCAGCGCATTGGTGATATTACTTTGGGGGCTACATGGCTGCCGGGCGAACAGGGAAAACAATACCTCAACGCTTATCTGAATCATGATAAGGTAGAAGTGCTGATAGCAGATGGCAAGCTGCTCCCTACCTCGACGGGAAAGGATAGCCTGGAAGTAAATACGACGTTGGAACACTTCCCGCTTCGTATTGCCAACGCCTTTATTCCCGACGAGCTGGTTACGCTTGCCGGTGATATGGACGGTGACCTGAATATAACAGGCAGTACCGAGCAGCCATTGATAAACGGTGAACTGATACTGGACAGCGTATCTGTCCTGTCACGCCAGTATGGTGCTAACTTCCTGTTTGATAACCGCCCTGTGCAGTTGAAGAACAATCGTCTGATATTTGATAAGTTCGCCATTTACACCACGGGAAAGAATCCGTTTACGATCGACGGTTATGTCGATTTCCGTGATATGTCCCGACCGATGGCGAGTCTGAATCTGCTGGCGGAAAACTATACCTTGTTGAATGCGAAGCGTACTCGCGAAAGCCTTGTCTACGGAAAAGTCTTTGCGGACTTGCGGGCAACCATAAAAGGCCCGTTGGACGGGTTGAATATGCGTGGAAACCTGAATCTGCTGGGCAATACGGATGTCTCGTATGTACTGACCGATTCACCGCTGACCGTGCAGGATCGTTTGGGAAGTCTGGTGACATTTACTTCATTCAGTGATACCACCACAGTTGTCCGTCAGGAAGTGCCTACCGTATCTTTAGGTGGATTGGATATGCTGATGATGGTTCATATCGACCCTTCAGTCAGGGTGAAAGTGGACTTGGACGCCAGTGACAATCGTATCGAACTGGAAGGAGGTGGCGATCTTTCGATGAAATACACTCCGCAGGGAGACCTGACATTGACCGGACGTTACACACTGAGCGGTGGACTGATGAAGTATTCTCTGCCTATCATTGCAGTCAAGGAATTTGCCATCGATAACGGCAGCTATGTAGATTGGACCGGAAACCCGATGGACCCCATGCTGAACTTCAAGGCAACCGACCGTATCCGTGCTTCCGTATCCGAAGGAGAGAACGGAGGAACGAGAATGGTTAACTTTGACGTTTCCATTGTCGTAAAGAACCGGTTGGACAACCTGTCTTTTGCTTTCGACGTAGCGGCCCCGGAAGATGCGACCATACAGAATGAACTGACAGCAATGGGAGCGGAAGAACGTGGAAAACAGGCACTTTATATCATGTTGATGAAAACCTATCTCGGCACCGGACCGATCGGCGGTGGAGGCGGCGGACTTGGCAAGTTGAATATGGGTTCTGCCCTGAACTCCGTACTGAGCAGTCAGATAAATTCACTGATGGGTAACCTGAAGAATGCCAGCGTCTCTGTGGGTGTCGAAGATCATGACGCCTCGGATACCGGCGGCAAGCGTACGGATTACAGTTTCCGTTATTCGCAGCGCCTCTTCAATAACCGCTTCCAGATTGTAATCGGCGGTAAGGTATCGACGGGCGAAAATGCGACGAATGATGCCGAATCCTTCATTGACAACATCTCTTTGGAATATCGTCTGGACCGTACGGGAACCCGTTATGTCCGTTTGTTCTACGATAAGAACTATGAGAGTGTACTCGAAGGGGAGATTACGGAAACCGGAGTCGGTCTGGTACTTCGCAAGAAACTGGATAAGCTCAGTGAACTGTTCATCTTTAAGAAAAAGAAGTAAGAATGAAAGATATACGTATTAACATATTAGCAGGCTGTCTTATAGGTATAGTGTTGTTTTCGGCGTGTTCGGTGACGAAACATCTGCCCGAAGATGAAATACTCTATACCGGAGGAAAAACGGTGATAGTCAATAAATCATCGACACGGGTTGGTGAAACTGCTTTGACGGAAATCAATGCAGCGCTTGCCAAAACTCCCAGTACTACTCTGTTGGGAGGTTTTCTGCCTATTCCTTTTAAAATGTGGATGTATAACGACTTCGTGAAATACAAGAAAGGATTCGGTAAGTGGATGTTTAACCGCTTTGCCGCCAATCCGCCCGTATTTATTTCTACTGTCAATCCCGAAGTACGTGTCAAGGTAGCCACTAACCTGCTCCGTGATTACGGATATTTCAATGGAAAGGTGACTTACGAGACTTTGGTCGATAAGAAAGATAGTCTGAAAGCAAGTCTGCTCTATACGGTAGATATGAAGAACCCTTATTTCATTGATACAGTGTATTATCAGCGTTTCACTCCCCAGACTCTGAAGATCATGGAACGCGGACGTCGTATGTCTTACATCACCCCCGGCGAACAGTTTAATGTGGTGGATTTGGATGAAGAACGTTCCCGTATCAGTACCCTTTTGCGTAATCGGGGATATTTCTACTTCCGTCCGGACTATATGACCTATCAGGCAGATACAACCTTGGTTCCCGGCGGACATATCAGTCTTCGTCTGATTCCTCTTCCGGGATTACCGGCTGCCGCTCAACGTTCTTACTATGTAGGAGATGCTTCGGTCTATCTCTTCGGAAAGAATGGCGAGGCACCTAATGACAGTATCTTGTACAAGAATCTGAATATTCACTATTATGATAAACTGCAGGTCCGTCCGAATATGCTCTATCGATGGATGAACTATCAGCAGTTTGTACGGAGCAAACAGATGAGGGCTTCCAACCGTACCCGTCTTTATAGCCAGTAGTGACACCG
>OAUH01001156.1_pt1 | contig 11607 bp, 10 predicted proteins | sample 1495121 | NCBI WGS metagenome assembly OAUH01 (sample SAMEA2580006, study PRJEB22360) | human gut metagenome | reverse complement strand
CCCAGCACCACCGCCCGCGGTTGCCGGGTCTCCCCGCCCCCCTGCCGCTGCCCGCCATCCACTGGCTGTGCGGGGTGCTGTTCGTGCTCACGCTGATCGACCTCGTCGTCACGGTGTGCGGCATCATGCATTTCGAGAACAGTCTCGACAATCTCATGGCCGCCATGACGCATTACGGAGACGCCATGAAGGTCGCCGTCAGCGATGTCACCGGCAAGATGAGCGAATCGTGGAAATCCGGCAAAGAGATGTCGTTCGACTTCATGATGCGGGTCAGGGACGCGGCGATGTCCATCTTCAACCGTCAGCAGCGTCGAATGATCGCCTCGTTCCCGAAACTGCGCACCGAACGCAACAACGATGTGCTGGAGCAGCTGCGCCGGATTCTCGAAAGCCTGTACCGTCACTGACGGCCGGATTCAAGCGACGAACCGGGGAGCATTCCCCGACGTTTCGCGGGCAGCCGTCCTGGCGCATGCTGTCGATATGTTCTGCGAGACTGATAGATGCACAATGCCCAGAATTTGATAGGGAGTACCAATATCCATGGCTCACGTCACCGATTTCAAAGAGGCCGGATTCGATTCCGTCCTTGAAGAACTGGAATGGCGCGGGTTGATTTCCCAGTCCACCGACAGGAAACAACTCGCCGAAGCGTTGAACGGGGAGCCGGTCACCTATTATTGCGGCTTCGACCCGACCGCGGCGTCGCTGCATATCGGCAATCTCGTGCAGCTGATCAACATGCGTCACCTTCAGGCCGCCGGGCATCATCCGATCGCCTTGGTCGGCGGCGCGACCGGTCTGATTGGCGACCCCCGCCAGTCGGGCGAGCGCACCCTCAACCCGAAGGACGTCGTCGCCGGCTGGGCCGAACGGCTCAAGCGGCAGATCGGCGGCATTCTGGAAACCTACGGCGACAATCCGGTGCGTTTCGTCTCCAATTACGACTGGACCGCGCAGATGTCCGTCATCGACTTCCTGCGCGACGTCGGTAAGAACTTCCGACTCGGCACCATGCTGGCCAAGGACACGGTCGCGCGTCGTCTGAACTCCGAGGAGGGCATCTCCTTCACGGAATTCAGCTACCAGGTGCTGCAGGGCAACGACTTCCTTCACCTGTTCGACGAGTACGGCTGCACGCTGGAAATCGGCGGATCCGACCAGTGGGGCAACCTGACCTCCGGCATGGACCTGATTCGCAAGGTGCGCGGCGTCACGGTGAACGTGTTCACCAGCCCGATCATCACCGACGCCACCGGAAAGAAATTCGGCAAATCCGAAGGCAACGCGGTGTGGCTCGATGCCACCATGCTCAGCCCGTACCGGTTCTACCAGTTCTGGTTCAACCGCCCCGACGTCGAGATGGAAGGCCTGCTCAAGGCATTCACGTTCCTGCCAAAGGCCGAGATCGAACGACTCGCCGAAGAATCGCGCACCAATCCCGGCGCACGCGAAGCCCAGCGCACCCTCGCATGGGAAGTGACCAGCTTCGTGCATGGCGAGGCCGCGACGCAGGCGGCGATCGACGCGTCCGCAGCCCTGTTCGGGCGCGGCGGCGACCTTGCCTCCATCGACGAGGACACGCTTGAAGCCGCCATCGACGGACTCAAGATAGAGGACGAGTCCGGTGCCAAGACGTTCGCGTCCGTCGGCATCGACGACCGCATCACCGAGGCCGGGGTGAAGGCAGGCCTGTTCAAGTCTATTTCCGAGGCCCGCAAGACCATCAAGTCCGGTGGCGTGTATCTGAACAACAACCGTGTGACCGACGAAGAGCAGACGTTGGGTCAGGACGATTTCCTGCACGGTCGTTTCGCGCTCATCCGCCGCGGCAAGAAGGCGCTCGGCGTCGTCGAGAAGCACTGATTCGTTCCTGCTCCCCCTGGCGGGGAGCTGCCGGCCAGGGCCGGCTGGGGTGGTTGCGCCGGCACGGAGACCATCCCGCTCATCGTGACATCGCATCGCAACAACAGACTTTGCATTAAGAAAGGCATACACGTATGGCAGAAGAACAGGGTCGCTCCGGCGGCAAATCATACGGCAACCGCGGTTACGGCTCCGGACGTTCCGGCGGTTACCGCAAGTCGGGCGGTTACCGCAAGGACGGCGACCGCGGCGGATTCCGTCGCGACGGCGAGCATGGCGGATACCGCGGCAAGGGCGGTTTCCGCAAGGATGGGGAGCGCCGTGACTTCCACAAGGGTGGTTTCCGCAAGGATGGTGATCGTGGTGGTTTCCGTCGCGATGACCGTCGTGATGGTGACCGTCGTGATTTCCATCGTGGTCCGCGTCGTGACGGTGATCAGGGCGGGTTCCGCCGGGATGGCGGTTTCCGCAAGGATGGGGAGCGCCGTGACTTCCACAAGGGTGGTTTCCGCAAGGATGGTGATCGTGGTGGTTTCCGTCGCGATGACCGTCGTGATGGTGACCGTCCGTTCCGTCGTGATGGTGAGCGCGGCGGTTTCCGTCGTGATGACCGTCGTGATGGTGATCGTCGTGATTTCCATCGTGGTCCGCGTCGTGACGGTGATCAGGGCGGGTTCCGCCGGGATGGCGGTTTCCGCAAGGATGGGGAGCGCCGTGACTTCCACAAGGGTGGTTTCCGCAAGGATGGTGATCGTGGTGGTTTCCGTCGCGATGACCGCCGCGGCGGCGACAACCCGCGTTACCGTCGCGATGACCGCCGCGACTTCCATCGTGATGGCGATCGCCCGCGCTATCAGCGCGATGACCGCCGCGACGGCGAGCGTCGCGAGTTCTCCGCCGAGGAGAAGCGCGAATATCGGGAGCAGAAGCGTCAGGACTATATGAACGGTCCCCGTCGCAATTCCGACGGCACGGTAAGCTACCCTTCGCAGAACCCCTATACGGATCGTCGTCCGAACGAGCCGAAGATGCCCAAGGGCATGGAATGGTCCATGCTGTCCAAGGAAGAGCGTGAACGCCTGCGCGGCCTGTCCAAGGAGCACGCCGAGAACATCGGCCTGCACATCCTCGCCGCCTATGCGCTGGAGGAGAAGGATCCCGAACTGGCCCTCGCCCACGCCAAGTGGGCTGCTCATCAGGCGTCGCGCATCGATTTCTCCCGTGAGACGCTTGCCTTCATCGCGTACCGTCAGGGCGATTACAAGCTCGCCCTGCGTGAGTTCCGCACCGCGTACCGCATGAACGGCTTCCTCGACTACCTGCCGTTCATCGCCGACTGCGAACGCGGCAACGGCGATCCCAAGAAGGCCATCGAAGTGGTGCGCTCCGACGATGCCAAGGCGTTGCATGGCGAGGCGAAGGCCGAGATGTTCCTGGTCTATGCCGGTGCCCTCGCCGACCTCAAGATGTGGGACAAGGCCATCGAGATCGTCCACACGCTCGGACGTTCCAAAGGGCTGCCGGGCGAATACCGCATGCGTGCCGTGCAGGCCGAGCAGTACTTCCTCGACGAGTGCGGCCGTACCGAGGAGGCCGCCGCATTGGACGACCTGCTCGACCGTCTCGAAACCCAGTACGCCGAAGCCGATGAGGACGAGACCGTGGACGACGTGATTATCGATCACGACATGGAGCACTTCACCGATGACGAGCTCGACATGCTCGGCATCAGCGAGGACGACGCCCAGTTCGCGCCCGACGACTACGACGACATGTACGGCGGCTCCGAAGACGGATACGGCGACGAGTCGGACGATGCCGAATCGGATGACTCCGATGACTCAGCCGATGCCGAAGCCGGCCAGAACCCCGATGCCGAAGACGAGGCGTCCCTTGACGGCCCGCTGGCCGACGAGGAGGAGCTGACGGCCAAGGAGACCGAAGAAGGCGCCGAATCCTTCACCGACCCCGCCGACCAGAACGCCGATGACACCGGCGAAGCCGCTGATGAAGCCGAGGACGCGGAACCCGCCGAAGCCGACGATGCACAGACGGACGAAGCGGAAGCTTTGGATGCCGCCGAACCGGCTGCGGAAGCGCAGGACGAGTGACGCGCATGAACGCCATGCTCAAATCCACCGACCGTCCCATATCTCAGACGTACCGGCTGGCGCTGCTCGATCTGGACGGCGTCGTCTACCGGGGCAAGAACCCGGTGGAACACGCCGCCGATTCCATCAGGGCGGCGCAGCGTGCGGGAATGCAGGTGGAATACACCACCAACAACTCCTCCCGTTTCCAGCGCGTCGTCGCCGAGCAGCTTCGAGGCTTCGGCCTTGACGTCGAACCGCGGCAGGTCATCACCTCGTCCGTGGTGGCCGCCCGCATGGTGGCCCGGCACGTTCCGGCCGGAGCGCGCATCCTCGTGCTGGGTGCCGAGCATCTGCGCGAGGAAGTGGCCGGTCAGGGACTCACCGTGGTAGACCATGCCGAGGACACCCCGGAGGCGGTCATCCAGGGATGGTATCCGGACATGACGTGGCAGCAAATGGCGGAGGTCTCGTACGCGGTGGAGCGGGGCGCGCTGTATCTCGTCACCAACCGCGACCTGACCATTCCCCGCGAGCTCGGCATCGCGCCGGGATGCGGTTCCATGATCCAGGCGGTCATCAACGCGACCGGCGTCGAGCCGATCGCATCCGCGGGCAAGCCCGAGTCTGCCATGTACGACGAGGCCCGACTGCTGGCCGCGGGAAACGAGACGGAGCCGGTCAGTCGTGAATCGTGCCTGGCGATAGGCGACCGTCTCGATACGGACATCGAGGCCGGCAACCGCGGCGGATACGATTCCCTCGCGGTGCTGACCGGCGTCACCAACCCGCATGAGCTGATGACGGCGCCGGCGCATCTGCGCCCGTCCTATATCGTCCGCGACCTGCGCGGACTGCAGGAGGCCCAGCCATCCACCGATGCGAGCGACGGCAACGTCTGGACGTGCGCCGACGCGACCGCCCGGCTGGAAGACGACTCACTGACGGTGAGCGACGCGACCGACATCAACGCCCTGCGCGCGGCCTGCGCCGCTGCATGGACGTACGCCGACAACGGTGGGGACATCGGTTCGGTCTCATTGCCGGAATTCTCACTGTGATCATCGCCGCCCGCCGCAAGGCCGGCGGCGTTTTCCGTGACGTGCAGAGGCACATGAAACACTGGGCATAAGGAGCGGCCATGCCGGACGATATCACCGAACGTTACCCACAGCTCGCCGACCTTGACGGCAAAGACGACGACCAGCGCATCGAGGTATTCCGCGACGTGCTCGGCCAGCTGCAGCGCGAGCTCGACGAGAACCACTGAAAGACAAGGCCGCTGGCAGGGAAACCACCGGATGTGAAAGGTGCAGGAATGGAACGTCTTGATGCGCTCATCGTCGGTCTGGGATTGGTGCCGAGCCGCTCCAAGGCACAGCGGCTGATCCGTGACGGCCATGTGCTGGTCGACGGTGTCGCCGTCACCAAACCGGCCGCGAACGTGGCCACCGCGTCCTCGATCACCGTCGACAAGGGCGACGACTACGTGTCTCGCGGCGCGTACAAGCTGATCGGCGCCTTCGACGAGTTCTCCGGTCGAGGCCTGCCTTCGCCGCGCGGCCTGCGCTGCCTGGACATCGGTGCCTCGACCGGCGGCTTCTGCGACGTGCTGCTGCGCAGGGGAGCCGCTCAGGTCATCGCCCTGGATGTGGGGCATGGTCAGCTCGATAGTCGTATCGCGCGCGACCCGCGCATCATCGAGATGAGCGGGGTCAACATCCGCGACGTGACCGCCGCGAATCTGCCGTATCGGCCGGACATGATCGTGTCGGACGTGTCCTTCATCTCCCTGACATACGTTATCCCGGTCATTGCGCGCATCGCCGCGCCCGGAGCCTCAGTGGTGCTGCTCGTCAAACCGCAGTTCGAAGTGGGCAAGGGCAATCTCGGCAAGGGCGGTATCGTGGAGGACCGGCATCTGCGCGATCAGGCGCTGGAGACGGTCGTCGATTGCGCGAACCAGCATGGGTTGACGGTTGCGGGAACCGCCCCGTCACCGATCGAGGGCACCCACGGGAACACGGAGTTCCTGCTGTTCGCCCGCATGGATGACATCGCCGCAAAGGCCGACTGAAAAACGCCGCATCGCGCGCGGATTCGTCGTCCGTGTCACGTATTGCGCAGATACACACGCTTGGCGGCACCGGATACCAGCAATACGCTGGACGTGCTGTCCATGGCGAGCTTCGTGATGCACGAGGCGCGTTCCACATGCGATTCGTCAGTCAACCGTATGAAGACGCCCTGCATCAGGGTGCAGATGAGCCTGCTGACACGCAAATCGCCGCCGATGATTCGTTCGGCGTTGCTCGTCCGGGTGAATTCCGTCATGCCGCTGCGCCCGAACATGGCGCTTGACAGGGGAGTCATCCGCAGCCGTTCGGTGCGCAGCTCGTCCGCGTCCAACGTGCCCTGCATATCCAGGTATCTCGTGACGATGCATGAACGGTTGCGCAGCAGTCCGCGAACGGTCATGCCGCCAGGGCACATGACATCGCCCTGCACGATGATCTTGCCGGTGAAATCCAGAGCGGAGCAACGCAGGTCGCCTCCGACATGCAGTTCGCCATGCCCGCTGATTCTGTTGACATGCATGTCGCCGCGGCAGGTCAGACGCCCCTCGCAATGCACGTTCCCGCCGTCGAGCCCCATCGCATCGAACGAGCCGCGGGCACGCAAACCGTCGAATCGCATGCCGGCATCGCAGGAGCAGCTTCCATTCGTCGTCACGTTTTGATACGAGCCGTCGGGCACATGCCCGTCAACCATCGTGATATTGCCCATTGCGCCACCCTCGCCGCCGCCATGTCGTTACGTTGCGACGACTGTGCCGCAACATCTTTTTGACTGTACCAATTGGATGGCGCTGCGGCACGTGCCTGCGTTCAGTATGTGGTCATACGGGGGTATGGAGGGGATGCCTGGCGTCGGTCAGCCGCGAATGAACTTGTCGATGTTGTCCTGCTTGCCCATGATGACGAGTTCGTCGTTGCGGTGCATGACCAGTTCCTTGGAACCGTACTGGAACTCGCTGCCGGGCGCCTTGATGCCGACGACGGTGACGCCGTAGCGTTCGTTGACCTTCGCGTCCGCGATGGAATAGCCGACCACGTGCGAAGGCGTGTGGATCTTGACGACGGTGTGCGAGCCCTCGATCTCGATGTAATCCAGATAGTTTCCGGACACCAGATGCCCGACGCGCTTGCCTGCATCCGTTTCGGCGTTGATGATGTGACGCGCTCCGATGCGCTGCAGGATGCGCGCGTGCTCCTTCGACACCGATTTCGCCCAGATGTCGCTGATGCCGGCGTCCAGCAGGTTTCCGGCGGTGATCACCGACGCCTCGACGCTGTCTCCGATGGCGACGACGGCGGTGTCGAAATCGGACGCGTTGAGCTGCTCGACGGCGAGCACGTCGGTCATGTCGGCCTGAACGGTGGGAACCTGCGCGGACCACCTGTTGACCAGTTCGGGATCCTTGTCGACGGCGAGCACGTCCTGCCCCATGGAATCCAACGTGGTCGCCACCGAACTGCCGAATCGTCCCAGTCCGACGACCAGAATGCTCCTGTTGTTGCGTGCCATGCCATCATCCTTTCCGCCGCCGTGCGCGGCGATGCGCCGGTGCCGCCGTCATGGACGCCGCCGATTCTCCGGGCGGCGGTGAACGGTACCGCTTCTACGTCATGATATGGCCATCCCTGGCCGTCCGACAAAGGCGGAGTCGGCGGCATCCGTCGGATGCAGACGGTATCGGTGGCGCCCTCAGCCGACCACGATGGGCTCGTTGGGGTATCGTATCGATTCCAAGGCGCGGGGCCTGTTGATCGCGTATGCGATCGTCATCGGACCGAGACGACCCACCACCATCGCCGTGGCGAGGATGAACAACGCCGCCGGATTGTCCTCGCGCGCCACGCCGACCGAATAGCCGCCGAGCCCGAACGACGAACAGGCGTCGAACAGGGCATCGGTGAGCGAGCAGCCCGAGGCGAGCATCAACGCCAGCGAAGCGCTCAGCACTAGGAACAGGCAGGCGGCGGTGATGCTCACCGCGGTCATCGCCACGCGCGTCGGAATCCGGCGCCGGAAGGCGTTGATGTCGGTGTGTCCGGTGAACGCGGCACGGCAGATCAGTAGGATGACCGCGAACGTCGTGACGCGGATGCCGCCGGCCGTGGAGGTGCTGCCGCCGCCGATGAACATGATGACGCTCATGAACACCTTCGTCGGCTCGCTCACCTGCGGCACCCAGCTCAGGTCGAAGCCGGAGCTGCGCGGCATTACCGCCGCGACGACCCCGTAACGCAGCCGCGTCTCCACGTCGGCGCCCTTGAACAGGAACGGGTTGTCCCATTCCACCAGCAGGAACCACGCCAGCGACAGCAGCACCAGCGAGAACGTCGTCACCAAGGTGATCTTGGTGTGCAGGCTCCAACGGCGTGGGGGAGTGCGGTGGCGGGCGCAGCGCATGAGGTTGAGCAGCACGGGAAATCCCAGCGTGCCGCAGAACGCGCTGGCCATGATCGGCATGCCGACCGCCCAGTTGTTGACGTGCAGGCCGGCGCCGTCCGGCGTGAAGCCGGCGTTGTTGTACGACATGACCGCGAAGAACAGCGCCTCCCGGGCGGTATGGCGGACATTGCCCCTGTTGATGCCGTACAGGCCGGGGAACAGGGCGAGGAACGTGACGGACTCGATGATGAACGTGGTGGCGATGACCACGGTGAGCACGCCGCGGATCTCGTTGAGTTTCGTGGTGCCGAGCTCGTTGGCGGTGAGCAGCCTCTGCGTGGCTTTCATGTGATGGTTGGCGGCCAGGGCGATCAGCGATGCGAACGTCATGACGCCCAAGCCGCCCATCTGCACCGACACCAGCAGCACCACCTGGCCGAACGCGGTCCAGTGCGTGGTCGCGTTCACGATGGAGATGCCGCATGTCGACAGTGCGGACACGGCGGTGAAGAACGCGGTGGAGAAGCTGGTCGGCTCCTCTTCGTGTGAGGAGACCGGCAGCAGCAACAGACTGGTGGACAGAGCCACCAGCAGCAGGAAGTAGATGATGGTCAGACGGCCGGGATGCGAGGTGAGATGGTGAATGAAGCTGCGTTTCCTGCGGGTGCGCTCCTCGGCGGCGGCCTTCTCGAACGTGTCGCCGGAGAACCACCACGCGTAGCCGTGCGATGCCTCGCGGTTCGCTGAGGACTCGTCAAAAACGAGATTTGACATGGTCCCCGCTCCTTCGTATGCGTCGGCGCGCGTCAAGCGCGGCAACAGACTGGTTGCACTCGCCATTTTAGTATTCTTTGGCGCTGATGCCGCCGTCGTCCGCATCGCGGGCGCGGGCCCGCCCGGCCCCGGATCGGTCTTCATGGACGCGCCGCCGGCGGCGCTTGCGTTTCGTTTTCGGCGGATAAACGGTTCGTGGCGCCTTATGGGATATTGTGGATGACAGTACGTGGTCGTTTCGGATGATGATGAGGTGTGCGATGGTCTGCGCTCGGCATGCAGTGGTGGTGACGCATTCGCGTCTGCGTGAAAGCGGCACGGTGGTGTCTGAGGCGGTCGACCGGCTGCGCAACGTCGGGTTCGAGGTGTCGATCATCGACAACGTCGAGGCGCCGCAGTTCGGCGGCGTGACCCACAAGGTCGACGAGGACACCGAGATCGTCGTGGTGCTTGGCGGCGACGGCACGATACTGCGGGCCGCTGAACTGGTGCATTGCACGCAGGTGCCGATTCTCGGCGTGAACATGGGTCATGTCGGTTTTCTGGCCGAATTCGAGAGTTTCCAGATGAGCGAGGCGATCCGGCGCGTCGCCGACCATGACTATTCGATTGACGAGCGCATGATCGCCCATGTAGATGTGTGGCTGCCGGGTGCGCATGAGCCGCTGCAGGACTGGGCGCTGAACGACATCACCTTGGAGCGCGCCGACCGTGGCAAGATGGTCGAGCTGTCGGTCCGGGTGGACGATGTGGAGATGAGTTCGTTCGGCTGTGACGGCGTCATCGTGTCGACGCCGACCGGATCCACCGCATACGCGTTCTCCGCGGGAGGGCCGATCATGTGGCCGAACGTCAAGGCGCTGCAGCTGGTGCCGCTGGCGGCGCATGCTCTGTTCGCCCGCCCGCTGATCATCGGCGCCGGCTCGACGTTCACTCTGGACATCCTCGACGATTCGTCGTCCGAAGGCTGGATCTGTTGCGACGGACGACGGCAGTGCGCCCTGCCGAAGGGGACCCGCGTCGAGGTGCGCGAGTCGAAGAGCACGTTGCGGCTGGCCCGGCTGTCCGGTGTGCCGTTCACGAACCGTCTGGTCACCAAATTCGATCTGCCGGTGGTCGGATGGCGCGAGCACGCGAGGAACGGTGGTTCCTCGGCGCAGCGCACGCGTGCAAGGGGTGCGGCGGACACGGCCGCGGTGCCTTCTTCCGGCGAGCAGGGGGCCGACCATGCTTGAGGAACTGGAAATTCATGACCTCGGCCCGATTCATCGTGCCCTGCTCACGCCGGCCGGGGGAATGACCGCGATCACCGGCGAGACCGGAGCGGGCAAGTCCATGCTGTTGAGCGCCATCCGGCTGATTTCCGGCGGACCGGCCAGCAGCGGGCGCGTGTCCCCGGGCGCTTCGGAGGCATGGGCGCAAGGCGTGTTCGCCGTGGATGACCGCGGCGGCGTGGCGCAGGAGGCCCGCGATGCCGGTGCCGTGCTGGAGGACGGGGAGTTGTACTTGTCGCGCACGGTGCCGGTGTCGGGCCGGTCCCGTGCCGTGCTGAACGGCAAGAGCGCCCCCCGCTCGGTCTTGGAATCACTGGCGTCGCAGTTGGTGACGATTCACGGGCAGGCCGACCAGTTGCGCATCGCCGCCGCATCCAGGCAGCGGGAGTTCCTTGACATGGTCGCCGGCGATGATGATCTGCTGGCGCGGTACCGTCATTCATGGGATGCTCTGCGCGATCTTGATGACCGTCTGGAACGGCTGCGCCATCAGGAGTCGTCCGCCAGACAGCGTGCGGACTATCTGCGCGAATCCATCCAGCGCATCAACCGCGCCGACCCCCAGCCCGGCGAGGACGAGGAGCTCAAAGGCCGTCGCGCCCGCATCGAGAACGCCGCCGATATCGCGCAGGGTGTCAGCCGGGCGCTTGCGGCGCTTGACGCCTCCCAGGTGGATGTCGACGCCGATTCATCGAGCGCGTCTGATCTGCTGAATCAGGCGATCTCCTCATTGCGCGACATCCGTGTCGACGGTGATTTCGGCGAATTGGCTGACCGTCTGGAATCCCTGAACGCGGATCTGTCGGATATCGTGTTCTCGCTGTCGCGTGAGCTTGACGGCGAGGAGAGCGTCGAGGATCTGGATGCCATCAACGCGCGCATCCACGAGCTGGGCGAGCTGACCCGGCGCTGGGGGCCGACGCTGCAGGACGTGATTGCATGGCGCGACAAGGCGACGTTCGAGGTCGAGGATCTGGACGCGTCTCCTGAGAAGGTCGCCCAGCTGCAGGACGAGCGCGAAGCCGCATTCGACCGGGCCCTGCAGGATGCCGGGGCGCTGAGCGAGGCGCGACGGGCCGCGGCGCAGTCGCTGGCCGCCACCGTCACCCACGAGCCGTCGTCGCCGGCCCTGAGCTCCAATG
>OAUH01001121.1_pt1 | contig 11980 bp, 10 predicted proteins | sample 1495121 | NCBI WGS metagenome assembly OAUH01 (sample SAMEA2580006, study PRJEB22360) | human gut metagenome | reverse complement strand
CAGTTACTCTTACCCCTTTCCGGCCCTTTCGGCGGGCCCCCCTGCCGATATCACGACACTCTGTGGCCTGTGCCGCAATTTATTGCGTAACTCCTCTTCTGTTCTGATGCAGGTAACATTGCCGACAGAACCGGTTGATAGAGCTGCGAACTGCGCTGGTACAATTCCTGAGGGACAGAAAAGAACGAAACGCATCCTTCCCTCACAGATGTCAGTACGCCAGCACGCTGTACAGGCTGTACAGCGTGCCTCCCAATCCTGCAGCCCAGAACAGTAGAAATATTTTGGCTCCTACACTGTAGCGAGTCCGTATGCGCCGCAGTGGGTGGTAGTAACAACGCTGCTGTGTCATAACAATCCTGGTCTTTTTTTAGATATATTTTTTCTTTGTCCGGAAAGTACTTTTCCGGAAATGGCGTCAGAATTTATTGATTCACCAACGGCAACTTTCTCTGGATAAAGGATTCCGGATACCATGTTCTGCACATACTGAGTGAGTCGATGAGCGGAATGTTGTCCGATATATTTTGCATGTAGCCGTATATTCCGTTTCACTCTGCTGTCACCGCATCCCGTATAGAGCAGCCTGAAATCGCTCAGTGTTCCCAGTCCAAGTTTCATTAAAGCCCGTGTGGCAATCGCATGCAGGGTCTTTGAACTGCGTTGTTCATAACGGGCAATCTCACTGAAACTCATACCCTGCATCAGAATCTTAAGCACGCTCAACTCCCGTGCAGTCAGGAGCCAGAAATCGCTCATATCGCCGGGCAAAGGACGCAGTAACCAGCGGATAATTTGATTCTGATAACGACTCGCTGTCAGCATGGTGCCGATGCGTGGGAAGCCGTTATACAGACTTGCAGCAGGAGCATTATCGAACCAGTCGGAGTCACCGGTCAGGCAGACCTGCCATTGCCCGGCATCACTCCGCAAACGGGCGAGACAAGCCAGAAGAACCAACTCCCCTGAAGGAAGCGAAGGGATATCAGCTAACAGGTAGCCACAGGAGGTCTTTAAAACGAATTCAACCTCTGTAGTGACGTTGCTGTACACCCGCACGATATACCTGTCCGTTGGGATGAGAGACTCCAGTGCCAACCTGGTGAACTGACAGGCACTGATAATAACCAGAGGCTTCTTCATTCAGACTCGTCCACGCCATTGCTACAAAACCTGACATTTTGATTCAAAATGTCAGGTTTGGTTTAATAGCCTGAATATTTAATTTTCTTGGAATATAAATCTAATTTGTTTGGTTTTTATTGTTTTTAATTTTGTGTTATTTAACAATATGGGCGAAAGTTAATCACTGGTATGACCTTTGTGATTAATCATTTTAAATCATGGGGTTATTTTAATTTAGCTAGAAATATCAACATGTTATGTGTTTTATTTAATTGAATGGGCTGTTTTTTTATGGAAGAATTGAGGAAAACGTAGGAATCTGACATTTTGAATCAGAAGGTACTGTTTTAACGAGGCTTTTTTTTCCACACCCCTTTAAAACGAGCAGCATTACTGGCTGTGTATCTGACAGTATGCTGAATATTTCGATGACCCAGATAATCCTGAAGTAGTCGGGTATCGACACCATTGTCAGCCAGAGCAAAACCACAGGCATGACGTAACATATGAGGATGTGCTTTTACAGCTAATCCTGCACGTTTTCCAGCCTCACGAATGATAGAAAAAAAATGTTGTCTGCTGATAGGGCGGCGTTTCCGGGAGAGAAAAAGCCAGTCTCCTTCAACTCCGTTTTCAATTAACTTCCTCTGCTTAAGCCACAACTTGATCAAATTATATTCATCAGGAAGAAGAGGATGTGTTGTCGAGAAACCATTTTTAATACGCCGAATATTAAGTTGTTTTCCAGATGCATCAATATCGGATAAACGTAAATCAAGAAGTTCACTGGCCCTAAAACCGTGAATGAAAGCCATCATAATCAGACAGCGATTTCTTTCAGGAAAGGACATGCTCTGGGCTGCATCCATCAGCCTGTAGACTTCATCCTGTGTGAGATATTTTCTCGTCATACGCCACCGTGTACAGTTGTAAAAAAAAGAGAGGCACACCCAGATAAGTATGCCTGCAATCAGAACGTTATCGATGTAATCTCATTATCTCATTAATAAGATTTTTTGAATAGTAGTTCTACGCAACAGATTAAATATGAACTATTTATTGTGCAGCTTTTCTACAAGTCATTTTTAATGCGTGTTTTTATCTACTATAATGTGAAAAAATAAATATTAAAACTATGAGTGACAGGTCGTGTGGGATGTGTATTACGTCTAACGTTTTAGTAATTTTTTATTAGTTATGAGATATTTAACATCATTTCCTGTGAGATTGTCTTGTTGTGTATCCAATTGATTTTACTTTTGTTTTTTTGATGCATAAATTTGGAGGATAGAAAGTAAGATTAGCTTAATATCAATGATATGAATTTGTAAATACATATTGTTGCAAGGTGTTCTTTACTTTTTTGGTCGTGAGTAAATCATTGTTAATGGGTTCTACTCATAAATTAAAAATATTCATTTAAATGATTTTTACTTTTTGTATATCTCAATTTGTTTATTTTGCATTCATTTGATGGAGAGTATTCCAACACTTTTTATTTTTCGCAAAAAACTTATTAACAACTTTTTATTATCAATTGAAAATTAATGTAAACTAAAATGTTAGCGAAGCGATAATCTTGTGCTAAAAAATATTTAAGCATGATGATTAATTAAAGAAGAGTAAAAATAAATCACTGCTAATAAATTATACGAATCGTGTTTAAAGCTCCATGTGGTTTTGGTCTGACTTATTTTTGTACTCGTTACAAGAACCCTTTTCGTATATGCTAACCGTGAGCGGGAATGAACAGGTAACCATAGCCAGGAACATTAGCGGCGTAATTCTTAAGCTGAGTGGTATTTCATCTGTAGTTTATCTGTGTATGCATAGCACCTTCATCAGCCAGATTGAGCAAGTCAGCTTAGAATTTGCTGGCGAGATTGTCACGATGAAGCATGAGAGTTACCTCAGTGTTTTATATAAGGATTCGGTCCTCATAGTAGAACGGTAACTCTCAATCTGATCGGTTCCTGAGTCAGTTCACATCACGACTCATTTTTTCGCTCTCACCGGCATCCCATTTGCCACAAAATATCCCGCCGTGCTCCTCGGCAACGCTTCCTTCCCACGAATCATATCCGCTATTTTCTCGCCAATCATAATCGTCGTGGCGTTCAAATTGCCGGTGATAATTTGCGGCATAATTGACGCATCCACCACGCGCAGGCCTTCCAGCCCGTGTACGCGGCCTTCGCCGTCAACCACAGCCATCTCGTCATAACCCATTTTGCAGGTACCGCACGGATGAAACGCGGTTTCGGCGTGGTTACGCACGAACTCATCGAGCTGCTCATCCGTCTGGCATTCGACACCAGGGCTGATTTCGCGGCCACGGTATTGATCCAGCGCGGGTTGATGCATGATCTCGCGGGTGATGCGAATTGCGTCGCGGAACTCCTGCCAGTCCTGCTCGTGCGACATGTAGTTAAACAGAATTCCCGGATGCTGGTGCGGGTCGCGGGATTTAATCCGCACATGCCCACGGCTTGGCGAGCGCATCGATCCGACATGGAGCCGTTATAGTTAATCGCCACTGGCAGGAAATGGTACTGAATATTCGGCCACGCAAATTCCTCACGGCTGCGAATAAATCCGCCTGCTTCAAAGTGGTTGCTGGCACCAACGCCGGTGCCGCCAAACAGCCACTCCGCACCGATTCTCGGCTGATTCCACCACTGCAGAGCAGGGTAGAGGGAAACCGGTTCTTTGCACTCGTATTGCAGATACATCTCCAGGTGATCCTGAAGATTTTCGCCGACGCCGGGTAATTCATGCACCAGCGGAATATCAAACTCCGCCAGCAGTTCAGCGTTGCCGACGCCGGAGCGTTGCAGGATCTGCGGTGAAGCAATCGCGCCTGCACATAACAGCACTTCTTTATTCGCCGCCGCGCGGGTCGGAATGGTGCTGTCGCCTTCCAGCCACTCGACGCCCACCGCGCGTTTGCCGTCAAAAATGATGTGATCGGTCATGGCGTGAGTACGAATGGTCAGGTTAGGGCGCGATTTGGCCTGATCGAGATAGCCACGCGCGGTGCTGGCGCGACGGCCATGCGGCGTGACGGTGCGATCCATCGGGCCAAAACCTTCCTGCTGATAGCCGTTGAGATCGTCCGTGCGCGGGTAGCCTGCCTGCATGCCCGCTTCAATCATCGCTTCAAACAGCGGATTGACGCCGGGTTTGGAGGTGGTGACGCTCACCGGGCCATCGCCACCGTGGTAATCGTTCTCGCCCACATCGCGAGTCTCGGCCTTGCGGTAGTAGGGCAGGCAGTCGAGATAACTCCAGTTCTCCAGACTAGGTTCTTGTGCCCAGTTATCGAGATCCAGCGCATTGCCACGGATGTAGCACATACCGTTGATCAGCGATGAACCGCCCAGACCTTTGCCGCGTCCGCACTCCATGCGGCGGTTGTTCATAAACGGTTCGGGTTCCGTCTCATAGGCCCAGTTATAGCGTTTGCCCTGTAGCGGGAACGCCAGCGCGGCGGGCATCTGGGTGCGGAAGTCAAAGCGATAGTCCGGGCCGCCTGCTTCAAGCAGCAGCACGGTTGTGTTCGGATCTTCAGTCAGACGGGTAGCGAGAACGTTGCCGGCTGAGCCGGCACCAATAATGATGTAGTCAAATTGCAAATAAACCTCCTGGTTAGAATATGGACTGGAATTTAGCCATCTCAACCTGGATGGACTTCACCTGGGTGTAACTCTGGAGCGTCATCACGCCGTTCTCGCGACCAATGCCGGAGTGTTTGTAGCCGCCAACGGGTATCTCTGCCGGGGATTCGCCCCAGGTGTTGATCCAGCAAATACCCGCTTCCAGCTGATGAATGACGCGATGCGCGCGTTCCAGGCCCCCCGTCACGATCCCCGCCGCCAGACCGTAGTCGGTATCGTTAGCGCGGCGAATGACTTCGTCTTCCGACTCGTAGGTCAGAATGGACATCACCGGCCCGAAAATCTCTTCGCGCACAATGGTCATATCGTCGCTGCAATCGGTGAACACGGTCGGTGCAACCCATGCGCCGTTATCGAAGCTATCCCCCTTCAGTACATTGCCGCCGCACAGTACGCGCGCGCCTTCCTCTTTGCCTTTGGCGATATAGCGCAGCACGTTATCGCGATGCGGGAAGCTGACCAGCGGGCCGAAGTTAGTTTGCGGATCGAAAACGTCGCCCGCGCGAATGCGCTCAACGCGCGCCAGAACCTTTTGTTCAAATGCGGCTTTGCATTTCGTCGGAACGAAGACGCGAGTGCCGTTGGTACACACCTGACCGGAGCTGAAGAAATTCGCCATCATGGCGATATCGGCGGCGAGATCGAGATCCGCATCGTCGAAAACGATCAGCGGTGATTTACCGCCCAGCTCCATGGTCACTTCTTTCAGGGAGGAAGCTGCCGAGTTAGCCATCACTTTTTTGCCGCTGGCGACGCCGCCGGTAAATGACACTTTGGCAATGCCCGGATGATCGGTCAGATATTGCCCGGTCTCCGCGCCCACGCCCGGCAACACGTTAAATACACCGTCCGGCAGGCCCGCTTCGCTGTAAATTTCAGCCAGCTTTAACGCGGTAAGCGGGGTGACTTCGCTCGGTTTGAAGATCATCGCGTTACCCGCCGCCAGCGCGGGGGCGGATTTCCACAAAGCAATCTGGATCGGGTAGTTCCATGCGCCAATCCCCGCCACTACGCCCAGCGGTTCGCGGCGGGTATAAACAAATGACGTCTCACGCAACGGGATCTGGCTGCCTTCCAGCGCCGGGATCAGCCCGGCATAGTACTCCAGCACGTCCGCACCGGTAACGATATCGACGGTTGAGGTTTCCGAATATGCTTTTCCGGTGTCGAGGGTTTCCAGTTTTGCGAGTTCGTCATTGCGTTCACGCAGAATATCAACGGCCCGACGCAGAATACGCGAGCGTTCCATAGCGGTCATCGCCGCCCAGATTTTTTGCCCTTGTTGGGCACTCTTCACGGCGCGATCGACATCCTCACGCCCGGCGGCCTGCACGGTCGCCAGCACGTTACCGTTGGCCGGGTTAATGGTCTCGAAGGTGCGACCGCTGGTGGCGGAGGTATAACCACCATGTATATAAAGCTGCTGTTCTGCCATTCGGGACATCACGTCTCCTCGGTTAATCGGTGGGTAAATGCTGAGTAATAAAGTGACGGGTCAGCGAGTGTGCGAGAGGTTTATCCAGCGGTTTGCCGCTCAGTGCCGCGCGCAGCCATAATCCGTCAATTAGCGCGGCAAGGCCGTAGCCCGCTTCCTGTGCCTGTTGGCGCGGTAACTCGCGGCGAAATTCGCTCACCAGATTCGACAATAAGCGGCGGCTACTGACCTGCTGCAAGCGATAGAGCATCGGCTGATGCATACTGCTGGCCCAGAAGGCCAGCCAGGCTTTCATCGCCGCACTGCTCACCTGGGTTTCATCGAAGTTTCCGCCAACAATCGCCTGTAATCGCCGCTCTGCACTGCCCTGCGGAAGTGCATGTAATCGATTCAAAACCGCGTCACGCAGCTGACTGGTGATATCGCGCATGGTTGCTTCCAGCAGACCATTTTTGTCCCTGAAATAGTGGCTGATGATCCCCGTAGAAACGCCTGCACGGCGGGCGATCTGCGCGATCGTTGCATCGTGCATGCCCACTTCATTTATTGCTTCCAGCGTGGCGTCGATCAGTTGTCTGCGCCGGATCGACTGCATTCCCAATTTGGGCATTTTCGCCACTCCATTCATCAGCGTTGTTTATCTATTAAAGCGGTTATTGATTGGACGTTCAATATAAAATGTGTCTTAATTGTTACTAATTTGATTTTAAATGGTAACAGTAACAGTGGGGATACTGGATGACAGACCTTTCACACAGCAGGGAAAAGGACAAAATCAATCCGGTGGTGTTTTACACTTCCGCCGGACTGATTTTGTTGTTTTCCCTGACAACGATCCTGTTTCGCGACTTCTCGGCCCTGTGGATTGGCCGCACGCTGGACTGGGTTTCTAAAACCTTCGGTTGGTACTATCTGCTGGCGGCAACGCTCTATATTGTCTTTGTGGTCTGTATCGCTTGTTCGCGTTTTGGTTCGGTGAAGCTCGGGCCAGAACAATCAAAACCGGAATTCAGTCTGCTGAGTTGGGCGGCGATGCTGTTTGCTGCCGGGATCGGTATCGACCTGATGTTCTTCTCCGTAGCCGAACCGGTAACGCAGTATATGCAGCCGCCGGAAGGCGCGGGACAGACGATTGAGGCCGCGCGTCAGGCGATGGTCTGGACGCTGTTTCACTACGGCTTAACCGGCTGGTCGATGTATGCGCTGATGGGCATGGCGCTCGGATACTTTAGCTATCGTTATAATTTGCCGCTCACTATCCGCTCGGCGCTGTACCCGATCTTCGGTAAACGGATTAACGGGCCGATAGGTCACTCAGTGGATATTGCTGCGGTGATCGGCACCATCTTCGGTATTGCCACTACGCTCGGTATCGGTGTGGTGCAGCTTAACTATGGCTTGAGCGTGCTGTTTGATATTCCCGATTCGATGGCGGCGAAAGCGGCACTGATCGCCTTGTCGGTGATCATCGCCACTATCTCGGTGACATCCGGTGTTGATAAGGGCATTCGCGTGTTATCGGAACTCAACGTTGCGCTGGCGCTGGGATTGATTCTGTTCGTGTTGTTTATGGGCGACACCTCGTTCCTGCTTAATGCACTGGTGCTGAATGTTGGCGACTATGTGAATCGCTTTATGGGCATGACGCTCAACAGTTTTGCCTTCGACCGTCCGGTTGAGTGGATGAATAACTGGACGCTCTTCTTCTGGGCATGGTGGGTGGCATGGTCGCCGTTTGTCGGCTTGTTCCTGGCGCGTATCTCGCGTGGGCGTACCATTCGCCAGTTCGTGCTGGGCACGTTGATTATTCCGTTTACCTTCACGCTGTTATGGCTCTCGGTATTCGGCAATAGCGCGCTGTATGAAATCATCCACGGCGGCGCGGCATTTGCCGAGGAAGCGATGGTCCATCCGGAGCGCGGCTTCTACAGCCTGCTGGCGCAGTATCAGGCGTTTACCTTTAGCGCCTCCGTCGCCACCATTACTGGCCTGCTATTTTATGTGACCTCGGCGGACTCCGGTGCGCTGGTGCTGGGGAATTTCACCTCGCAGCTTAAAGATATCAACAGCGACGCCCCCGGCTGGCTGCGCGTCTTCTGGTCGGTGGCGATTGGCCTGCTGACGCTAGGCATGCTGATGACCAACGGGATATCCGCGCTGCAAAACACCACGGTGATTATGGGCCTGCCGTTCAGCTTTGTGATCTTCTTCGTGATGGCGGGGTTGTATAAATCTCTGAAGGGAGAAGATTACCGCCGTGAAAGTGCCAACCGCGATACCGCACCGCGACCGCTGGGTCTTCAGGATCGCCTGAGCTGGAAAAAACGTCTCTCGCGCCTGATGAATTATCCGGGCACGCGTTACACTAAACAGATGATGGAGACGGTCTGTTATCCGGCAATGGAAGAAGTGGCGCAGGAACTGCGGTTGCGCGGCGCGTACGTGGAGCTAAAAAACCTGCCGCCGGAAGAGGGACAACAGTTGGGGCATCTGGATTTGTTGGTGCATATGGGCGAAGAGCAGAACTTTGTCTATCAGATTTGGCCGCAGCAATATTCAGTGCCGGGCTTTACCTACCGCGCACGTAGCGGGAAATCGACCTACTACCGGCTGGAAACCTTCCTGTTAGAAGGCAGCCAGGGCAACGACCTGATGGACTACAGCAAAGAGCAGGTGATCACCGATATTCTCGACCAGTACGAGCGGCACCTTAACTTTATCCATCTCCATCGTGAAGCGCCGGGCCATAGCGTGATGTTCCCGGACGCGTGATTGTTATTGCATAAAACCGCGCCATGTCTGCATATGGCGCGGTTTCTCTTACCTCTTGATACGTTATATCTGTACAGTTAAGCCCTTAGTATCGATTGATGATTGCCAGGCAACAGATAATAAAAAAGAAAAGAACTATTGAAGCCCAAAAACTACGTTTGGACTGTTGTGAATGTTCAATAAGCTTAGTCTTATTTAATGTAAATATTGGTGCTAATTTGAAATGACGCTTTATTCATGGGGAACGCGTAGCGCAAATCAACTAAAATCAATGTAACCGTTTGTTGTTTAAGGTTTAATTGTCTGTGTCTGATATTTTATTGATTGTTTTAAATATTGTTTTTATTGTCATTGTTATAATGTTGGCTATCTATTGCTGAATGGATTCAGTCTTAAAAAGCAGGTTGTTAAGGGATAGGCATGGAGTAATGACGTGTATGCATAACCAACATCTTTACTCATTATGTCATTGAATGTTGACGCTATGTGTTTATGAGGTTGAGGTATTTTCAGTTGATCTGGATTGTTAAATTCATATAATGCGCCTTTACTCATGAATGGGCGTCAATACGTAGTGGGAAATTATAAATATCGAAATAGTCCAACTACTTCTTTATTACCAAAAATGAGTATCTGAATTTTAATATTGCATTCTTGCGTGATTATCTCCTGAGTTTGACTTGTGATTACCTTTTTAAGGTATTTAGCGTAACTGTTTTTGAGCGAGCATCAGAGGTAAAGATAATCTTCTTGATAGTGATGTGGGATGTTATACGTATGGCATCGCTAATGTTTATGGTTACCCCTTATGTGTGCTCAGGAATCCACAGGTAATCACTCATACTGAACAGCGATAAAAGATAAAAGGTGTGTTCATGAATTCATGTGATTTTCGTGTTTTTCTGCAAGAGTTCGGTACAACGGTTCATTTGTCATTGCCTGGTAGCGTATCCGAGAAAGAACGACTGCTACTCAAGCTGCTGATGCAGGGAATGTCTGTAACAGAAATATCACAGTACAGAAATCGCAGTGCAAAGACCATTTCACATCAAAAGAAACAGCTCTTTGAGAAACTGGGGATTCAGAGCGATATTACTTTCTGGCGGGATATTTTCTTTCAGTACAATCCGGAGATCATATCCGCCACGGGTAATAATAGTCACAAATATATTAATGATAATCACTATCACCATATCGTCACGCCTGAAGCCATCAGTCTGGCGTTGGAAAACCACGAGTTTAAACCGTGGATCCAACCGGTTTTCTGCGCGCAGACTGGGGTACTGACGGGCTGTGAAGTGCTTGTCCGCTGGGAACATCCACAAACGGGAATGATCCCACCGGATCAGTTTATTCCTCTGGCGGAGTCATCCGGTCTTATTGTCATAATGACTCGCCAGCTGATGAAACAGACTGCGGATATTCTGATGCCGGTAAAACATTTGCTGCCGGACAATTTCCATATTGGTATCAACGTCTCGGCGGGCTGTTTTTTGGCTGCGGGATTTGAAAAAGAGTGTCTGAACCTGGTTAAGAAATTAGGTAACGATAAAATCAAGCTGGTTCTTGAGCTGACGGAACGTAATCCTATTCCGGTAACGCCAGAAGCCAGAGCGATATTTGACAGCCTTCATCAGCACAATATTACTTTTGCGCTGGATGACTTTGGTACGGGTTATGCGACCTATCGTTACTTGCAGGCGTTCCCGGTCGATTTTATTAAAATTGACAAGTCGTTTGTGCAAATGGCGAGTGTCGATGAAATCTCCGGTCATATTGTGGACAATATTGTCGAACTGGCGCGTAAGCTTGGTCTGAGTATCGTGGCGGAAGGGGTAGAAACCCAGGAGCAGGCGGATTTAATGATCGGTAAAGGCGTTCACTTTTTACAGGGCTATTTGTACTCTCCGCCAGTACCGGGTAATAAATTTATCTCTGAATGGGTAATGAAAGCAGGTGGTTGATGTAAACCGCTATTCACAGCGCATCGGGAGGTTGGCAGCGATTAATTCTCCCGATGCAGTAAATCCTGATAGATCCCCGTTAATATGCCATTTGGCGCAAATTGTTTTTTAATCCACTGCGTCACCTGACCGGTGGCAGAGTGCTGGGTTGCGAGTAACATGCGTGAATCCTGGCGCGGGTTATGGATTTGTCGGGTAACCAGCAAGGATTGCGCCATCGCCTCACGGACCATGTAATCCGGCAAAAAACCAATTCCTTCACCTAAAATCTGGCACTGACATTTGGTGTTGAAATCTGGCACCAGAATTGACTCCTGCCCATGCAGCAACCAGCCCACTTTTTTATTAATCGTATGCGCGGTGTCCTCCACCATGATATTAGGGTAGAGACGCAGCTGGCTTTCGGCGATCGGCTCCGGCACAAAGGCTAATGGGTGATCCGGGGCGATGGCAAAAGCCCAGCGAATCGCGCCAATCTCCGTGTAATCAATGCCGCCACCGTCCAGCAGCGTGTCGGGGGCGCCGATAGCGATATTTGCCTGATTATTAATAATCGCATCCCAGACGCCGTTATACACTTCGGTGGTGACGGTAATCTGGCAGGTAGGAAACTGCTTTTTCAGCACCTGTAATAAGCGTGCGGTGTGTTTGGGCGTATAAAGCAGCTGATTAATACAAATGCGCACACGCGCTTCTATGCCCTGCGAAATAGTATCGATACTGCGTTTAATGGCATGAAAATCATTCAGCAGGTCGGTAGCGTTGCGGAAAAAATAACGCCCGGACTCCGTTAACTCAATGCTGCGGGTACTGCGAGTGAACAGCACCACATCCAGCCCCGTCTCCATACGTTTAATGGTGTAGCTAATGGCGGAAGTGGTTAAACCCAACTCTTCTGCGGCTTTACTGAAGCTGCCAAAACGCGCAGCGGTAGTAAATGCCAACAGATTCTCTTCGGTAAAAATTGAGTTCATTGACCCGCTCCCGCCATTTTCGATTCTGAATTT
>OAUH01001110.1_pt1 | contig 12101 bp, 7 predicted proteins | sample 1495121 | NCBI WGS metagenome assembly OAUH01 (sample SAMEA2580006, study PRJEB22360) | human gut metagenome | reverse complement strand
AATCGAATCGCGTGGGGGCCGGTCTGCGTACCCCTCTGTTTAGCCGATACTGCAGTGTCGGTCATCTGGACGTCCTGCACGATGCCGTACGCGTCCGAATCGGACATTGAGGATACGGAAGCCGTGGAGGCATCGGCGATCGCGTTACGGACCCGCTTGCGTGTGCCGCGCGCCAGCAACGCCTGCATCAGCGCCACGCCAACCGCGGCCGCGATCAGACCGCCGGCGAAACTTCCCGCAAGATAGCCGAGCGCGCTGCCGAAACGCTGCTCGCGCATGCCTTCCATGGTTTCCAACATCACGCCGGACATCGTCGACAGTCCGCCAAGCAAACCAAGCCCGACGCCACGGCTGACGACCTGCCGTACCCTGCGGCGCAGCCACGACGCGGTCGCCATGTATTCGGTCAGCATCGCAAACAGGAAGCAGGCGAGCATATTCGACACGAACGTGCCCACCACGAACGGCGAACCGTTCACCGACGGCAGCAGCAGGTCCGTGGCGCGACGGAACCCGACGCCGACGAAGCCGCCGACGAACACCACGAGATACATCAGGCCATCGGCAAGAGGGTTGAATCGCGCCTGCATGCGTTTCATCGGCGCGAGCGGAATCTGCGGCGGATGCTTGGATGCGGCGGCACCGGACGGGCGCACATCCGCGCGCGCCACTTCGGCGACGTCGATCGACTGTGTGGCGGGATTCGGCTCATCACCCGCGTTTGGCGAGTCTGCCGCCCGTTGTTCTTGCGATTCCATCACGTTCCCCTTGTACTTGGCTTTCCGCGGACAGCGTCGTTCCGCCCCAGCCATACGGCAACGAGCTGGCCGCAGGTGCCGTCTTCCTAACCTTGTACGAGTCTACACGTGCGTTGCAACCAAACATCGAACATGTCCGATTCGGTGGATAACTGTGGATAACTGTGGATAACTTCGGGTGGCCCTAGACGTCTACGAATGGTTATGGAAGACGGTAAGGCCGCGTCAGACGGACACGTCGCACAGCCGCCGCATCGCATGCCGTGCGTCGCTTTCGTCCTCGCCGCTGAACAACACGACCAGATAGTCGCCGGCGCGCAGCCGCGTATCGCCATGCGGCACGATCTGCCGTTCTCCGCGACGCAGGCCGATCACCAGACAGCCGTACGGCCAGCGCACGTCACGCATCAGCTTGCCGTCCGCGGTCGCGCCCATTTCCACAGGCAGTTCCATGATGCCGTTGTCGATGCGATTGGCGATTGCCGTCGCGCCTCCTTGCGCGCGCATGTACCGTTCCAGCAGCTCGCCGTAGATCGGTTTCGTACGCAGCAGGTCGGAGACGAGCAGCGCGATGAACGCGACGGCGGCGACCGGCAGCATGTGCGTCAACGTGCCGGACATTTCCACGGCCAGCAGAATCGACGTGATCGGTGTTTTCACGGACGCGGCCAGCGTGCCCGTCATCACGCATACCGCGAAAATCGCCACGGAATCGGACGGCAGGTTGCCGAACTGGCGCAACGTCTCGCCGCAGATACCGCCGGCGAGTGAGCCAACCGCGAGAATCGGCATGAAAATGCCGCCGGGAGCGCCTGAACCGAAGCTGGTGGAGGTGAACAGCACTTTCGCCACGAACAGCACGCACAGCATGCCCAAGCCGACGCGCGCATGCTCGGCCATGGCGATCAGGTTCGAGCCGCCGCCGAGCACGTCAGGCAGCCAAATGCCGATTGGCAGCGCGAGTGCGATCGCGATCAAAGGGCGGCTCCATGCGGGAAGCTTGCCGTACAGCGTTTGGAAGCCGAGCAGCGAACGGTTCATCAGCGAACCAACCAAACCGGCCACCAATCCCAGCGGAATCAGCCACCCGTATTCGCCGAGCGGCAGTTGGCCGATGGTGCCGAAGTCAAGCACCGGACGCAGGCCGAAACAGTATTTCGATACGAAATCGGCGGTCAGGGACGCGGCGGTGGCGCCCATCAGAATCGCGGGCGAAAAACTGCGATGCACCCCTTCCAAAGCGAACATCATGCCGGACAGCGGTGCGCTGAACGCGGCGGACAGGCCGGCCGCGGCACCGGCGGTGACCAGATAATGCTCCTGCATGTCCTCACGTTTCTTGCCGCGCAGCCGGTGCGATAGGAACTGCGCGCCCGATGCGCCGATTTGGATGGACGGTCCTTCGCGGCCGAGCGAGAGGCCGAAGAGCGATCCGAGCAGGCCTCCGATGAAGCGAACCGGCAGAATCGTCTGCCATCGCATTTTCAGGCCGCAGATCACCACGCCGTTGGTTTGCGGAATGCCGCTGCCGCCGGCCATCGGCTCTTTTTTGACCATCCATGCGATGGCGAGCGCGGCTGCGATTGCGGCGACCGCCCACGGTGCGACCAGCCACGGGGTTTCGCGGATGCGCGCGTAGATCCAGCGCGCGGTGTCGGTGCCGTATTCGATGCCGAGACGGTAGAGGACGACGAGGAAGCCGGAAATCAGGCCGACGAGAATGCCGGCAGCGGCCATCTTCCATTTCAGGTGGTCGAATCGCGGGACCAGTTTGCTGAACCTGTCAAACCTGTCGAACCTGTCGTTAGGCGGCATTGCAGTCATCGCACTCCCCTTTTCCGTTCCTCCGCCGCGCACCCCGTCGGTGTGTATGCGGTGTGCGTCATACGCGCACGCCATCGCACGCACCATACGCAAAGTGCCGGCAGGCACAGGCCCACCGGCACTTGTCATTGACGTTCGTTACCGACGTTCATATCGACGAATCAGCCGAATCAGCTTCAGTCGATCAGCGAGTTGATCTGGATGATGTGGTCGCGCTGCGGGCCGGTGCCGATCACGGAAATGCGGCAGCCGGACAGTTCCTCAAGACGCTTGACGTAATCCTGGCAGGTCTTCGGCAGATCGTTGAAGTCATGGACCTGGGAAATGTCCTCGTCCCAACCCGGCATGGACTCGTAAATCGGCTTCGCGGCGGCGAACTCGGCCTGGTCGGTCGGCATATCGTCGCGACGCTCGCCGTTGACGTCGTACGCCACGCACAGCGGGATTTCCTTGAGGCCGGTGAGCACGTCGAGCTTGGTGAGCACGATGTCGGTCAGGCCGTTGACCTGGGCCGCGTAACGGTTGACGACCGCGTCGAACCAACCGCAGCGACGCGGGCGACCGGTGGTCACGCCGTACTCGTGGCCTTGGGCGCGCAGCCATTCGCCGTCCTCGCCGAACAGTTCGGTCGGGAACGGGCCTTCGCCCACGCGGGTCACATACGCCTTGGAGACGCCGATCACGCGGGTGATCTTGGTCGGGCCAACGCCGGTGCCGGTGCAGGCGCCGCCGGCGGTCGGGTTGGAGGAAGTCACGAACGGGTAGGTGCCGTGGTCCACGTCGAGCATGGTGGCCTGGCCGCCTTCGAACAGCACGGTCTTGCCCTCGTCGAGCGCCTTGTTGAGCACCAGGGAGGTGTTGGCAACGTACGGCTTCAGGCGTTCGCCGAGCTTGAGCAGCTCGTCGGTGGTCTCGTCCACGTCGATCGGGCGACGGTTGTACAGCTTGACGAGCATCTGGTTCTTCTGATGCAGGCTGGCCTCGACCTTGTCATGCAGATGCTCCGCGTTGAACAGGTCGTGCACGCGGATGCCCACGCGGTTGATCTTGTCGGCGTATGCCGGGCCGATGCCACGGCCGGTGGTGCCGATCTTGTGCTTGCCGAGGAAGCGTTCGGTCACCTTGTCGAGCACGCGGTGATACGGGGCGATGATGTGCGCGCTTTCGCTCACCAGCAGTCGGGAGCAGTCCACGCCACGGCTTTCAAGGCCGTCGATCTCCTGGAACAGCACTTCCGGATCGACGACGACGCCGTTGCCGATGACGGGGGTGGTGTTGGGGCTGATGATGCCGGACGGCAGCAGGTGCAGTGCGTACGATTCGTCGCCGACGACCACAGTATGGCCAGCGTTATTGCCGCCGTTGAAACGGGCGACGTAGTCGACCTTCGTGCCGATCAGATCCGTTGCCTTACCTTTGCCCTCGTCTCCCCACTGGGCACCGATCAAAACAATTCCAGGCATGTTGTTGCACCTCCGTGCGTACGCGATTCTGCCTTAAGCCTTGCGCCTAAAGCCTTACAAAGGTTACTCTTCACCCTCTACCGGGTCTGAGGGATGCTCACGGCTCCGGACCGACCGTAATCGGATTGCAACCGGTCCGAAAAACAGACCAGAAAACGCCCGAAAACAGTTCGAAAGACCGTTGGCTAGTTCAGCGCGCGCCCGGCACTGCCGAGCTGCTTGCATGCTTCGACCACACGCGCGGCCATCGCGGATTCAGCTTCACGACCCCAGGATCGCGGATCGTACAGCTTCTTGTTGCCCACCTCACCGTCGATTTTGAGCACCGAATCATAGTTGGAGAACATGTGACCGGCCACCGCACGGCTGAATGCGTACTGCGTATCGGTGTCGATGTTCATCTTCACCACGCCGTAGCTCACGGCCTGCGCGATCTCCTCCGGCGCGGAGCCGGAACCGCCGTGGAACACCAGGGCGAACGGCTTACCGGGAGCGACATCCAGCGAGTGCGCGGGGTCGGGCATTTCGCCGGCCTTGATCGCGAGCGCGACCGTGGTCTGGATTTCGTCGAGCAGTTCGGGGCGCAGTTTCACCACGCCCGGTTTGTATGCGCCGTGCACGTTGCCGAAGGTGAAGGCGGCCATGTAGCGTCCGCGCTCGCCGAGGCCGAGTCGTTGCGCGACGGCGATGCCTTGCGCGGGCGTGGAATACAGTTTGTCATTGATTTCGGCGCTGTGCCCGTCTTCTTCGCCACCGACCGCGCCGATTTCGATTTCCAGCACGGTGTGCGCGGCTTGGGATTTGTCGAGCAGTTCTTCTGCGATGTCGAGGTTTTCATCCAGCGGCACTGTGGAACCGTCCCACATGTGTGACTGGAAGGTCGGTTCCTGACCGTGCTTCACCTGTTCGACTTCATGGTCGAGCAAGAGGCGCACCCATTCGTCCAAATACTGTTTGGCGCAGTGGTCGGTGTGCAGGGCGATGGTGATGTTGGGGTATTTCGCCGCGACTTCGTGCGCGAAGGCTGCGAAGGCAAGCGAGCCGGTGACGCGGTCGTTGACGCGTTGCCCGGAGAAGTAGGCGGCGCCGCCTACGGAGACTTGGATGATGCCATCGGATTCCGCCTCGGCGAAACCCTGGAGTGCGGCGTTCAGGGTCTGCGTGCTGGTCACATTGATCGCGGGATAGGCGTAACCGCCGCGGCGTGCGGCGTCCAGCATTTGCGCATAACGTTCCGGCGTTGCAATAGTCATGCCTCCATTATCGCCCAACCCTATCCCACTTGTCATGTGACAACATTCGCCATCTTTCCTTTCCGTTTTCCCGACCGTCCGCTCCATATCCAGGTCGCCCGCCCCACTAGAGCCATATGCCGAGCGTTTTCGTCTCATATCCCGACACTTGCGGGACCGACCAATAAACATGGCGAAACCATTGCGATCGTTCCATCGGAAGTCATAGAATGTCCACCGGATCGCGCGACGAAGAGCCCAACCGGGTGTTCCCGCACGGGCATGCCGCCGCACGTAGATGTTGCGACCAATACCCGCGAGGAGGCTTGATGCACCAGGTTTTCGCCATCTTCCTTCGAGACGTGAAACGCATTCTGAAGAACCCCGTGGCGCTCGTCGTCACGCTGGGTGTGGCCATCATCCCATCACTGTACGCATGGTGCAATATCCTCGCCAACTGGGACCCGTACGCGAACACGGGCAACATCCAAGTCGCTGTGGCGAACGAGGACAAGGGCACAACCTCCACGCTGGTCGGCCATCTCGACGCTGGCCAGCAGACCGTCAACCAGCTTAAGAAGAACCATCAGCTCGGCTGGCGTTTCGTTCCCAAGCAGCAAGCCATCGAAGGCGTGGAATCCGGCAAATACTATGCGGCGATCCTACTGCCGGAAGACTTCAGCTCCAGACTCATCGGCACCGTCACCGGTAAAGGCGACCGACCGTCGATCACGTACTACATCAACGAAAAGCTGAACGCGATCGCGCCGAAAATCACCGATACGGGCGCGACCACGATCGACGAGCAGATCAACACCACTTTCGTTTCCAGCGTGGCCGACGCCGTGGCAAAGGAAGTGAAGGAGGCAGCGGGAGAAACCACCGGCAGCGTGAAAAGCGCGCAAAGCGACGTCGTCAACGATCTGACCGACACCATCAACCAGCTCGAAACCGTCCAACAGCAGCTGCGCGACACCCGCTCCACGCTCGACAAGGCCCTCACCACCATCGATTCGGCCAAACAGTCCAACATCGCGCTCGCCTCGGAAATCACCAACTCGCTTGACACCGTCGGCAAGGCGTCCGACTTGCTGAGCGAGACGCGCACACAAACCGAACGATTCTCGAACACGCTGGTCGGAGCGCTCGACAACGGCAGCACGCAACTGTCCGGCCTGCAGGTCAACGTGAGCAATGCCACCGGCACCGTGCTCAGCGGACTGAACACCACGCAGGACGCGCTCGACCAAGTGTCCAGCACCATGCATCACGTCAACACCACCACCGGCAATGTGCTCGACGACGTGGAGAAGGCGTTGCAGGCCAGCCAGCTGGATCCGAACAGCCAAACGTATAAGGATCTTTCCGCGCAGCTCGCCGAAGCCCGCAAACAGCTGACGTTCCAGCAGCAGCGCATCGACGCCTTCGATCAGGACACCACGGCTGCGATCAACGCGGGGAAGAACACCGCGAACGGGTTCAACGACGATGTCACCACGCTGGCGAAGAACGGCACGGCGTCGATGGCGAGCGCACGCACGACCATCACCGGCACGGTCATGCCGAATCTCAACACCGGGCTCGATACACTCAGCCTGGCCAATGGGTCGCTGTCCGGCACGCTTACCACGCTGCAAAGCACGCTGGAACAGGGCAACGGGCTGCTCGACCAGTTGTCGCGCACCGTGACCCAAACGAACACCACCATTGCTGGCACGCAGACACAGCTCGCCAATCTCGCCAAACAGCTCAACACCACGCGCACCGATGTGGCCGCGTTGAGCAGTTCGGCGATGTTCCAGCAGCTTTCCCAAGCGCTCGGACTTGACGCGAGCGAGGTCGGCTCGTTCGTGGGGGAGCCGGTGCATTTGGACGAACAGGTCCTCTACCCGGTCAAAAACTATGGTTCCGCGGTCACGCCGTTCTACACGAATCTTGCGCTGTGGGTCGGTGGATTCGTGCTCGTCGCGATCTACAAGCTTGAAGTGGACCGCGATGAGAAGATCCGCATGTACACGCCACGCCAAGGCTATATGGGCCGTTGGCTGCTGTTCGTCACGGTCGGATTCCTGCAGGCGATCATCGTCACGATCGGCGATCTCGCGCTGGGCATCCAATGCGAGCATCCGTTCCTGTTCATCCTCGCCGGCATTTTCGCCTCGTTCGTCTACGTGAACATCATTTACGCGCTCGCCGTGGCGTTCCGGCATATCGGCAAGGCCGTCGCCGTGATTCTGGTGATCATCCAGATTCCGGGCGCGGCAGGCCTCTACCCCATCGAGATGATGCCGGAAATCTTCCGCCGTCTGAAACCGTTCCTACCGTTCACCTACGGCATCAACGCGATGCGCGGGCCGATCGGCGGCATGTATGCCAACCATTATTGGATCGACATGCTCTCGCTGTTCTGGTATCTGCCTGTGGCGCTGTTCATCGGCTTTGTAGTCCGCAAGCTGGCGTTGAACCTCAACCGCCTGTTCGACAACCGTCTGGCGGACACTGATCTGATGATCACCGAACATAACGAAGGCACGGTGGAACCGTTGCGGCTCACCGAGACCGCGCAGCAGATCGCCGAGGAGTTCCCCGAACTCGCCCGCAGACGGGCGATTCATTTCTTCCGCCTGTACCCGCGCCTGGTGCGTTGGGGATTCCTCGCGCTGGCGGTACTGCCGTTCGTGTTCCTGCTATTGCTATTCATCACGCGCATGAAGCTCGCCATGCTGCTCGGTTGGATCATTTCGATCATCGCCATCGACACGTATCTCATCGTGGTGGAGTATCTGCGCGAACGGTATGCGAATTATCTGGGCGAGGAAGCGATGAGTGCGGAAGAGTTCCGCAGCGCGATCCTGCACGAGAACCTGCTGTTCCGGCCGGGCATGCATTACAAGCCGATGCATGCCGTACGTACGAGGCTGTATGAGGTTGCGCATGGTGGTTTGGCCGGACATGCGACTGAACATGCAGCTGAGTATGCGGCTGGAAACACGGACGGAAATGCTGGCAGGAGTCTGCGTGAGGAGGGGAACGAACAGTGAAAATGATCTGGGGCATCTTCAAGCGGGACATGTGCCATGCCACCCGCAACGTGATCGCCGTGATCGTCTCGATGGGCCTGGTGGTGGTGCCGGCGCTGTACGCCTGGTTCAACATCGCGGCCAGCTGGGACCCCTACGGCAACACCAAGGCATTGAAGGTCGCCGTGGCCAATAACGACAAGGGTTACAAGTCGGATCTCATACCGGTGCGCGTCAACGTGGGCGAAACCATCATCAGCACACTGCACGCCAACGACCAGCTGGACTGGCAGTTCGTGAAAAGCGACAAGGCAATCGACGGGGTGAAATCCGGCGAATACTATGCGGCGATCGTAATTCCGAAAGGTTTCAGCGCCGACATGATGACGCTGTTCTCCCCCGACATCAAACACGCGCAGCTCAAGTACTATCTGAACGAGAAAATCAACCCGATCGCCCCGCATATCACCGATCAGGGCGCGACAACCGTGGTCAACACGATCGACAAAACCTTCGCCAAAACGATTGCGCAAGTCGGACTCGACCTGGCCTCAAGCATCCTACACTATTCGCAAAGCCCGCAAATGGCCGAATACATGCGCAACCTCAACGGCAATCTCACCACCATGGCGGATACGCTGAGCGGCGCATCGCAGCAGGTGACGTCGTATTCGCAGCTGCTCGGCTCGGCGAACGACATCGTGGATTCCACGGGCAAACTGCTCGCCTCGGCGACCAAGGCGGGCAAACAGGCCCAGAACGCGTTGAAGCAAGGCAAATCAGGTGCCACGTCACTCACTTCTGCAGGTGCGAACGTCACCTCCTCGGTGAACACCGCGCTCGACCAGGTGTCAGGCGCGTTCGACCAAGTAGCTGCCAAGGTGAACAAGGCGTTCGACGCGATCGGCAAGGACTCAGACACCGCAGCCAGCCAGTTGGCAACGTTGAGCGAACAAATCTCCAGCGGCGAATCGCTGTACGACACGTACATCACAAGCCTCAACCACATGCGCGAATCGGTGGAACAACTACCGGACAGTGATTCCGCGAAACAGGCGCTGCTGGAAGCCATCGACCGGGAGATCACGCTGCTGGAAGCCGCCAAAGGCGATTCGCAGAAGCTCGCGCAGCAGCTGAAAGACGCTTCCACGCAGGTCACGCAGGATACCGCAGCCGCGGAAAGCTCCCGCAAGGAGATCCTGAACCGCATCACCTCCGCGAAGCAGTCGATCAGCAATGTGCGCGACGATTACGCCACGAACGTCAAGCCGAAAATCGACGCGCTCGCCTCCACAGTCAGCACGCTGATCTCCCAAACCGACAGCATGATCACCCAGCTGAGCGGCACCGCCGACGGTCTGGACGATGTGACGGGCGATGTGGGGACGAATGTGACGTCCATCCGTTCCACGCTCGGCGCGATCGCGAAGAAACTCGACTCGTCGGCAGCGACGGTGAAGGAGCTGATCACGAAGCTGGAGACGGGCGGAAACGCCGGTGACGGCAACAGCGATGGTGGCGACGGTGACAACGACGCCGATTCGGGCGAATCGGACGAACTACGTGCACTGGCCACCGCCAACGCGTCCACACTGTCCACGCTGATTTCCGCGCCCGTCGCACTGCATCGCGTCTCGGTGTACCCGATCGCGAACTACGGTTCGGCCATGGCGCCGTTCTATACGATCCTGTCAATCTGGGTGGGTGCGATCATCCTGTGCGCCATGCTGAAAGTGACGATTTCGGACCGCGAGAAGGCGCATGTGCTGGGCTTGGGCGACACGCTGCCGCGCATCGCCGGCCCGTCCGGCCCGGGGAACGCCTCACGTTGGGGACTGCGCCTCGACCACGAGTATTTCGGACGGTACGCGATCTTCGCACTGCTCGCGTTGCTGCAGGGCACACTGGTTTGCCTGGGTGACACGTATTTCCTTGGCGTGCAGGCGAATCATGCGCTGCAGTTCCTTGCCGTGGGGTGGCTTGCCGCGCTCGTGTTCTCGAATATCGTGTATACGCTGACCGTGTCGTTCGGCGATATCGGCAAGGCCGTGGCCGTGGTGCTGCTGGTGATGCAGGTCGCCGGTTCGGGCGGTACGTTCCCTATCGAGACGCTGCCGAAGTTCTTCCAAATGCTCTACCCGTTCCTACCATTCCCGCACGCCATCGATGCCATGCACGCCGCGATGGCCGGATCATACGGCAATGAGTACCTGCTTGACATGGTGTATCTCGCCTTGTTCCTGATTCCTTCGCTGCTGCTGGGATTGATGTTGCGCAAGCCGGTGATCCGGTTGAACAACTGGGTGAGCCGCAATCTGGAGTCCACCAAGGTGATGTGACGAGGCGGATTTGAACGGGCTGGTTTGAGCCGGTTTAGATCGGTTTCGGCTGGTACACGTGAACGCGCTGCCCGCCATCATCGACGACCTGAAAACCCAAAGCCACGAATTCGTCACCATCGACCAGCCGGCAAAAACCTAAGCTAGCGTGGAGGCGTAGGGCATTGTCCTGCCCAGTCACTTCCCTTACGTACCGCTGCGCCATCCCGGCGCTCCTCTGCGCCGCCACTACCCCACATGTCGCCTCCTCACGCACCAACAAGTGTCCGATCCCCCCGAATCAGCCACCCACGCGTCATCCGGTCACCCCAGGTTGTCCGATTCGGGAGAAACGGACACTCAGGGGCACCGTGCAAACCACACGTTGATCAGAGAACCGGCAACCACCAGCACAACACCGATCCAGAACGGCATGCCCAGCGCCACGCCCAACAGAAGCGTGCTAGAAGCCGTGGAAAACAGCGGAGTCGCGTACGAACCAATCGCAAGCGTTTCCATACTGCCGTGCAACATGCCGTATCCCCAGCACGCGTAGCCGCCCGAAATCGAAGCGGCGCACGCAATCAGCGCAGCATATCCACCGATGCCGGGCGCCGTGTCCGGCAAACCGTCTCCCGAAACGAAATGGATGGTCCACAGTACAACGGCCACACAGCAGAAGAAAATCGTCGTGCCGTCGTAACCGCCGGACAACGACGGCGTAAAAGTCGCATAAATCGCCCAAATAAAGGCGCCAACAAACGCGAGCACATACGGTAGGGGGTTACTGGCGATATTGTGGACCGCTTCCTGCATATCAAGGCTTTCTCCGCCAACCGCCATCGCCACACCGATGGTTGCGATCACCGCGCCAGGAATCGCTTTGGCGACCGCACCACGTTTGTGCGATACCGCTGCGGTCATCAGCACCAGCAGCGTCGGCCACAAGTAGTTGACAAGGCTGACTTCCACGGATTGCGCGTTCGTTGTGGCCAGGCCGATCGACAGCGAGATTGACGCCTCGTATGCGATGAACATGAGTCCGCCTGCGATGAGGTACTTGCATGGCGCTTCGCGGATTGGTTTCGGACGGCGCACAATGAACAGCATGACACCACCGACGGTGTAGATGAGCGCCGAACCGAGCGTGGCGCCGAACGATTCGGAGACCAGTCGCACGAGGCCGGCCATGAAGCCCCACAGGACGATTGCGAACAGGCCGATGAGTGTCGCCGCGTGTGATGTGGCATGGCCGAGTAGCGGATTGCAGGAGTTGCCGGTGGGGTGGTTTGCGCCGGAATCGGAGGGGGACTTCTGGTTCGTGTTCACGGGCTCCAGCCTACCCATCGCCCTCCACGAGTGTCCGATTCTGCAGAATCGGACACTCCTGCAACCTGCGATGCCGCGAACCCGATTACCCCCGGAACCGCACCAACAGCAGAGTCAACCACCCCATCCGACGCTGCCACACCAGCCGTATCGGCAG
>OAUH01001108.1_pt1 | contig 12117 bp, 10 predicted proteins | sample 1495121 | NCBI WGS metagenome assembly OAUH01 (sample SAMEA2580006, study PRJEB22360) | human gut metagenome | reverse complement strand
CGAAAATCGACCTTTACAAGGACCTACTGAACTGCTTCTTCCTGGATGACGACATGAGGTTCCGCGTTCTGGTGGCCAAGAAGACGCGCCTGAACCATGAGGCATGGTCACAGTCGCACAACGACTGGTATTACAAGATGTATTTCACCATGTTGAACAGGCTGTTCGACTCCACGAACACCTACAACGTGTACGTGGACATCAAGGACACGCATTCCGCGCAACGTACCGAGAAACTTGAGGAAGTGCTGGCGAACAGCCATTACGACTTCAACCACGAGTGCATCAAGAAAGTGCAGCCGATCCGTTCGGACGAAGTGCAGATGATGCAGATCACCGATGTGATCAACGGGGCCGTCTGCAGGGCGAACCGGACGACCATCCCCCAACCATCGGGCGCGAAAGCTGAAATCATCGACTACATACGCATGAAATCAAAGCTCCGTCTCACCCAGTCAACAACCCTGGGCACGCGAAAGTTCAACATCTTCGTCTGGGAAGGACGGAACGCATGACACCGCATTGGATACCGGAGCTCGTACCCAAATCCCCGATAGAAGACTTCGCCGTATACGAGGATAGGATTTACGCAATCTTCAGGCAGGACTTCATAGATTCACACCCATCATTCGACGGTCTGAGGGTCTCCGTGCGCCGCCAGAAAGAGGAGACCGACGGAAAATGGGCTGGGTTTTTCCACATCACCAGCGTCGAAGACTACACAACCGGCGAGAGGAATGTCGATCTGCGTAGATGTGAGCGGATCAGGTTTCCACGGAAGACGATTGACAACGCAAAGGATTGTCCGCAATGCCATTATGAGGTATGTGATGCGCCATTAATCTGGAGGAAGCATAAGCATGGCCGCGATAGGTTATATATCCTCATTGAATCAGAACGGTATCTAGTCGTGCTGGAACCACATAAGGACAGAGGCTACTGCATGTTGGTCACCGCCTACTACGTCGACCATGATCATAGCTTCAACAAACTTCTGAAAGAATATGATCAGTCAAGTTTGAACGGGAATTGCGTTCAATAAAAAGCAAGGGCCGCCGCAGCGACCCTGGAGACTCCTTCTACAACTCGGTAGATGAGCTGATTCAAGCATCACATACGACACTCCAACTGTCAAGCAGAACTTGACAAACAGCAAAAAAGTACTTCTCGAAAAACAATACTTCCGGAAGAGAGGAATGTGGATAACAAGACCATCGCGGAGCTTCACCGGAACGCGGAATCCATGGGTCTGTCAGTCATGTCACGCGACCTTCCCCGTGACATATGCGGCCTATACGACGATCGACACAAACTCATTCTGCTGGCCGATTGGCTCAACCAGCGCCAGCGCCGTTGCACGCTGTGCCATGAGCTCATCCACGCGAAACACCACGATCCAGGCTGTGGTAGCCAATACGGGTTGAAGTGCGAGCGCCGGTGTCGCAGGGAGACCGCGCTGGCGTTGATCAGTCCCGTGGACTATGGCATGGTGGAGCAGATATCCGAAGGCAATACGTGGATGATGGCCGTGGAATTGGGCGTCACCATCCAAGTACTGTCGGACTATCGGCAGCTGTTGTACGATTCCGGCGTGTGCGTGCAATAAAAGAAGTTCAGCGTCCACATACCGCGACGGGAAACAAAAAAGGGTCCCGCCCGAACACAGTCGGACGGAACCCAAGGAACCAACAATCAGCATTTCCGGTTTCACCAAAATGAGGTTCCACGCACAGTGTAGCGCGGATCCTCGGAAAGAGACAACCATGGCCAGAGCGTTCGTAGACGACAGATGGCTCAAAAACGACGAGGACGGCAACCCGCCCAGCAGGGCCGCGAAACAGTCGCTGGCCAATGCGAAGGATCCGATGAAAGCCAATGTGCCCGGCAAATGGCGGTCCGCGCTGTACGGCCAAGGCTCACGGTGGAGATGCCGCTGGTACACGCTTCGAGACGGCAAACGCGTCCAGAAATCACGGAACTTCGCCAAGCTCCGTGACGCTGAGGAATACGCAGCGGCCATCGAGGACGACATCAGACGCGGCAAATACCGCGACCCGCAGCAGGAACTACGCATCTTCCGGGACGTTGCCTCTGAATGGACGGACGGCAAGATGGATATCAAACAGGGCACTTTGGGCAGATACCGCCGCGAATTGCGCGTTTATATCAACCCCAAGTGGGGCGATCGCACACTGAGGGAAATCCAACGAGACGAACTGCAACAGTGGGTCACGCAGCTCACCGAAGGCGGGTATCCCGCCGAACTGCAGGACGATCGCGAATCGAAGCCATTGAGTCCACGCAGCATCCGCAACATCGTCAAGGTCGTCATGGGCGGTGTCATGGAATTCGCTTTGGAGCACGGCTGGATCGGAGAGAACCCCATTGAAAAGGTCACCGTGCCGCGCATCACGCAATCCGATGACGACATGGTGTTCCTTACCGTCGAGGAGGTGGAGTTGCTGGCCGGCATGGCCGAACGGGCAGGACGGCCGGTAGACGGGCTGATCGTCCGCTGGCAGGCATACACCGGTGCCCGCATTGGCGAGACGCTGGCACTCAAATGCGGCGACGTGGATGTGGAATCACGCAGGGCGCGCATCCGCCGCACTTGGACCGACGACGGCAAAGGCAGGCTTGTGCTGGGCACGCCGAAGAACGGCAAACCGCGCAGCATCGCCATACCCAGATTCCTTATACCGTCCATCGAACGGCAGATGGAGGGCATGGGCGACGACGACTGGCTGTTCCGCGCGGCAAGAGGCGGGAACCTGTGGACGAACACGTGGCGGACGCGTGTCTGGCGAAAGGCCGTCCGACTGGCCGGCATGGAGGACGAGGGCGTGACCATCCATAGTTTGAGGCATAGCTATGCGAGCTTTGCGATTGCTCAAGGCGCGGATGTGAAGACCCTACAGATGCAGCTCGGCCACTCCTCACCCAGCATCACGCTGAACACATACACGGCTCTCTGGCCGGAACGATTGGACGATGTGGCGGACGCGATTGGCGAGCTGCGCGCTGAACAGTTGAAGACCGTCTAGACGCGGAGGTTGCGCGGTCATCGTGTCGAATCGTGTCGATAGCCTACGGCCAAGAAAAAATAAAGCCTTGGAAACGTAATGTTTCCAAGGCTTCCGGTCGGGCTGACAGGATTTGAACCTGCGACATTCTGCTCCCAAAGCAGACGCGCTACCAAACTGCGCTACAGCCCGTTCATGCACTCCCGCACGTGGCAGGTGAACACGAGTTTCCATTGTAGCGTATGGTAGGACAACGACAGGCTAGAATGGCAAATACTGGAGGGAACGCGCATGGGACGTCATCAGCAAGCCGAGGCTTCAGGCATCATTTCCTTCATGGCATGCGCCACTCTTGCATGGATCGCCATGGACCTATATCTGCAATTCGCTCCCGCCATCTGGCGTGTCACCCAACGCCTGTTCACCGTGTGTGCCGGAATCACCGCGGGATGTGGAGTCATCTCGTTCACCTTGGGGTATGCGCGCAACTCCAGGTCAATGACGTTGAAACATGGCTGGACCATTCCTATTCGCCGTATCTTCGAGATACTCGCTTTGTCCGTGGTCTACGCGTCGACCATTTTCGTCACGGCGTTCATGCTGCTTTCCATTGCCAGCAACATGATGGGGTTGCGCACGTTAAAAGGCTATCTGACTGCGCTCTGCGCCGCGATCTCGGGGGTCGTAGGCTATGTCACGTTCGTACAGGCGGAACTCATGAATGCCAAGACCATCGCATCCTTGTTGCCGTTCTTCGTGGTTTCCGGTGTCAGCATCGCAGGATTGACGTCCGATGATCCATACTGGTACAACAACAATTTCTCCCAATTGGGCGATCGAACCACTTTTGCTGCTCGTATGTTCAATTCGACATTGATGTTGGCCGGCGTCTGCATCGTCATCATCAGCTATTTCGCGATTTCGGAGCTCATCACCACGCACCGTCTGCAGATGCAGTATCTGTCTGCAAGCGATGAAAAAGAAGCTCCCAAACACTTCAAGGCGCGGATTCTTCTGCTATCGACCATGCTGACGCTCGCAGGCATCGCCTTCATCGGCATCGGCATGTTCCGTTACACGCCGCATCCGATTCTGCACAACGTATTCGCCCGCGGTCTTCCCTGCCTGATGAGCGTGCTGATGATCGCGCTGCCTTGGCTGGCCCCGCAGCTTTCAAAAGTAGTATATGTGATTTCAGACCTAGCTATCGTGATCGGGGCTCTTGCCGGGTTCCAGTGGTTGGCGGGGCGTAACACGTTGACGAACGTCGAGGCTCTTGCCGGCATGATGTTTCTGGGCTGGTTCATCATCTTTTCACGGCAGATTGCGGCCATCGAATCCGATCGTGTGCAGACGCAGCTTATTCTGGCGCAAACCAAGCGGCCAGAATCCGTCGAGGATCTTGCGGAGGTCAGCGAAACCGTTCCTGGAACCGTTTCCCGACTCTCGTCGGAAGTCTAATTCTCGTAACGGTTCACGAGCACAGTCCACAAACAATACGGCGAGGTGTCACCCGTACGGATGGCACCTCGCCTGTTCTCATGGCTATCAGAAATCGTAGTTCTTTGTGGTGGGCTTTCTATCGCTCATCAGCAACAGGAAGCTTCTCGACTGCGCCGTGATCGCGAAGCCGGCCTCATAGTTGAGTTCCGGACCCTTCGGATTATGCGTGTCGACGACCAGACGCCATTTCTTGCCATACCGCTCGTCCGGCAAGGTGAACATAATCGGCTCGTAATGCGCGTTGAAAATCAGGATGAAGTTATTGTCCACCATCTGGTTGCCATACCAGTCGGCTTCCGGAATATCGGAACCGTTCAGATAGATCATCACCGAGAACGCGTGGGTATTGGACCAATCTTCCATGTCCATGATGGAACCGGTGTGGTCCATCCATTCGACCTGCGGAATCTTATCGTCCGGGTCTCCTGGCTCGCGGCCGGTGAAGAAACGACGACGGTGGAGCACCGGGTGCTCGAGTCGCAGATGAATCAGCTTCGAAACGAACTCAAGCAGATCCTTCTGACTATCGTCAAGATCCCAATTGGTCCATGAAATGGCGTTGTCCTGGCAATAGGCATTGTTGTTGCCCTGTTGCGTGCGTGCCACCTCATCGCCGCCGCAGATCATCGGAATGCCCTGACTGCACAGCAGCGTCGCGAACATGTTGCGCATCTGCTGTTGCCGCAGGTCGTTGACGTCCTTGATGGTGGTCGGGCCTTCGACACCGCAGTTCCAGGAACGGTTGTTGCTTTCGCCATCCCTATTGCCTTCGCCGTTGGCGTCGTTATGCTTCTCGTTGTAGCTCACCAAATCGTTCATGGTGAAGCCATCATGTGCGGTGATGAAGTTCACGGAAGCCACCGGACGGCGGCCGTTCATCTGATACAGGTCGGAGCTGCCCATCAGACGGCTGGCGAATTCCGGTAGCGTCGATGGTTGCGAACGCCAGAAGTCACGCACGCAATCACGGTAGCGGCCGTTCCATTCGGACCAGCTGGACGGGAAGCCGCCCACCTGATAGCCGCCGGAACCCAAATCCCAAGGTTCGGCGATGAGCTTGACACGGGAGATGACCGGATCCTGTTCGACGATGTCGAAGAAGGCGGACAGCTTGTCGACTTCCTGGAACTGGCGGGCCAGCGTGGCCGCAAGATCGAATCGGAAACCATCGACATGCATTTCGGTGACCCAGTAGCGCAGGCTGTCCGTGATGAGCTGCAGCGCGTGCGGCGAGCGCATCAGCAGGGAGTTGCCGGGGCCGGAAGTAGTGGCGTCGGTCGTTGTCGACCAGACGGTAGTAGGCACCGTTGTCGATGCCTTTGAAGCTTAGGGTCGGGCCGAGGTTGTTGCCTTCGGCGGTGTGGTTGTACACCACGTCGAGGATCACTTCCATGCCGGCGCGATGGTAGGCCTTGACCATGGATTTGAATTCGTTGACCTGCTCGCCGCGTTGTCCGGAGCTTGAGTACGCGTTATGAGGCGCGAAGAAGCCGATGGTGTTGTAGCCCCAGTAGTTGCTCAGGCCTTTTTCCTGCAGGAAGCTGTCGTTGACGAACTGGTGGATCGGCATAAGTTCGATGGCGGTGACGCCGAGCTTCCTCAGATATTCGATGACCGATGGATATGCGAGGCCCGCGTAGGTTCCACGGATGTCCGGCGGCACGTCCAGGTTGAGATTGGTCATGCCACGCACATGGGCTTCGTAGATTACCGAATCATGGTAGGAGATGTTCGGATGTTGGTCGTTGCCCCAGTCGAAATACGGATTGACCACGGCCGATTTCATGGTATGCGGCGCGGAATCCAGCGTATTCATGCTGGTGACGTCCTCAGGGCTTTTGAACCAATACGAATAGAGGCTTTCGTCACCGTCGATGTTTCCCTCGATGGCTTTTGCGTACGGGTCGAGCAGCAACTTGTTCGGGTTGCACCGCAGGCCCTTTGCTGGATCATACGGACCGTACACACGATAGCCGTACCGTTGCCCGGGTTGTATTCCCGGCAGATAGTTATGCCATACGTAGGAGTTCTGCTCCGTCATTTCCACTCGGGTCTCACGGTCTTCCTCATCGAAAAGACAAAGCTCGACTTTCTGGGCCACTTGAGAGAAGAGGGCGAAATTCACGCCGGCGCCGTCGTAGCTCGCACCGAGTGGATACATCGATCCAGGTCTGATTTGCATAATTCAAGTATCGCACGTTTTGCGAGTTGAATTCGTTATTTCGTTTATTCCGGCGATTGTTTTTACAATTCGAAACCTGCAGGCCGCTATTGTTGCCGCATTCTGCGAATTTGCTCATGCAAAATGGCGATCTCCGAATTGGAGGCCGTGATGTGCGTGTCTCGTAGCTGCTTCCACGGGATCCAAGCAGATTCGACATGCTCGTCGGCGTCGAAATGCCGTTCGACGGCCTGCCAGTGGCGCAGGTGCACCACCATGATGTTGGCCAGTTCGTCGGTCATGCCTTCGGATGAATAGAATTGCCCGACATGGTCGATATCGCAACTGTTTTCGTCGATTGGCTCGACGCCGGTCTCTTCGCGCAGCTCACGCAATGCGGCCGCATCGACGTCTTCCCCGTCATCGATGAGTCCTGCCGGCAGACCGTAGGCGAAGGCGTCGCAGCCGACACGGTATTCTCGTTCGACCAAGTACAAATCCTGCGCGCAGTCATGCACCAGCATGACCACACAGGGCGCGTGCCGCATCACCTGTCTGCGGATCACGGTTTGTCCGCCGTCTCGTGTCTGCAACGCGATACGCATGTCCTCCACGCCGAAAATCGCGCCTTGATACACGTGCTCTCTGCTGAGTACTGTGGCCGGTCTGGTCATGTCCACGCCATCGCTGGATTCGTTCAGCGACATATCCATGCTGGTCGTATCGGACATCGTCGTTCAGCGTTCCTGCCCGCAGGACGGCAGTACCAGATTCCAGGGATCGGTGTTCATGGAAATCCAGCGGACGGTGGGGATGTCTCCGGTCGCCTCAGATACGGCACGAGGCACATCGCCCATGGCGTATTGGAACCATATGGATTCGATGGCGCTGTGTGGCGTGTTGATGAACATCGGACGAACAGTGGCGTCGCCTCGGCCGAGTTCGATGTCCGCGGCACGCATGGACGCCTCATAGCGCGCCTGCTCGATGGCATCGGTCACCGGATGATGGCGCAGATCGCTGGTCACATACACATCGACGCCTGCGGCACGCACTTCATCGAACAGGGAATCGCCCGAGCCCGGCAATACCGCCACCGTGCCGATCGTCGCGTCAAGGTCGCCGCACACCTGCACGCCAAGTTCGGTGTATGGCAGCGCGTCGGCCACACGACGGGCGAAATCACGCAATGCGATTGGCTCCTGCAACCGACCGACACGGCCCAATCCGACCGGATGTTCGGCTTTCGGATCTTCGATGGGTACCAGCGGACGCTGTTCGATCAGGCCGAACGCGTCGGCGGCGGCCATGCTGACTCCTCGGTAGGAGGCATCGGCATTGGTGTGCCCAACCCACAGCGCGCAACCGGCGAGGTTGAGCTTCCGGACGATCTCACCACGGAATCCTAGTCCGGAGACCGCATGCACGGAACGGAAGAACAGCGGATGGTGGCAGATCAGCAGGTCGATGCCTCCGGCGATAGCCTGGTCGATCACCGCCATGGATGGGTCCGCCGCGAACGCGATGTTGCGCACGTCGTGGCGAAGGTCTCCCACGATGAGTCCCGGCTCATCCCATTGTTCCGCGTATCGCAGCGGATACAGCGTTTCAAGCACATCCACGACCTGCTTCAGCGTTGCCACAATCTTCCTTCTTTCTTTTTTAATCAGCCTTCGATTATCCGACGGGAACGGATCAGTGGGCCGCCAATTGCCAATCGGAACCGATGCCCGTCGATACGTCCAACGGAACGGCCATGGTGACGGCATGCTCCATGGCATCCTTCACCAGCGCGGTGGCCTGCTTCTCCTCACCGGGCGCGATCTCCACCACAAGTTCATCATGAATCTGCAGTATGAGGCGACTTCCAAGGTTCGCTTCCTGCAGTGCGTCATACGCACGAATCATGGCGATTTTCATGATGTCCGCCGCCGAGCCTTGGATAGGCGCGTTCAACGCGGCGCGTTCGGCCGCGTCCCTCACGGCACGGTTCGGCGATTTGAGACCGGGGAAATACCTGCGCCTTCCGAAAATGGTTTCGGTATATCCTTTTTCGCGTGCGGACGAGACAAGCGATTCAAGGTATTCATGGACTTTGCCAAAAGTGGCGAAATACTGGTTTTTCAGCGATTCGGCTTCTTTGGGCTTGATCTTGAGCTGCTGGGCAAGTCCATACGTGCTCAGACCGTAGGCAAGTCCATAGCTCATCGCCTTGACGTGGCTACGCTGATCGGACGTGATGTCGTCAACGGGAATGCCGTAGACCAAGCTGGCCACATACTTATGGAAGTCCTTGCCGGAGCGGAAGGCCTCTATCAACGCCTCATCACCGGAAAGGTCGGCCATGATGCGCAGTTCGACCTGCGAGTAGTCGGAGCTCAGCAACGATTCGAAGCCCTCTCCCGGCACGAACGCGGATCGAATCTCACGACCTGCGGGATCCCGGTTCGGAATGTTCTGCAGGTTTGGATCGACGGAGCTCAATCGTCCGGTGGCTGCCACCGTCTGTTCGAAAGTGGTGTGGATGCGACCGTCATGACGGTTTGTGGCGTCGATCAACGTCTGCACGATCTGCTTGAGCTTGTTCTTTTCACGATGCATCAGCAACGCGTCAAGGAACTGGCATGCGCGGTCGTTATCGTACGAGCGGTCACGCAAGGTCTGCAATGCCGCGGCATTGGTGGTGTATGAACCGGACTTGGTTTTTTTCGTCGGTTTCAATCCCATGTCTTCGAACAGGATCTTCTGCAGCTGTTTGGGGCTTTGCAGGTTCACCTGCTCCCCCGCGAACTGCCACGCCGTTTCCTGTGCCTGGGCAGCGTCGGCGGCAAGTTGGTCGCGCATCTGCACCAGACGTGTCATATCCACTTGGGCGCCGACCTGTTCCATGCCATGCAGGACCTGAGAGACCGGAAGCTCAATGGATTTGAGGAGACCGAATTGTTCGCGCTTATCCAGCACACCGGCCAAATATTCGGCCAAAAGCCCCACGATTGCGGTGCGGGTGAGTATCAGCTCACCGTTCTTGGAATCGTTTTCCTCAGGCTCGTCGAAGTCCAAGGTCCCCTGTGTCGCGGCTTCGGCTTGTGCTTCGATGTGCAGATCAAGGAAATGGGCCGCAGCCTGTTCCAGCGTGTCCGCGTGGAAATCCGGGTGGGCAAGATATCCGGCGAGCTTGGTGTCGAACAATGGTTCCGGAAGTTCCACGCCGATGCTGCCCAGCAGATGCGCATGTTCTTTGTAACCGTGCACGACCATGGAATGGTGATAGCGGTCGAACAGCCTTTGCAGGCATTGCACCATATCCGGACTGAATACGTCGATGCGAATGGCTTCGCCGTGCACGGCGATCATCAATGCCGAAAGAGAGGCTTCTCCGGGTTTGCTCGTGCCTTCGGCGTAAAGCGTCCAGGACTGTTTCACCTTGTCCGTGCAGCGGGTCGAAGAATCGATTTCGAAGCCGAATTCCGGAATGTCGTTGGAGGAGCGTTCATGGCGTTCGTGCAGATGTTCCTGCACCACGGGGAAATGGTTTTGGACCCATGTCTCCACCACATGCGGATCGTTGACGTCTTCGACATGTGGCAGCCCGAGCTTGCTGGATTCGTGCACGTCCCCGGATGGTTTGTCCGCATTGAACGTTTTGAGCACGCGATTCTTGGTCCGAACACCGAATTCGAGCTTGGTGAATAGATCGTCGAGTTGACCAGCGTCGACTTGTCCAAATGTCAGGTCGGATACCGACACGCCAAGATCAAGGTCACGAACCAAAGCGTTCACGGAACGGTTCAGTTTGACCTGTTCGATGTTTTCGCGCAGGGCTTCGCCTTTTTTGCCGCTGATCTCGTCGGCGTGTTCGATGATCTGCTCAAGTCCGCCGTACTGGTTGATCCATTTGGCCGCGAATCCGTCGCCGACTCCGGGAACGCCGGGGATGTTGTCAGCGGTTTCTCCGCGCAAGGCGGCCAGATCCGGGTATTGCGCGGGAGAGACATGATATTTCTCCTGCACGGCATCCGGGGTCATATGTTTGAGGTCTTTGAAATGGTGGCCGGGATACAGCACGGTGATGTTGTCGTTGATCAGCTGGAAAGCATCACGGTCGCCGGACAGCACCAATGTGCGGTAGCCTGCCTGGTCGCCCATGCTGGCGAGCGTGCCGATCACATCGTCACCTTCGTAACCGGGTTTTTCGATGTATGTGACGCCCAAGGCCGTCAGCATCTGCTGGATTAATGGCAGCTGGCTGAGCAGTTCCTCGGGGGCCGCGTCGCGAGTTCCTTTGTACTGCGGCAGCATCTGGTTGCGGAACGTGCCGCCCTTCACATCGAATGCGACGGCAAGATGGTCTGGATGTTCGGCATCGATCACCTGCGAAAGCATGGTGGCGAATCCCCAGACCGCGTTGGTGGCCTGACCTGATGATGTACTGAAATTCTCTACGGGTAAGGCAAAAAAAGCGCGGAACGCCAAAGAATGGCCGTCAACGACCAATAGCGTTCCGCGTGAAGTGCCTTCCACAGTTGGTGTGTTAGCGCTCATCCTCTGCTTCCGACTTCTGTTCGCCATACTTGGCGATGATGGCCATGGCCAGACGCTTCTTCGGAATGCGCTGGTCCATGGAGGTCTTCTGAATCCAACGGAAAGCGCCCTGTTCGGAGAAGTCCGCCTTGTCCATCAGCAGGCCCTTGGCGCGGTCGACGAGCTTGCGCTCCTCCAGCGTTTCTTCGGCCTTCTTCAGCTGCTCTTCGGCCTTCTTCAGCTGTTCCTCGGTTTCCTGCAGTTTGGACTCGCTACGTTCGACATTGTCAAGCAGATCGTTGATTTCGGCGAAACGGCCCATGGCGACTTCCAAAGCCGGCAGCAGCTTGGATTCCTCATACGGCTTGGTGACATACGCCATGGCGCCAGCGCCCGTGGCCTTTTTGACCAAATCAGACTGGGAGAATGCCGTCAGCATGACGACCGGAGCGATGTTCTCATCACAGATGATGCCAGCGGCCTCGATGCCATCCATGCGAGGCATCTTGACATCCATGCACACCACGCTCGGGCGGAACTTACGGGTCAGTTCAACGGCTTCCTCACCGTTGGCGGCCTCTCCGACGACCTCATAGCCGTTATCCTCAAGCATGGCGACCAAATCCATGCGGTTCACGGATTCGTCTTCGGCAACGACGACGGTGCGCTTGTGCGCCTCGTTATTATTGGCAGAATCCGGCTCGGGAGCCGCAGCAGCTTGGAGCTCCTCATCAGTGAGTACTTCGTCCGGTTCCGTGGTCTTCTCTGCAGCCATGTCGGTCTCTTTCCACTGTCACACCCAAAGCCGGCCTAACATGCCCCAACCCGGGCCTGGATTGATATTGATTTCTTACGTGCCCTCGGTGGGACTCGAACCCACACTGCGCAGATTTTGAGGCTGCTTCCTCT
>OAUH01001099.1_pt1 | contig 12196 bp, 9 predicted proteins | sample 1495121 | NCBI WGS metagenome assembly OAUH01 (sample SAMEA2580006, study PRJEB22360) | human gut metagenome | reverse complement strand
GGTAGAAACCCTTAAGCCTGTGTCGCACAGACTTAAGGGTTTTCTTATTTCTGAACGCTGCACTTTTTTACCTATCTCTTAAATAGTCATTTTCAATGCAACTTTTTCTTTTTCATCACAGCCTTAATGCTCCTTAGATAATAATCATTATCTAACAATGAGATACCTAATTCTTAGCGTGCCTGTTAACCCACAAATCAGGGTCTATGCTTATTAAAAGCAGGTAAAAAGCATGTTTTACGCTAAAGCCCCTGCGTTTGCTGGGTTGAACTGATAATCATTATCACTAACATGCTGTTATACGCTGAAAGCGATGAAGTGAGGTAAATCGATGGACATGCATTCAGGAACCTTTAATCCACAGGATTTCGCCTGGCAAGGCTTAACGCTGACACCCGCAGCGGCGATACACATCCGCGAACTGGTGGCAAAGCAGCCTGGTATGATCGGCGTGCGCTTAGGCGTTAAGCAAACAGGCTGCGCGGGCTTTGGCTATGTGCTCGACAGTGTTAGCGAGCCGGACAAAGACGATCTGCTGTTTGAACACGACGGCGCGAAGCTGTTTGTCCCGCTGCAAGCGATGCCTTTTATTGATGGCACGGAAGTCGATTTCGTTCGCGAAGGACTTAATCAGATATTCAAATTTCACAACCCTAAAGCCCAGAATGAATGTGGCTGTGGCGAAAGCTTTGGGGTATAGGCGGTACTATGTCTCGTAATACTGAAGCAACTGACGATGTCAAAACCTGGACCGGCGGCCCGCTGAATTATAAAGAAGGATTCTTCACCCAGTTAGCCACCGATGAGCTGGCAAAGGGGATAAACGAAGAGGTGGTGCGCGCAATTTCGGCGAAGCGTAATGAGCCGGAGTGGATGCTGGAGTTTCGTCTCAACGCCTATCACGCATGGCTGGAGATGGAAGAACCGCACTGGTTGAAAGCGCACTACGACAAGCTGAATTATCAGGATTACAGCTACTACTCGGCACCATCGTGCGGTAATTGTGACGACAACTGCGCGTCTGAACCCGGCGCGGTGCAGCAAACTGGCGCGAACGCCTTTTTAAGTAAAGAGGTGGAGGCGGCGTTTGAGCAGTTGGGCGTTCCCGTGCGGGAAGGCAAAGAGGTGGCAGTGGATGCCATTTTCGACTCTGTTTCGGTTGCCACTACTTATCGCGAAAAACTGGCGGAGCAGGGAATTATTTTTTGTTCCTTTGGCGAGGCGATCCACGATCACCCGGAACTGGTGCGTAAATATCTCGGCACCGTGGTGCCGGGGAATGACAACTTCTTTGCCGCACTTAATGCGGCGGTAGCCTCTGACGGTACGTTTATTTATGTGCCTAAAGGCGTGCGTTGCCCGATGGAACTTTCCACCTATTTTCGCATTAACGCGGAAAAAACCGGGCAGTTTGAGCGCACCATTCTGGTGGCCGACGAAGACAGCTACGTTAGCTACATTGAAGGCTGTTCCGCTCCGGTGCGTGACAGCTATCAGTTACACGTGGTGGAAGTCATCATCCATAAAAACGCCGAGGTGAAATATTCCACGGTACAAAATTGGTTCCCTGGCGATAACAACACCGGCGGTATTCTCAACTTCGTCACCAAGCGTGCTTTGTGCGAAGGCGAAAACAGCAAAATGTCATGGACGCAATCAGAAACCGGCTCAGCGATTACGTGGAAATATCCCAGCTGCATTTTGCGCGGCGATAACTCCATTGGTGAGTTTTACTCAGTGGCGCTGACCAGCGGTCATCAGCAAGCGGATACCGGCACCAAGATGATCCACATCGGTAAAAACACCAAATCGACCATTATATCGAAAGGGATCTCTGCCGGACATAGTCAGAACAGTTATCGCGGCTTAGTGAAAATCATGCCGACGGCAACCAATGCGCGCAATTTCACTCAGTGCGATTCAATGCTGATTGGCGCTAATTGTGGGGCGCATACCTTCCCGTATGTCGAATGTCGCAATAACAGCGCTCAGCTGGAGCACGAGGCAACGACATCACGTATTGGTGAAGATCAACTGTTTTACTGCCTGCAACGCGGGATCAGCGAAGAAGATGCCATCTCGATGATTGTTAACGGTTTTTGCAAAGACGTGTTCTCGGAACTGCCGCTGGAATTTGCCGTTGAAGCACAAAAACTCCTCGCCATCAGTCTTGAACACAGCGTCGGATAAGGAATAAACATGTTAAGTATTAAAGATTTACACGTCAGCGTGGAAGATAAAGCTATCCTGCGTGGATTAAGCCTCGACGTTCGTCCCGGCGAAGTTCACGCCATTATGGGGCCCAATGGTTCGGGCAAAAGTACCTTATCGGCAACGCTTGCCGGGCGAGAAGATTATGAAGTGACGAGCGGCACGGTTGAGTTTAAAGGCAAAGATTTGCTTGCGCTGTCGCCGGAAGATCGTGCAGGTGAAGGCATCTTTATGGCCTTCCAGTATCCGGTGGAAATTCCCGGCGTCAGTAACCAGTTTTTCCTGCAAACGGCACTTAATGCGGTGCGCAGCTATCGCGGCCAGGAAACGCTCGACCGCTTTGATTTTCAGGATTTGATGGAAGAGAAAATCGCTCTCCTGAAGATGCCGGAAGATTTATTAACCCGTTCGGTAAACGTTGGTTTTTCCGGCGGCGAGAAAAAGCGCAACGATATTTTGCAAATGGCGGTGCTGGAACCGGAGTTATGCATTCTTGATGAGTCAGACTCCGGGCTGGATATTGACGCATTAAAAGTGGTTGCCGATGGCGTGAACTCGCTGCGTGACGGCAAGCGTTCATTCATCATTGTTACGCACTACCAACGCATTCTCGACTACATCAAGCCTGATTACGTCCATGTGCTGTATCAGGGACGAATTGTGAAATCCGGCGATTTCACGTTGGTCAAACAACTGGAGGAGCAGGGTTATGGCTGGCTTACCGAACAGCAGTAACGCACTGCAACAGTGGAATCATTTGTTTGAAGCTGAAGGGGCGAAACGCTCCCCGCAAGCACAGCAGCATTTACAACAATTGCTGCGTACCGGACTGCCGACACGTAAACATGAAAACTGGAAATATACGCCGCTGGACGGGCTGACCAATAGCCAGTTTGTCAGCATTGCGGGGGAGATAGCCCCACAGCAGCGTGATGCCTTAGCGTTAACGTTAGACGCCGTGCGGCTGGTGTTTGTCGATGGACGTTACGTGCCCGCACTGAGCGATGCAACTGAAGGCAGCGGATATGAAGTGAGCATTAACGACGACCGTCAGGGGTTACCCGACGCTATTCAGGCGGAAGTGTTTCTGCATTTGACGGAAAGCCTGGCACAAAGCGTGACGCATATCGCCGTGAAGCGCGGTCAACGGCCGGCAAAGCCATTGCTGTTAATGCATATCACCCAGGGCGTGGCAGGTGAAGAGGTGAATACTGCCCATTACCGGCATCATCTGGATCTGGCGGAAGGTGCCGAAGCAACGGTGATCGAACATTTTGTCAGCCTTAATGATGCTCGTCACTTCACCGGCGCACGGTTCACTATCAACGTCGCAGCGAACGCCCATTTGCAGCATATCAAGCTGGCGTTTGAAAACCCGCTCAGTCACCACTTTGCTCATAACGATTTGTTGCTGGCTGATGATGCCACCGCATTTAGCCACAGTTTCCTGCTGGGTGGCGCAGTGTTACGACACAACACCAGTACGCAACTCAATGGCGAAAACAGCACGGTGCGGATCAATAGCCTGGCGATGCCGGTGAAAAACGAGGTGTGTGATACTCGTACCTGGCTGGAACACAATAAAGGTTTTTGTAACAGCCGACAGTTGCACAAAACTATCGTCAGCGACAAAGGCCGCGCGGTATTTAACGGTTTGATCAACGTCGCGCAGCACGCCATCAAAACGGATGGTCAGATGACCAACAATAATCTGCTGATGGGCAAACTGGCGGAAGTGGATACGAAACCGCAGCTGGAAATCTATGCAGATGATGTGAAATGCAGCCACGGCGCGACGGTGGGGCGTATTGATGATGAACAGATGTTCTATCTGCGCTCGCGCGGGATCAATCAGCAGGATGCCCAGCAGATGATCATTTACGCCTTTGCTGCCGAACTGACGGAAGCACTGCGTGATGAAGGGCTTAAACAGCAGGTGCTGGCCCGAATCGGTCAACGGCTGCCAGGAGGTGCAAGATGACTTTTTCCGTTGATAAGGTGCGGGCCGATTTCCCGGTGCTTTCGCGTGAGGTGAACGGTTTGCCGCTGGCTTATCTCGACAGCGCCGCCAGTGCGCAGAAACCGAGCCAGGTGATTGATGCCGAGGCGGAGTTTTATCGTCATGGCTACGCGGCGGTGCATCGCGGTATTCATACCTTAAGCGCCCAGGCGACCGAGAAAATGGAGAACGTGCGCAAGCGGGCATCGCTGTTTATTAATGCCCGTTCGGCGGAAGAGCTGGTGTTCGTCCGCGGTACGACGGAAGGGATCAATCTGGTCGCCAATAGCTGGGGCAACAGCAATGTGCGGGCGGGCGATAACATCATCATCAGTCAGATGGAGCACCACGCTAACATTGTCCCCTGGCAGATGCTTTGTGCACGCGTTGGCGCAGAGCTGCGTGTGATCCCGCTCAACCCCGACGGTACTCTGCAACTGGAGACGCTGCCTACGCTGTTTGATGAGAAAACTCGCCTGCTGGCAATTACTCATGTCTCCAACGTGCTTGGGACAGAAAATCCGCTGGCGGAGATGATCACACTTGCGCATCAACATGGCGCAAAAGTGCTGGTGGATGGCGCTCAGGCGGTGATGCATCATCCGGTGGATGTTCAGGCGCTGGATTGCGATTTTTACGTGTTCTCCGGGCATAAACTGTATGGCCCTACCGGAATTGGCATTCTTTATGTCAAAGAAGCCTTGTTGCAGGAGATGCCGCCGTGGGAAGGGGGCGGTTCTATGATTGCCACCGTTAGCCTGAGTGAAGGCACTACCTGGACCAAAGCGACGTGGCTGTTTGAAGCCGGTACGCCCAATACCGGAGGTATTATTGGCCTTGGCGCGGCGCTGGAGTATGTTTCGGCGCTGGGGCTTAACAACATTGCCGAGTATGAACAAAATCTGATGCATTACGCATTGTCGCAGTTGGCAGCGGTGCCGGATCTTACGCTCTATGGTCCGCCGGACAGACTTGGCGTTATTGCTTTTAATCTCGGTAAACACCACGCCTATGATGTTGGCAGTTTTCTCGATAATTACGGCATTGCTGTGCGTACCGGACATCACTGCGCAATGCCATTAATGGCCTATTACAACGTCCCTGCGATGTGTCGGGAGTCGCTGGCCATGTATAACACCCATGAAGAAGTGGATCGTCTCGTGACCGGCCTGCAACGTATTCACCGTCTGCTGGGATAACAGGGAGGCACTATGGCTTTATTGCCGGATAAAGAAAAATTGCTGCGTAATTTTTTACGCTGCGCCAACTGGGAAGAGAAATATCTCTACATTATTGAGTTGGGTCAGCGTCTGCCAGAATTACGTGACGAAGACAAAAGCCCGCAAAATAGCATCCAGGGCTGCCAGAGTCAGGTGTGGATTGTAATGCGCCAGAATGCGCAGGGAATTATTGAATTGCAGGGCGACAGCGATGCGGCCATTGGAGAAGGGCTTATTGCGGTCGTCTTTATTCTTTACGATCAAATGACGCCGCAGGATATTGTCAATTTCGATGTGCGCCCGTGGTTTGAAAAAATGGCGCTCACCCAACATCTCACCCCATCACGCTCACAAGGTCTGGAAGCGATGATTCGCGCAATTCGCGCCAAAGCCGCTGCACTTAGCTAAACTAAAGGGACAGCTTTCATCCGGTTGGCTCACATTGCCGGGTGGTCAATGTTTACACTGGCCTGCACAGGAGTGTTTTGGTTTCAGGTGAACATAAGCGCCATCCGACGTTTCAGCGTGAGTCTCCGGCAAATACAGGAGGTTTACAATGAAACGCGCGTCTTTGCTTACACTCACGCTTATCGGCGCTTTTAGCGCCATCCAGGCTGCCTGGGCGGTTGATTATCCGCTACCACCAACCGGCAGTCGACTGGTTGGGCAAAATCAAACGTATACGGTGCAAGAAGGGGATAAAAACCTTCAGGCCATCGCCCGACGTATTGATACTGCGGCAATGTTGATCCTTGAAGCCAATAACACTATCGCCCCGGTGCCAAAACCCGGTACGACGATAACTATTCCTTCACAACTATTATTACCTGATGCGCCGCGTCAGGGGATTATTGTAAACCTTGCAGAGCTGCGCCTTTATTATTATCCGCCGGGAGAAAATATCGTGCAGGTTTATCCGATAGGTATTGGTTTGCAGGGGCTGGAAACGCCGGTGATGGAAACGCGTGTGGGGCAGAAAATCCCTAACCCAACCTGGACGCCTACGGCGGGCATTCGTCAACGTTCGCTGGAGCGTGGCATTAAATTACCACCAGTCGTTCCTGCCGGGCCCAATAACCCACTAGGACGTTACGCACTGCGCCTCGCGCATGGTAATGGCGAATACCTCATTCATGGCACCAGTGCGCCGGACAGCGTCGGTTTGCGCGTCAGTTCGGGCTGTATTCGCATGAATGCACCGGATATTAAAGCTTTATTCTCCAGCGTGCGGACGGGAACACCGGTGAAAGTGATCAACGAACCGGTGAAATATTCCGTGGAACCTAACGGGATGCGTTATGTTGAAGTACATCGACCACTATCGGCAGAAGAACAGCAGAACGTTCAGACAATGCCGTACACGCTGCCAGCAGGCTTTACGCAATTTAAAGACAATAAGGCTGTAGATCAGAAGTTAGTCGATAAAGCGTTGTATCGTCGGGCAGGGTATCCGGTTGCGGTGAGCAGTGGAGCAACTCCCGCAGCCAGCAATGCGCCTTCAGTAGAGTCAGCGCAGAATGGGGAACCAGAGCAAGGGAATATGTTACGCGCGACGCAGTAGCGGTAAATAGCAGGCAAAAAAATGGCGCACAATGTGCGCCATTTTTCACTTCACAGGTACTATTACTTGCGGTATTTAGTAGCCATGTTGTCCAGACGCTGGTTAGCACGAGCTGCGTCATCTTTAGCAGCCTGAACGTCGGAACGCATTGCGTTCACGTCGTTGCTCAGCTGGTCAACTTTAGCGTTCAGAGTCTGAACGTCAGAAGACAGCTGATCGATTTTAGCGTTGCTGGAGCAACCTGCCAGCAGAGTAGAACCCAGGATTACCGCGCCCAGTACCAGTTTAGTAGCTTTCATTATTAATACCCTCTAGATTGAGTTAATCTCCATGTAGCGTTACAAGTATTACACAAAGTTTTTTATGTTGAGAATATTTTTTTGATGGGAAGGCACTTATTTTTGATCGTTCGCTCAAAGAAGCATCGAACGCTGGGTTTTAGATAAAAAAATTGAGAGAAAACAGGATGCTTCCATCGGATTCATCTTAGATAAAGTGAGATTATATAGTGAAATCCGATTTGATTTTTTATTGCTTCTGGTTATCGATTAAATAAAAAAAGCGCCCATCAGGGCGCTTCGATATACAAATTAATTCACAAAAGCAATATTACAGGACGTGAACAGATGCGGTGTTAGTAGTGCCGCTCGGTACCAGTGCACCAGAAACCATAACTACGACATCACCTTTGTGTGCCAGACCGCTCTGCAGAGCCAGTTCTTTACCCAGACGGTAGAAGTCATCAGTAGATGTGATCTCTTTAACCAGCTGCGGCACAACACCTTTGCTCAGTACTAACTGGTGAGCCGTTTTTTCGTTGGTGGTCAGTGCCAGGATGGTGGCATCCGGGAAGTATTTACGTACTGCGCGAGCAGATTTACCGCCCTGAGTAGCAACCACGATCAGTGGAGCATCCAGTTTTTCAGCAGTTTCAACGGCACCACGGCATACCGCTTCGGTAATACGCAGTTTACGGTTGTCATTGTTGAACTCGAGACGGCTGTTCATCACGCGGTCGGTACGTTCGCAGATGGTCGCCATGATAGAAACCGCTTCCAGCGGGTATTTACCTTTTGCGGATTCACCAGACAGCATCACTGCGTCAGTACCGTCGAGGATGGCGTTTGCAACGTCACCGGCTTCTGCGCGAGTCGGGCGTGGGTTTTTGATCATGGAATCCAGCATCTGTGTCGCAGTGATAACAACTTTACGTGCACGGATACATTTTTCGATCATCATCTTCTGGGCGAAGATAACTTCTTCTACCGGGATTTCTACACCCAGGTCGCCACGCGCAACCATGATGCCGTCAGAGGCTTCGAGGATTTCGTCGAAGTTGTTGAGGCCTTCCTGGTTTTCGATTTTGGAGATGATGTGGATGTTTTCGCCGCCGTGCGCTTTCAGGTGCTCACGGATTTCGATAACGTCAGAACGCTTACGAATAAAGGAAGCAGCAACAAAGTCTACGCCTTGTTCGCAACCAAAGATCAGGTCCTGTTTGTCTTTTTCAGCCAGTGCTGGCAGGGCAATGGAAACGCCAGGCAGGTTCACACCTTTGTTTTCGCCCAGGTCGCCATTGTTCAGCACTTTACAGATAACTTTGTTACCTTCAATGGCGGTAACTTCCATACCGATCAGACCGTCGTCAACCAGTACGGTGTTGCCAACAGACAGGTCAGTAGTGAAACCTTCATACGTTACCGCAACCATTTCGCTGTTGCCGATAACAGATTTATCAGTAGTGAAAGTAAAGGACTGACCCGCTTTCAGAGAAACGTCGTTACCGCCTTCCAGTTTCATGGTGCGGATTTCTGGACCTTTGGTATCAAGCAGGATAGCGGCGGTTTTACCAGTTTTGCTCATCACGTTGCGCAGATTCTGAATGCGCTGACCGTGTTCTGCATAGTCACCATGAGAGAAGTTCAGACGCATAACGTTCATGCCAGCGTCCAGCATTTTAGCTAACATCTCTTCAGATTCGGTTTTCGGTCCGATGGTGCAAACAATTTTGGTCTTTTTCATGACAGTCTTAGTCTTTAAGTTGAGAAGGATGGGAGAAACTTGCTTTCTGGGCGCACTGCCGGAAAGCGAATCCGGTATTACGAAAGTGGTTGTGCCTCGCTCTAAGGATAGGTGACATCGAAAAAGCGTGCAGAGGAATGTGTGCTTGTGTCTCAGCCCAACGTGAGTGCCTGTTTTTGAGTCGTTGAGTTCTACAGTCCAAAGTGCTGAAACCATTCAAGAGTCAATTGGCGCGCATTATACGCTGAAATTAATCCAAAAGGAAAACAAAAACAGCGTTTCAAAAAATATACAACTTGTAAGACAATAAATTGTTATCAATGCTTCAGCGTTCCAGGGAAAAGGTTACGCAAAAGCTTCGTTGTTTGCGCAACGTCTGGTGCCGGGGTTGTCAGTGTGAGGATAAGTGAAAAGTTCATCCGGTGTATAAATACATCATCGCTCAATTGCTACAGTTAAAATAATTTATCACGTTATTTGTCTGATTTTGTTTGATTTTTGTTTAATTGGTTAGATTGATATATGCTGATAGTTGGCATGATAAATAGGTATAAAGAATGGGAAACCGGACAAAAGAGGATGAACCGTACCGAGAAATGTGCAGAGTTGTCGGTAAAGTTGTGCTGGAAATGCGCGATCTGGGGCAGGAACCAAAGCATATTGTTATCGCAGGCGTATTACGTACAGCATTAGCCAATAAACGCATTCAGCGCAGTGAGCTGGAAAAGCAGGCGATGGAAACAGTCATTAACGCACTGGTAAAATGACCATTCAGGATGAGGCGGTAAGCTTCATCCTGATATTGTTAGTTCAGTTGCGGTCCAGTTAATCATTCTAAATAACAACTGCTGAAATTATATGAATTTCGGTGTGTATTTTAATTTATAGCGATAAAGTTATTTTTATTTTCTGCGATGAACTTCACAAATAATTGTCGGTTAAGTTAAATTTATTTCAAATGATAATAAATATCAGTTCACTTATAATTCCTTGCTTTGTGATTTTAATTGATAACGATCAATGTTAAGAGCCCAGAATAATCACATTATTTTTTCTCCTAACCATAAAGGATTAGTTTGTCAGCGTTAAATCTTTTCTCATACACTATCGGGTTTGGGAAAATATCTGGTGTTGAGGACAGAGTCAGCAGCGTATTAGTTGAGTGCCTAATATCAGGCTGCTGAATTGTCAGCACTGTGTTTGCGAAGAGGATGCGAAATAAATGAACCCGGTTGATCGTCCACTATTAAATATTGGCTTAACGCGATTAGAATTCTTGCGTATATCAGGAAAAGGCCTTGCTGGTTTAACAATTGCCCCTGCTTTACTGTCACTTTTGGGTTGCAAACAGGAAGATATTGATAGCGGCACAGTAGGGTTGATAAATACACCCAAAGGGGTGCTGGTGACCCAACGTGCGCGATGCACGGGTTGCCACCGCTGTGAAATCTCTTGTACCAACTTCAACGATGGCTCAGTAGGGACATTCTTCTCCCGTATCAAAATCCATCGCAATTATTTCTTTGGCGACAACGGGGTTGGCTCTGGCGGTGGCCTGTATGGCGATCTCAACTATACCGCGGACACCTGCCGTCAATGCAAAGAGCCGCAATGCATGAACGTCTGCCCGATTGGTGCGATTACCTGGCAGCAGAAAGAAGGCTGTATTACCGTCGATCATAACCGTTGTATTGGCTGTAGCGCCTGTACTACGGCATGCCCGTGGATGATGGCCACCGTAAATACCGAAAGTAAAAAATCCTCGAAATGTGTGTTATGCGGTGAATGCGCAAACGCCTGCCCAACAGGGGCGTTAAAAATTATCGAGTGGAAAGATATTACTGTGTGAATCTTGCAAAGGAAAAAATCATGGCTAACGGTTGGACAGGTAATATATTAAGAGTCAATCTCACGACAGGAAATATTACCCTCGAAGATTCCAGTAAGTTTAAAAGTTTTGTCGGTGGCATGGGCTTCGGCTACAAAATTATGTATGACGAAGTACCGCCAGGCACGAAACCTTTCGATGAAGCGAATAAATTAGTTTTTGCTACCGGCCCATTAACTGGATCTGGTGCCCCCTGTAGTTCTCGCGTAAATATCACCTCACTTTCTACTTTTACCAAAGGAAATTTAGTCGTCGATGCCCATATGGGGGGCTTTTTTGCAGCGCAAATGAAATTCGCTGGATACGACGTCATTATTATCGAAGGGAAAGCGAAATCACCGGTATGGCTGAAGATTAAAGATGACAAAGTTAGCCTTGAAAAAGCCGATTTCTTATGGGGAAAAGGGACGCGCGCAACGACTGAAGAAATTTGTCGCTTGACCAGTCCGGAAACCTGTGTGGCGGCTATTGGTCAGGCTGGGGAAAACCTTGTTCCTCTCTCTGGCATGTTGAATAGCCGTAACCACAGCGGCGGTGCGGGAACTGGCGCAATAATGGGTTCGAAAAACCTGAAAGCGATTGCGGTTGAAGGGACGAAAGGGGTCAACATTGCCGATCGTCAGGAGATGAAGCGTCTCAACGATTACATGATGACTGAACTTATCGGTGCGAATAACAACCATGTCGTGCCAAGTACGCCGCAATCGTGGGCAGAGTATTCAGATCCCAAGTCACGTTGGACAGCACGTAAAGGGCTGTTTTGGGGCGCGGCTGAAGGTGGTCCGATTGAAACGGGGGAAATTCCGCCAGGCAATCAGAACACGGTCGGCTTTCGTACCTATAAATCCGTTTTTGACTTAGGTCCGGCGGCAGAGAAATACACAGTAAAAATGAGCGGCTGCCACTCTTGCCCGATCCGTTGTATGACCCAAATGAATATTCCTCGGGTGAAAGAGTTTGGCGTGCCCAGCACAGGTGGTAACACTTGTGTAGCAAACTTTGTCCATACCACCATCTTCCCGAACGGGCCGAAAGATTTTGAAGATAAAGACGATGGTCGTGTGATTGGTAACCTGGTTGGTCTGAATTTGTTCGATGACTACGGCCTATGGTGTAACTACGGGCAGTTGCATCGCGACTTTACTTATTGTTACAGCAAAGGGGTGTTCAAGCGTGTTCTGCCTGCTGAAGAGTATGCGGAAATTCGCTGGGATCAACTGGAAGCGGGTGACGTTAACTTTATTAAAGATTTTTACTACCGTCTGGCGCATCGCGTGGGGGCGTATGCAGTCACG
>OAUH01001070.1_pt1 | contig 12488 bp, 9 predicted proteins | sample 1495121 | NCBI WGS metagenome assembly OAUH01 (sample SAMEA2580006, study PRJEB22360) | human gut metagenome | reverse complement strand
CTGGCGGCAACAAGAAAAGCGGCCTCTATGAAGATGGCGTGCGCAAAGACCGTCTGGACAACAACGATATGATCGATCAGCTGGAAGCGCGCATTCGTGCGAAAGCCAGTCAGCTGGACGAAGCGCGTCGAATTGACGTTCAGCAGGTTGAAAAATAATAACGTGATGGGAAGCGCCTCGCTTCCCGTGTATGATTGAACCCGCATGGCTCCCGAAACATTGAGGGAAGCGTTGAGGGTTCATTTTTATATTCAGAAAGAGAATAAACGTGGCAAAAAACATTCAAGCCATTCGCGGCATGAACGATTACCTGCCTGGCGAAACGGCCATCTGGCAGCGCATTGAAGGCACACTGAAAAACGTGCTCGGCAGCTACGGTTACAGTGAAATCCGCTTGCCGATTGTAGAGCAGACCCCGCTATTCAAACGTGCGATTGGTGAAGTCACCGACGTGGTTGAAAAAGAGATGTACACCTTTGAGGATCGCAATGGCGACAGCCTGACTCTGCGCCCTGAAGGGACGGCGGGCTGTGTACGCGCCGGCATCGAGCATGGTCTTCTGTACAATCAGGAACAGCGTCTGTGGTATATCGGGCCTATGTTCCGTCACGAGCGTCCGCAGAAAGGGCGTTATCGTCAGTTCCATCAGTTGGGCTGCGAAGTTTTCGGTCTGCAAGGTCCGGATATCGACGCCGAACTGATTATGCTCACTGCCCGCTGGTGGCGCGCGCTGGGTATTTCCGAGCACGTAACTCTTGAGCTGAACTCTATCGGTTCGCTGGAAGCTCGTGCGAATTACCGCGATGCGCTGGTGGCATTCCTTGAGCAGCATAAAGAAAAGCTGGACGAAGACTGCAAACGCCGCATGTACACTAACCCGTTGCGCGTACTGGATTCAAAAAATCCGGAAGTGCAGGCGCTTCTCAACGACGCTCCGGCATTAGGCGATTATCTGGACGAGGAATCTCGTGAGCACTTTGCCGGTCTGTGCAAACTGCTTGAGAGCGCGGGGATCGCTTACACCGTAAACCAGCGTCTGGTGCGCGGTCTGGATTACTATAACCGTACCGTTTTCGAGTGGGTGACTAACAGCCTCGGTTCCCAGGGCACCGTGTGTGCAGGTGGTCGTTATGACGGTCTGGTGGAACAACTGGGTGGTCGTGCAACACCGGCAGTCGGTTTTGCGATGGGCCTCGAACGTCTTGTATTGTTAGTTCAGGCCGTTAATCCGGAATTTAAAGCCGATCCTGTTGTCGATATATACCTGGTGGCTTCAGGTGCTGACACACAATCTGCGGCTATGGCATTAGCAGAGCGTCTGCGTGATGAATTACCGGGCGTGAAACTGATGACCAACCACGGCGGCGGCAACTTTAAGAAACAGTTTGCCCGTGCTGATAAATGGGGTGCCCGCGTTGCTGTGGTGCTGGGTGAGTCTGAAGTGGCTAACGGCACAGCAGTAGTGAAGGATTTGCGCTCTGGTGAGCAAACTGCAGTTGCGCAGGATAGCGTAGCCGCGCATTTGCGCACGTTACTGGGTTAAGGAAGGAGAAGGACAGCGTGGAAATTTACGAGAACGAAAACGACCAGGTTGAAGCGGTTAAACGCTTTTTTGCTGAGAATGGCAAAGCACTGGCTGTTGGGGTGATTTTGGGCGTTGGCGCACTGATTGGCTGGCGCTACTGGAACAGCCATCAGGTTGATTCTGCACGCTCCGCTTCTCTTGCCTATCAAAATGCGGTTACCGCAGTGAGCGAAGGCAAACCGGATAGCATCCCAGCGGCGGAAAAATTTGCTGCTGAAAATAAAAATACTTATGGTGCGCTGGCTTCTTTGGAACTTGCGCAGCAATTTGTTGACAAAAATGAACTAGAGAAAGTTACAACAGGGGCTGGCAGACACGAGCGATGAAAATCTCAAAGCCGTGATAAATCTGCGTCTTGCTCGCGTTCAGGTACAGCTCAAGCAGGCTGATGCCGCGCTAAAAACCCTTGATGCTATCAAAGGTGAAGGGTGGGCTGCCATTGTTGCCGACCTGCGTGGTGAAGCATTGCTGAGCAAAGGTGATAAGCAAGGTGCGCGTAGTGCATGGGAAGCAGGCGTGAAAAGCGATGTTACCCCGGCACTGAGCGAAATGATGCAGATGAAAATTAATAATTTGTCCATCTGAGAGGGACCCGATGCAATTGCGTAAATTACTGCTGCCAGGACTGCTTTCCGTTACCCTTTTAAGCGGCTGTTCGCTGTTTAACAGCGAAGAAGATGTGGTAAAGATGTCCCCATTGCCAACCGTTGAAAACCAGTTTACGCCGACTACTGCGTGGAGCACTTCCGTTGGTAGCGGCATTGGCAACTTCTATTCCAATCTTCATCCGGCACTGGCGGACAACGTTGTCTATGCAGCGGACCGCGCTGGTTTAGTAAAAGCGCTGAATGCGGATGACGGCAAAGAAATCTGGTCTGTCAACCTGGCCGAGAAAGATGGCTGGTTCTCTAAAGATCCTGCATTACTTTCTGGCGGCGTGACCGTGTCTGGTGGGCATGTCTACATTGGCACCGAAAAGGCGCAGGTTTACGCGCTGAATACCAGCGATGGTACTGTGGCATGGCAAACTAAAGTCGCGGGTGAAGCACTTTCGCGCCCGGTGGTCAGCGACGGTCTGGTGTTAATCCACACCAGTAACGGTCAGTTACAAGCGCTGAACGAAGCTGACGGCGCTGTCAAATGGACAGTTAACCTCGATATGCCTTCGCTCTCTTTGCGTGGCGAGTCTGCGCCGGCAACGGCTTTTGGTGCGGCCGTCGTGGGTGGCGATAATGGTCGCGTCAGAGCAGTGCTGATGGAACAGGGCCAGATGATTTGGCAGCAGCGTATTTCCCAGGCGACCGGTTCTACCGAAATTGACCGTCTGAGCGATGTTGACACGACTCCCGTCGTTGTTAACGGTGTTGTTTTCGCGCTGGCCTATAATGGTAACCTGACGGCGCTTGATCTGCGCAGTGGTCAGATTATGTGGAAACGCGAACTGGGTTCGGTGAATGATTTCATCGTCGACGGCAATCGCATCTATCTGGTCGATCAAAATGACCGGGTGATGGCGTTGACCATTGATGGCGGCGTTACGCTGTGGACACAAAGCGATCTGCTGCATCGCCTGCTGACTTCTCCGGTGCTGTATAATGGCAACCTGGTGGTAGGCGACAGTGAAGGTTATCTGCACTGGATTAACGTCGAAGATGGTCGTTTCGTTGCCCAGCAAAAAGTTGATAGTTCCGGTTTCCAGACTGAACCGGTTGCTGCTGACGGCAAACTGCTGATCCAGGCAAAAGACGGAACCGTGTACTCTATTACACGTTAATCGTCTCTGTCGTTCACTTTGAAAACGGCTCCTGGACAGGGGCCGTTTTCCTGTTTTTAACAACGACACGAATATAGCGTGCGTTGTCTGATGATTTATAAAAATGAGGCTTTAAACATGGTACCTGTGGTCGCGCTTGTCGGGCGCCCTAACGTAGGAAAATCCACGTTATTTAACCGTCTAACTCGCACCCGAGATGCGCTGGTTGCGGATTTCCCGGGTCTGACTCGTGACCGTAAGTACGGTCGTGCGGAAATTGAAGGCCGTGAGTTTATCTGCATTGATACCGGCGGGATTGATGGCACAGAAGACGGTGTAGAAACCCGCATGGCGGAACAGTCGCTGCTGGCGATTGAAGAAGCGGACGTCGTACTGTTTATGGTGGATGCGCGCGCGGGCCTGATGCCGGCGGATGAAGCGATTGCTAAACATCTGCGCTCCCGTGAAAAACCGACCTTCCTGGTGGCAAACAAAACTGACGGTCTGGATCCCGATCAGGCCGTGGTTGATTTCTACGCGCTTGGTTTAGGTGAAATCTACCCGATCGCCGCGTCTCACGGTCGTGGCGTATTAAGTCTGCTGGAGCACGTGCTGCTGCCGTGGATGGAAGATCTCGCACCGCAAGAAGAAGTCGACGAAGACGCCGAATACTGGGCGCAATTTGAAGCGGAAGAGAACGGCGAAGAAGAAGAGGAAGACGACTTCGACCCGCAAAGTTTGCCGATCAAACTGGCGATTGTGGGTCGTCCGAACGTAGGTAAGTCTACACTCACTAACCGTATTCTTGGTGAAGAGCGCGTTGTTGTTTACGACATGCCTGGCACGACGCGTGACAGTATCTACATTCCAATGGAACGCGACGGACGTGAGTATGTGCTCATTGACACCGCTGGCGTACGTAAACGCGGCAAAATCACCGATGCGGTAGAGAAATTCTCGGTAATCAAAACGTTGCAGGCCATTGAAGATGCCAACGTGGTGATGTTGGTGATTGATGCGCGTGAAGGTATTTCCGATCAGGATCTCTCCTTGCTGGGCTTTATTCTCAATAGTGGGCGCTCACTTGTGATTGTAGTGAACAAGTGGGACGGCCTGAGCCAGGAAGTGAAAGAGCAGGTGAAAGAGACGCTGGACTTCCGTCTGGGCTTTATCGATTTTGCTCGTGTGCACTTTATCTCTGCCTTGCACGGCAGTGGTGTTGGTAACTTGTTTGAATCAGTACGTGAAGCGTATGACAGCTCCACCCGTCGTGTGGGGACCTCTATGCTGACGCGCATCATGACGATGGCTGTTGAAGATCACCAACCACCGCTGGTACGCGGTCGTCGTGTGAAGCTGAAATACGCCCACGCCGGGGGTTATAACCCGCCGATTGTGGTGATTCACGGCAATCAGGTGAAAGACCTGCCTGATTCCTACAAGCGTTACCTGATGAACTACTTCCGCAAATCGCTGGACGTAATGGGATCGCCGATTCGTATTCAGTTCAAAGAAGGGGAAAACCCGTATGCGAACAAGCGTAACACCCTGACGCCAACCCAGATGCGTAAACGTAAGCGTCTGATGAAGCATATCAAGAAAAGTAAGTAATCACTTATCTGGTTTCCCTTTCCACACGGAGAGGGAAGCCGAATAACACGCGAGGAGTATTTATGGCACTCAACTGTCCAACCTGCAAAACCCCTCTCGAACGCAATGGCGAGACTGCTCACTGTGCAACTTGCGACAAAGACTTTACCGTCCAGGCACTTTGCCCTGAGTGTCATCAGGCGTTACAAGTGTTAAAAGCTTGTGGTGCTGTGGATTATTTCTGCCAACATGGGCACGGTTTAATATCTAAAAAACGCGTTGAATTTATTATTGCTTAATATCATGTGAATGTATTGTTTTATCATTTATATTTAATATATGAATGATAAACAATCTGTTATTAGTGGAATAACTAATGTATTTGAGTGAAATCACTAATTTAAATAATTAAGAATATATTTACTCTTTATGACATGCCTTTCTGAATAATCAGGGATACAATATTAAAGCTTATTTTTGACTGTATCATTGTCACAGGGAAAGTGCATGCTGCGATGGAAACGCTGTATTATTCTAACATTTATCTCTGGTGCTGCTTTCGCGGCGCCAGAGATAAATGTTAAGCAAAACGAATCGTTACCTGATTTAGGTAGCCAGGCAGCACAACAGGATGAACAAACCAACAAGGGTAAATCGCTGAAAGAGCGCGGAGCCGATTACGTCATCAACTCCGCCACGCAAGGGTTTGAAAACTTGACCCCTGAGGCGCTGGAATCTCAGGCCAGAAGCTATCTGCAAAGTCAAATCACCTCAACCGCACAATCTTATATTGAAGACACACTCTCTCCCTACGGTAAGGTCCGTTTGAACCTCTCCATTGGTCAGGGCGGCGATCTGGATGGCAGTTCCATCGATTATTTTGTTCCCTGGTACGATAATCAAACCACTGTTTATTTCAGCCAATTTTCTGCGCAACGAAAAGAAGATCGTACGATCGGGAATATTGGCCTTGGGGTAAGGTATAATTTTGATAAATATCTATTGGGTGGAAATATATTTTATGATTATGACTTTACCCGTGGACATCGCCGTTTAGGTTTAGGCGCCGAAGCCTGGACGGATTATTTAAAATTCTCAGGCAACTATTATCACCCACTTTCTGACTGGAAAGACTCTGAAGATTTCGACTTTTATGAAGAACGCCCTGCGCGCGGTTGGGATATTCGTGCCGAAGTCTGGTTACCTTCTTATCCGCAACTGGGGGGCAAAATTGTCTTCGAGCAATATTACGGCGATGAAGTCGCCCTTTTTGGTACGGATAATTTGGAGAAAGATCCCTACGCGGTAACGCTTGGACTGAATTATCAACCAGTGCCGTTACTGACAGTTGGGACGGACTATAAAGCGGGGACCGGAGATAACAGTGATGTCAGCATTAATGCCACTCTTAATTATCAGTTCGGCGTTCCGCTAAAAGATCAATTGGATAGCGATAAAGTGAAAGCGGCGCACTCGCTGATGGGCAGCCGTCTTGATTTCGTTGAGCGTAATAACTTTATTGTTCTGGAATACAAAGAAAAAGATCCGCTTGATGTCACCCTGTGGTTGAAAGCGGATGCCACCAACGAGCACCCTGAGTGCGTCATTAAGGACACTCCCGAAGCGGCCGTCGGTCTGGAAAAATGTAAGTGGACCATTAACGCACTCATTAATCATCATTACAAAATCGTTGCGGCCTCCTGGCAGGCGAAAAACAATGCCGCCCGCACGCTGGTGATGCCGGTTATCAAAGAGAATACTCTGACAGAGGGTAACAATAACCACTGGAACCTGGTGCTGCCTGCCTGGCAGTACAGTTCCGATCAAGCCGAACAAGAAAAACTCAATACCTGGCGAGTACGTCTGGCGCTGGAAGATGAAAAGGGCAACCGACAGAACTCTGGCGTGGTGGAAATCACCGTTCAGCAGGACCGTAAAATAGAGTTGATTGTTAATAACATCGCGAACGTGCCAGAAGAGAACAACCACAGCCACGAAGCCAGCGCACAGGCAGATGGCGTTGATGGTGTAGTGATGGATCTCGATGTAACCGACAGCTTTGGCGATAACACCGACCGCAACGGCGATGCGTTGCCGGAAGATAACCTTACGCCTCAGCTTTACGACGCGCAGGACAAACGAGTGACGTTAACCAACAAGCCCTGCTCGACCGATAACCCCTGCGTTTTTATTGCCAAACAAGATAAAGAAAAGGGCACTGTCACCCTCTCCAGTACCTTACCTGGCACCTATCGCTGGAAAGCAAAAGCCGCGCCCTACGATGACAGTAACTATGTGGATGTCACTTTCCTCGGGGCAGAAATTGGTGGGCTAAATGCTTTTATCTATCGTGTGGGGGCGGCTAAACCCAGCAACCTGATAGGTAAAGATAAAGAACCGTTGCCGCTCAACAACATTTATCGATTTGTTTTATGGCGCGACAACAATAAAGACGGTGTCTTCCAGCAGGTCGAAAAACTGACTGACGAAGAGATGGTGCAGTACGACTACAAGTGGGAATTTACCGGCAAGAGCATCAATGGTGAAGTGGGTGCACAGGCGAACACTTCCAATGAGGACATTGTGATTCCGGCCACTAACCGTGAAGCGGCGCAAACCTATGGCGCACAAGCGGGAGATGGCTTGCAGGGATACGGTTTACGCGTGCTGTATACCAAAAAATAAGATTGGCGTAAGGCCAGTCGGCCAGTCGCTGAAGGTTCATTAAGGAGAGCATCAATGAAGCAGGATAAAAGACGCGGTCTGACCCGGATCGCATTAGCGCTGGCACTGGCAGGTTATTGTGTGGCACCTGTGGCGCTGGCTGAAGACAGCGCCTGGGTCGACAGCGGTGAAACCAATATTTTCTAGGGGACCATTCCGTGGCTCTATTCGGAAGGGGGAAGTGCTACGACAGATGCCGACCGTGTAACGTTGACTTCTGATCTAAAAGGCGCTCGCCCGCAAGGCAGTGAAACGGACAAGCGTCTTTACTCGGGTGATAAATTAACCGTAAGTTGGGAAATTGGTGATACCGAAGGCGACGTGGATCTTGGTGGATTGGGCGATAACGCGAAAACTATCGATACTATCCGCTGGATGAGCTACAAGGATGCGCAGGGGGGGGATCCAAAAGAGCTGGCAACGAAGGTGACCAGTTACACTCTTACCGATGCCGACCGTGGTCGCTATATCGGTATTGAAATTACGCCAACCACGCAGACCGGTACGCCAAACGTCGGGACTGCGCTGCATCTTTATGACGTTTCTACTGCCAGCGGCGGCGGAAGCGACAGCGATAACGTTGCACCGGGGCCGGTGGTTAACCAGAACCTGAAAGTCGCCATCTTTGTTGATGGTACCAGTATCAACCTTATCAACGGTAGCACACCAATCGAACTTGGCAAAACCTACGTGGCCAAACTGTACTCGGATGAGAACAAAAATGGCAAGTTTGATGCGGGTACCGATGCTGACGTCACCGCCAATTATGACTTCCGTTGGGTACTTTCTGGCAGCAGCCAACAGCTTGGCACTTCGGGTGGCATCGTTAACTCAAGCTTCGATAATAACAATTTGGTCATCCCTGCGACCAACGACGAAGCCAGAACCAACCTTAACGGCCCTGCGCGCGATGGAAAAGAGGCACTTTCCATCCCGACCAACGGCGACGGGGTACAGGGTTACAAACTTCACATTATTTACAAACACAAATAACGCGTACTCAGCAGCATTCCCGCAAGGGAATGCTGTTTCCGCATATTTTGCTTAATCCCGGATTAAGCAAAATATGTTGATGCGACAAGCGTCCGTTTAACAACCGGTGGAGTTTCTGTCATGTCCCTGACCCTGAATAAAATCCTTGTGTTATGCGCATTGCTGATAAGCGCAATGCTGCCTGGGTGGTCATGGGCAGAATCTGCATGGCAAGACTCTTCAGATACGGTCGGCGAATTTAACGGTACCGTGCCCACCGCCGACAGCGCCAGCATACCCGTCTACCAGGGCAGTGTCTTTCGGGATCCTACAAAGACGCATGAGGTAGCGTTTACCGCTAAACCGAGTGAATTCAACGCGGATGTTAGCGTCTCTAAATTGCTCGTCACCAACCCGCAAGACAGAGAAGGCGATATCATTGCCACCCCACGTTGGGAAAACCAAACGCCACCGGCTGTATCTTTAGTTTGGGCGGATGCCGCCACGCCGGACACCTTACTGGACCCACAGCCAGTCGCAGATCGCTCGTTTTGTGCACAGGGACTTGCCGGGCGTTCGCTGGTCGCCTGGGCGCAGCCTGATCCCCAGCAGACCATGCCGCTGTTATATTTACTCACCTCGACGGGCTATCCCTATGAAAGTGTTCTGACGCTCGCCGATCAGAAAGTGACGCTGAAGATTGCGCCCGCGCAGGGTGACCTTATTTCCGTCAGCGCTGCGGGCTATGACGAATCCTCAGGTGCGGCGAAAATGACGGTTGGGGGCAGTATCACGTTAACGGTCACCACCAAAGATTGCGTCGGTAATGTTGTGGGGAATATTCCTTTTGTTATCAAACGCAAAGATGCTGAAAACCGCCAGGGTGTGGTGAACAATACTGCGCCTGTAAAACTGGGCACGACCGAATTAACCACCACCGCGACGGAATATCGTGGTACTACCGATGCGAATGGTGTTGCCACGGTTACGGTCACCCAGGCCAACGGCCCTGGTGTAAAAACGCCGTTGGTCGCGAGCCTCGCGGGTATTGCTCAGGCCAGTGAAACGGCAGTGATCTTTACCGTCCTCACCAGCCCGGATGTTCCGCAGGCTACAATGTGGGGTCATATGCCCGATACGCTGAAGGCCCGTGATTACACTTTTAGTCGACCAAAACTGGCGGCGGAAGTCGATAATGAAGGCGGTACGGTTAACGATCACAATGAAACCTGGTCCACCTTTACCTGGAGCGGCGCGGATAAACATTGCGACATTTTGCCCGGAATGCGTCAGTTCGGTGCGCTGGCGACGGTGGTGCCAACGTCAGTGCAGGATGTGGCTGGTTGGCCGATGCAGGGTAATTTCTACTGGTCATCACTGGCGGGGATGAGCGGCCAGCACCATGCGGCGGATGTTTCGAACCGCAGCGAAGCGCAAAAACCGGACGATACGACGTTTATTGTGAGCTGTGTCGATAAAGAAGCGCCCGATGTTGAACCGAAGCTGGTACTGACGCCGGGCAGCTATGATTCGACGATAAAAGCGATGAAAGTAAAGGTGGGGGAAGAGGCTTCTTTACGTCTGACGATTACCGATAGCAAGAACAACGATCAGCCGCTGGCTTACTACTACTTTTCGCTGCATCTGGATGACGGCATTAACCGTAAGAATCAAACTGACGCCGCGTGGGAGACGCATCCGGTACAAATTGATGGCGGCAGTAACGTTCGCAAAGTTGACGCCCATACCTATGAAGGGATCACTGATGCTAACGGAGAGGCCACTCTGACGCTGACCCAGCCAGGCGGCGTGGGGGTGAAAACTCACATCACCGCGAGAATGCGCAGTGATTTTACTGCCTCGGATGAGAAAGACGTTATTTTTACGGTGATCACCAGCCCCGATACCGACAAAGCGCGGATGTGGGGCCATATGTTGGGCATTATTGAAGCGAACAATATCTTTAAACGCCCACGGCTGGCGGATGAAACCGACAACGAACTGGGATCGGTGCGGGAAAATAACGAAGACTGGGCGCTGTTTGATCAGAATAGCAGTATGCAGGCTGAGTGTGGTTTAGGTCATATTCCGAGCCAAAGTTCATTGCACAGTTTGTTTGCCGCTCATCCAGCCAATGCCATCGGCACCGAATATGGCTGGCCAACGTTGCAAAAAGCGTATCTTAGTGCGGTGGAAGAGACGTCGCACGCGTCGGTAAACCTGGCCACGGGCAACATCGACACCTATTCCGGCTTTAAGCAAAACTATCTCTCTTGTTCGGGCAATGAGATGGTCGCCAAGATTGCCGCGACCACCGATCGTGATGTTTCCGCAGGCAGCAGAGCGCAGGCCAAAGTGGGTGACACGATCACCATGACGGTACGCACCTTTAATGCCTTGAATAATGCACCCGTGCCGTATACCGCGTTCACCATCACTAAAGATATGGGGAAAAATCGTCAGGGGCAGACTACAGGTTTTGATGATCCAACCCGCGGCGCAATCGAGATGAATGGCACACTCTACGGAACATCGCAACCGTCTTTAGTCTATGCCGGTACTACGGATGCGCAGGGTTTTGCGACTGTGGAAATTAAGCAATCGCAAGGTGTGGGCTTATCGACGCCGCTAAATATTGTGCCTGTGAACTCCTATATTCCCAATACTGTTAATTACAATGTGATTTTCACTACGCTCACCAGTCCGGATGCGGTTGGCGCGCAGATGTGGGGGCATATGGATGAGACGATTACCGTCGATGCTTTAACCTTTGCCCGACCCCGACTGGCTGCGGAAGTGTTCAGTCCGGACGGCACATTAACGGAAAATAACGAAGTCTGGTCGCGAGTCAGCCAGGCCAACGCCTCCAGCACCAGTAAAGGTGGCTGTGGCGCCAATATGCTCCCACGCCGTTCTCAGCTTAGCGCGCTCTATGATGCCAATAACGGTAACGGTGTACAGACAGTACACGGCTGGCCAACGCAGCGTCAGCCCTACTGGAGCAGTTCGCCCGCAGATCAGGTACCGCATTATTACACCATAGCCCTCAACGATGGGGCGCGGACCGTTGGCGGTAGCACGGCGGTTTATGTCAGTTGCCTGACGACGGCTAACAATCCTGCCAGCAGCATTACGCTGGAAGTGGTAGATCCGGCGCAGTGGAACGCGGCTGCAAATGCGGCGAAGCTGAAAAAAGGCGAAACGCTACAGGTAAAGGTGACGGTAAAAGATGCGCAGGGCAATCCATTGGGTGATATACCCTTTACCCTGAAACGTGGCGATGGTTATACCCGCTCAGAGGAAAAACACGTTGCTGGTAGCAGTGATGCGCTGGTTGCGCCGGTTGTGGTCAATGGTGGCCTGGCGGACGAAACTTCGCTTAATAATACCGCTGCAGCATACAGCGCCATGACCGGCAGCGACGGAACTAAAATTCTCACTATTACCCGCCCGGATACCCATGGCACGAAAACGTCGCTGACCGCTAGGCTCTATTCAGATACAACGAAAAAAGCGACCCTCGATACCATTTTTACCGTTGTAACCAGTCCGGACAGCGATAAGGCGAAAATGTGGGGGCATATGCCTGAAACAGTGACGGCTGCAGATGGAGCGGTCTTTAAACGCCCATTATTGTTGAAAGAGTTATCCAGTACGTCGGGTCGAACAGCGATTGCGGAAGATAATGAAGACTGGGCGCAATTTACCCAAGCTCAGGCTATAAGCACATCCTCTAATGGTTGTGGTAGTGAATATGTTCCCTCTCAGGCCGGGCTGGAGTCATTGTATGAAGCCAACCGCGGAAATGCGATGAAAACGGTTCAGGGCTGGCCCGTCGCCTCAAGTTACCTTTCCAGCACGACA
>OAUH01001067.1_pt1 | contig 12512 bp, 11 predicted proteins | sample 1495121 | NCBI WGS metagenome assembly OAUH01 (sample SAMEA2580006, study PRJEB22360) | human gut metagenome | reverse complement strand
GAAAAAGTGAATGGCTGCTATTCTATGTTATTCATAACAAGTTAAATACTCGTCAAACATCAGGCTGCTTGTACTGGTGCAATCCTGATTTCTTAGAGTATAAAAGTTTTGTGCATTTGAAACATTACGCTTTGCAAAGGATTTTCATGGAACGTGCGAGTAAAATGCCGTCATCTTATTTGTATGACCAATAAGTGATCATTGGATGAAAACTGATACTCCCTCTTTAGAAACACCGCAGGCCGCGCGCCTGCGACGCAGACAACTGATTCGCCAACTTCTTGAGCGCGATAAAACCCCGTTAGCCATTTTGTTTATGGCGGCAGTCGTCGGCACGCTTGTCGGGCTAGCTGCGGTTGCTTTTGACAAAGGTGTCGCCTGGTTGCAGAACCAACGTATGGGGGCACTGGTACATACTGCTGATAATTATCCGCTTCTGTTAACCGTCGCTTTTCTCTGTTCGGCGGTGCTGGCGATGTTCGGCTACTTTTTGGTGCGCAAATACGCGCCGGAAGCAGGTGGTTCGGGGATCCCGGAAATTGAAGGGGCGCTGGAAGATCAACGTCCCGTTCGCTGGTGGCGTGTGTTGCCGGCGAAATTCTTTGGCGGGCTGGGAACACTCGGCGGAGGCATGGTGTTGGGGCGCGAAGGGCCAACCGTGCAGATAGGCGGCAATATCGGGCGGATGGTACTTGATGTTTTCCGCCTGAAAGGTGACGAAGCTCGTCATACGCTGTTGGCAACCGGTGCTGCTGCGGGGCTGGCTGCGGCCTTTAACGCGCCGCTGGCGGGTATTTTGTTTATTATCGAAGAGATGCGTCCGCAGTTTCGCTATACGTTAATTTCGATTAAAGCGGTATTTATTGGCGTCATTATGTCGACCATTATGTACCGGATTTTTAATCATGAAGTTGCGTTGATTGACGTCGGTAAACTTTCTGATGCGCCGCTTAATACGCTGTGGCTTTATCTGATCCTCGGTATTATTTTTGGCATTTTCGGCCCTATTTTTAATAAATGGGTGCTGGGGATGCAGGATTTGCTGCACCGTGTGCACGGTGGCAATATTACCAAATGGGTACTGATGGGCGGTGCGATTGGCGGTCTGTGTGGATTGATGGGGTTTGTGGCACCAGCAACTTCGGGCGGCGGTTTTAACCTGATTCCTATCGCTACCGCGGGGAATTTCAGCATGGGAATGCTGGTGTTTATCTTCGTCGCGCGGGTCATTACCACTTTACTCTGCTTCTCTTCCGGCGCGCCGGGCGGTATTTTTGCCCCGATGCTGGCGCTGGGTACTGTGCTGGGAACCGCTTTCGGAATGGTTGCCGTTGAGTTGTTTCCGCAATATCACCTTGAGGCGGGGACGTTTGCTATTGCCGGAATGGGGGCGTTACTGGCGGCATCTATTCGCGCGCCGTTAACGGGGATCATTCTGGTTCTGGAAATGACCGATAACTACCAGCTCATTTTGCCAATGATTATTACCGGTCTTGGCGCAACACTATTAGCACAATTTACCGGTGGGAAACCGCTATACTCGGCGATTCTTGCGCGCACGCTGGCAAAACAGGAAGCTGAGCAACTGGCGCGAAGCAAGGCCGCATCAGCCCGCGAGAATACTTGAACGAAATACCAGGGTATTAGATAATGGCGATTATTATTGGGTTAGAATTTGCCCAATTGCCGATGTCGTTTGGAGCAAAATATGAGTGATGACGTAGCACTGCCGCTGGAGTTTACCGACGCAGCAGCCAACAAAGTTAAAAGCCTGATCGCTGACGAAGATAACCCGAATCTGAAATTACGCGTGTATATCACCGGTGGCGGTTGCAGCGGCTTCCAGTATGGTTTCACCTTTGATGATCAGGTGAACGAAGGCGATATGACCATCGAAAAACAGGGCGTTGGCCTGGTGGTTGATCCGATGAGCCTGCAATATCTGGTCGGCGGTTCCGTTGACTATACCGAAGGTCTGGAAGGTTCTCGTTTCATCGTGACCAACCCGAACGCGAAAAGCACCTGTGGTTGCGGTTCTTCCTTCAGCATATAATCTGTTGTTCATGTGCCGGATAAACTATCCGGCACATCTTCTCTCTTCAACGCCCATTCTCATCCAGCGCAAACGTCGGTAGCTTAAGATGCCAACGAATAGCCGCCAGCCGAATCAATAGCGTCACGACCATGCCCATCATACTGGCTGTTTCCAGTGGTACGGAAAATGTGTAATAAGCCGTAGCGTGGACAATACCGCCGATAATACAGGCAGTTGCGTAGATTTCTGTACGTAAAATCATGGGGATTTCGCGGGCCAGTACATCACGAATGATCCCGCCGCCAACGCCAGTAATGACGCCCATACAAACCGCGATTAACGGACCGGCTTCCGCATTAAAGGCTTTATTCACGCCAATGCCGACAAACACCGCCAGACCAACGGCGTCCAGCACCGGCAACATCCATTTTGGTAAGCGTCTTGGCTGGCGCACCAGCACGATGGTCAGCATGCTGGTGACCATTGCAACGACCAGATCGGTGGGATCTTTCACCCAAAATACCGGGCCGTGATCCAGCGCCATGTCGCGAATTGTTCCGCCGCCTACTGCGGTTACCACGCCCAGTACCAGAACACCAAAAGGGTCCATACGCAATTTTCCGGCTAACAAAACGCCGGAGATGGCAAATACCGCTGTGCCGACTATATCCAGCCAATAGACGAGCATTGTTCAATCCCCACTGAGCACCTGAAAAGGTCAGGCGCTAATCTACCTGTGAAAGCGCATTACAGAGCTGTTGTGCAGCGAGGATAATACGTGGGCTTGCACGTTCAAACCAGTCACTCGTGAGAGGAATAACGGGAATTTTGAGCTGTTCACCCCAGTATTGTTTGATTTTAGGAATTTGGTCCGGTCCGCCTGTAATGACAATCGCCTGTGGCGAGCGTGCTAACACCTGTTCGCGGCTAACTTGCGGCCAGGGAACCCGGCTGTCTTTAAAGATGTTTTCTCCGCCACAAACTTCGAGTACCTGGTTCTGAATCGACTCTTTTCCACTGGTAAATGGCGGATTAATGCCGAATTGCAGAAAAACACGTTTTTTAGGTTTATCAGCATATTGCGCTTTCAATTGCGCGTACTGATCCAGCAGGGATTGCGCGGCTTGTTCGGCCTTATCCGGTTGCGGACTCCCGGGGGCCAGTTGACGTAACGCATTGGCAATTTGTTCAATGCTTGTCGCATCGACCCACATCACTTTTATTCCCAGCGAAGCCAGCTGGTCAACCTGCCGCTCGGCATTACCTCCACGCCAGGCAATCACCAGATCGGGTTTCAGCGCGACAATGCGTTCCAGATTCATCCCCTGCCAGGTGGAAACCTGCTCAATCTTTTGCGCTTGTAGAGGATAGTCGGAATAGCTGCTGACCCCAACCGGCGTGATCCCGGCGGCAAAGGCAAGTTCAGTGTTGGCGGGAGAAAGCGTGATGACGCGCGGCGCGGCATTGAGCCACAGCGGCGCGAGAAAAGACAGGGCGACCAGCGCCCTGAACAGTGACTTAGCCATGTGCCAGTTTCTGCACCAGTGACTCAACCATCAGGCTGGACTGTTTAGCGGCAACAGCCAGGAACTCATCGAAGCTAAGATGAGACTGTTGATCGGCCACGTCGGAGATGGCGCGTACGACGACAAACGGGACGTTGAAATTGTGGCAGACATGGGCGATTGCCGTCGCTTCCATCTCTACAGCAATGGCCTGTGGGAAGTTGTGGCGGATTTTCGCCAGACCAACAGAACCGTTGATGAAAGCGTCGCCGCTAACAATCAGGCCACGTACAGCGTTAAGATTCAGTTCGGCAATGCAGGCCTCAGCGGCAGCGATCAGTTTATCGTCAGCTTTGAAGCCTGCCGGGCAGCCTGGTAACTGACCGTATTCATAACCAAATGCCGTGACATCCGCGTCGTGATAACGCGCTTCGTCCGAGACAACGATATCGCCCACTTTCAGCGTTGGTGCCAGGCCACCGGCAGAACCGGTGTTAATAATCACATCTGGCTTGCAGTGTTCCAACAGCAAAGTGGCACCCAGCGCCGCAGCGACTTTACCGATGCCCGATTTCAGAAGCGCAACCTCGGTTCCATTCAGTTGGCCGGTATAGATTTCGCAACCGCCCAGACTGATAGTTTGACGGTTTTCGATTTTGTCACGCAGCAGCGTAACTTCTTCTTCCATTGCACCAATGATGCCGATTTTCATAGATTTACTCGCGATAAGCCCGATTTGAAGGCATAGTTTACCATGCGCTTACGGGGAAGCGTATTTCTCACGCGGGAGAGGACATGGCACAGATTGATTTCCGAAAAAAAATAAACTGGCATCGTCGTTACCGTTCACCGCAGGGCGTTAAAACCGAACATGAGATTCTGCGGATCTTCGAGAGCGATCGCGGGCGTATCATCAACTCTCCGGCAATTCGTCGTCTGCAACAAAAGACCCAGGTTTTTCCACTGGAGCGCAATGCCGCCGTGCGCACGCGTCTTACCCACTCGATGGAAGTCCAGCAGGTGGGGCGCTACATCGCCAAAGAAATTTTAAGCCGTCTGAAAGAGCTTAAATTACTGGAGGCGTATGGTCTCGATGAACTGACCGGGCCCTTTGAAAGCATTGTTGAGATGTCATGCCTGATGCACGATATCGGCAATCCGCCGTTTGGTCATTTTGGCGAAGCGGCGATAAATGACTGGTTTCGCCAGCGTTTGTACCCGGAAGATGCCGAAAGCCAGCCTCTGACTGACGATCGCTGCAGCGTGGCGGCACTACGTTTACGGGACGGGGAAGAACCGCTTAACGCGCTGCGGCGCAAGATTCGTCAGGACTTATGTCATTTTGAAGGTAACGCACAGGGTATTCGTTTGGTGCATACATTGATGCGGATGAATCTCACCTGGGCACAGGTTGGCGGTATTTTAAAATATACCCGTCCGGCGTGGTGGCGTGGCGAAACGCCTGAGACACATCACTATTTAATGAAAAAGCCGGGTTATTATCTTTCTGAAGAAGCCTATATTGCCCGGTTGCGTAAAGAACTTAATTTGGCGCTTTACAGTCGTTTTCCGTTAACGTGGATTATGGAAGCTGCCGACGACATCTCCTATTGTGTGGCAGACCTTGAAGATGCGGTAGAGAAAAGGATATTTACCGTTGAGCAGCTTTATCATCATTTGCACGAGGCGTGGGGCCAGCATGAGAAAGGTTCGCTCTTTTCGCTGGTGGTTGAAAATGCCTGGGAAAAATCACGCTCAAATAGTTTAAGCCGCAGTACGGAAGATCAGTTTTTTATGTATTTACGGGTAAACACCCTAAATAAACTGGTACCCTACGCGGCACAACGATTTATTGATAATCTGCCTGCGATTTTCGCCGGAACGTTTAATCATGCATTATTGGAAGATGCCAGCGAATGCAGCGATCTTCTTAAGCTATATAAAAATGTCGCTGTAAAACATGTGTTTAGCCATCCAGATGTCGAGCAGCTTGAATTGCAGGGCTATCGGGTCATTAGCGGATTATTAGAGATTTATCGTCCTTTATTAAACCTGCCGTTATCAGACTTTACTGAACTGGTAGAAAAAGAACGGGTGAAACGTTTCCCTATTGAAACGCGCTTATTCCACAAACTCTCGACGCGCCATCGGCTGGCCTATGTCGAGGCTGTCAGTAAATTACCGTCAGATTCTCCTGAGTTTCCGCTATGGGAATATTATTACCGTTGCCGCCTGCTGCAGGATTATATCAGCGGTATGACCGACCTCTATGCGTGGGATGAATACCGACGTCTGATGGCCGTAGAACAATAACCAGGCTTTTGTAAAGACGAACAATAAATTTTTACCTTTTGCAGAAACTTTAGTTCGGAACTTCGCGCTATAAAACGAATCTGAAGAACACAGCAATTTTGCGTTATCTGTTAATCGAGACTGAAATACATGAAAAAAACCACATTAGCACTGAGTGCACTGGCTCTGAGTTTAGGTTTGGCGTTATCTCCGCTCTCTGCAACGGCGGCTGAGACTTCTTCAGCAACGACAGCCCAGCAGATGCCAAGCCTTGCACCGATGCTCGAAAAGGTGATGCCTTCAGTGGTCAGCATTAACGTAGAAGGTAGCACAACCGTTAATACGCCGCGTATGCCGCGTAATTTCCAGCAGTTCTTCGGTGATGATTCTCCGTTCTGCCAGGAGGGTTCTCCGTTCCAGAGCTCTCCGTTCTGCCAGGGGGGCCTGGGCGGTAATGGCGGCGGGCCGGAACAGAAATTCATGGGGCTGGTGCTACGGTGGGTTCCGGCGTTATCATTGATGCCGATAAAGGCTATGTCGTCACCAACAACCACGTTGTTGATAACGCGACGGTGATTAAAGTCCAACTGAGCGATGGTCGTAAGTTCGACGCGAAGATGGTTGGCAAAGATCCGCGCTCTGATATCGCGCTGATCCAGATCCAGAACCCGAAAAACCTGACCGCAATTAAGATGGCGGATTCTGATGCGCTGCGCGTGGGTGATTACACCGTAGCAATTGGTAACCCGTTCGGCCTGGGCGAGACAGTAACTTCCGGGATTGTCTCTGCGCTGGGACGTAGCGGCCTGAACGCTGAAAACTACGAAAACTTCATCCAGACCGATGCAGCGATCAACCGGGGTAACTCAGGTGGTGCGTTGGTTAACCTGAACGGCGAACTGATCGGTATCAACACCGCGATCCTCGCACCGGACGGCGGAAACATCGGTATCGGTTTTGCTATCCCGAGCAACATGGTGAAAAACCTGACCTCGCAGATGGTGGAATACGGCCAGGTGAAACGTGGTGAGTTGGGTATTATGGGCACTGAGCTGAACTCCGATCTGGCGAAAGCGATGAAAGTTGACGCCCAGCGCGGTGCTTTCGTAAGCCAGGTTCTGCCGAATTCTTCCGCCGCGAAAGCGGGCATTAAAGCGGGTGATGTGATCACCTCACTGAACGGTAAGCCAATCAGCAGCTTTGCCGCACTGCGTGCTCAGGTGGGCACTATGCCGGTAGGTAGCAAACTGACCCTGGGCTTACTGCGCGACGGGAAGCAGGTTAACGTGAACCTGGAACTTCAGCAGAGCAGCCAGAATCAGGTTGATTCCAGCACCATCTTCAACGGCATTGAAGGCGCTGAGATGAGCAACAAAGGTAAAGATCAGGGCGTGGTGGTGAACAACGTGAAAACGGGCACTCCGGCTGCGCAGATCGGCCTGAAGAAAGGTGATGTGATTATTGGCGCGAACCAGCAGGCAGTGAAAAACATCGCTGAACTGCGTAAAGTTCTCGACAGCAAACCGTCTGTGCTGGCACTGAACATTCAGCGCGGCGACAGCACCATCTACCTGTTAATGCAGTAATTTCCCTCAACCCCTTCCTGAAAACGGGAAGGGGTTCTCCTTACAATCTGTGAACTTCACCACAACTCCATACATCTTCATCATCCTTTGGGCATTTGCACAATGCCGTACGTTACGTACTTCCTTATGCTAAGCCGTGCATAATGGAGGACTTATGGCTGGCTGGCATCTTGATACCAAAATGGCGCAGGATATCGTGGCACGTACCATGCGCATCATCGATACCAATATCAACGTAATGGATGCCCGCGGGCGAATTATCGGCAGCGGCGATCGTGAGCGTATTGGTGAATTGCACGAAGGAGCATTGCTGGTACTTTCACAAGGACGAGTCGTCGATATCGATGACGCGGTGGCACGTCATCTGCACGGTGTGCGGCAGGGGATTAATCTACCGTTACGGCTGGAAGGTGAAATTGTCGGCGTAATTGGCCTGACAGGTGAACCAGAGAATCTGCGTAAATATGGCGAACTGGTCTGCATGACGGCTGAAATGATGCTGGAACAGTCGCGGTTGATGCACCTGTTGGCGCAGGATAGCCGTTTGCGGGAAGAACTGGTGATGAACCTCATTCAGGCTGAGGAGAATACTCCCGCACTTACTGAATGGGCGCAACGGCTGGGGATCGATCTCAATCAACCGCGAGTGGTGGCTATTGTTGAGGTCGACAGCGGTCAGCTTGGTGTGGACAGCGCAATGGCGGAGTTACAGCAACTGCAAAATGCGCTGACTACGCCCGAGCGTAATAATCTGGTGGCGATTGTCTCGCTAACCGAAATGGTGGTGTTGAAACCGGCGTTGAACTCTTTTGGGCGCTGGGACGCAGAAGATCATCGTAAGCGAGTTGAACAACTGATTACCCGCATGAAAGAGTATGGCCAGCTGCGTTTTCGCGTTTCGCTGGGCAACTATTTTACCGGTCCTGGCAGTATTGCCCGATCCTATCGTACGGCGAAAACGACGATGATGGTGGGTAAACAGCGGATGCCAGAAAGTCGCTGCTATTTTTATCAGGATCTGATGTTACCTGTGTTACTCGACAGTTTGCGTGGCGACTGGCAGGCCAACGAACTGGCGCGACCGCTGGCACGGCTGAAAGCGATGGACAATAACGGCTTGCTGCGGCGAACGCTGGCGGCGTGGTTTCGCCACAATGTGCAACCGCTGGCAACGTCAAAGGCGTTGTTTATTCATCGTAATACTCTGGAATATCGGCTTAATCGTATATCGGAACTGACCGGGCTTGATTTGGGCAATTTTGATGACAGGTTGCTGCTGTATGTGGCGTTACAACTGGATGAAGAGCGGTAGGTCGATTACAAAATTACAGCCGGGTGAGACTTTACCCGGCCACAGAATGGCATTATTTACGCGTCAGTTTTTCCAGATCGGCTTCAATCTCGCTGATCTTATTGGTTACTACTGACTCCAGGTGACGTAAGTCGTCGAGGATCTTACGCTTAAGATCAACTTCGCTGCGGTCACGCTGGCAGATTTGATCAAGCTCATCAATGATATACCGTAGATTCGGGCTAATTTCCTGGACTTCTTTATAACCCTGACCCACACCATCAGCGACGACCGTTTTACGCTGACGCGGGTATTTAAACTTCACGCTCTTGGCGAAAAACTCGCCTTTGTCTTTCTGGAAATAGATTTTCAGAATATCGTTGTTGGCTTCCTGCCGGAGGCTGTAACGATCAATTTCTTCAGGATTGGTAATACCCAGACTTTTCAGATTGTCGTACATAGCGTTACCTCAAAATGAGTCAGTAAATTGTGCTTATTTTAGCATTTGGCCTGGCCCGCCCGGCTCGACTGTGATCGCAGAAAGCCTTTTTCTTCCAGACTTCTATCATGGCGTAAAAATCAAAAAATTACCTGCTTTATTGTGGTGATATTCTATGGGATGGATTAGCACATTTATCTTCATTTTGCGAATTACATGACAGTCCGAAACAAGATGAAAAAGTATTTAAAAAAAAGGGGGAAAATGAGTAGGACGAATTATTCTGAGCCAGAAAGCAATCGGGCAGCGTCGTGCTGCCCGTGTACATACTTTTAGTCGATGGTACGCAGCAGTTCGTTAATACCAACTTTGCCGCGAGTTTTCGCGTCAACTTTCTTAACGATAACTGCACAGTAGAGGCTGTATTTGCCATCTTTCGACGGCAGATTACCTGAAACAACCACAGACCCTGCCGGAACGCGACCGTAGTGGATTTCGCCGGTTTCACGGTCATAAATACGGGTGCTCTGACCAATGTATACGCCCATAGAGATGACGGAACCTTCTTCGACAATCACCCCTTCAACCACTTCAGAGCGTGCGCCGATGAAGCAGTTATCTTCAATAATGGTCGGGTTAGCCTGCAGCGGCTCCAGCACGCCGCCGATACCCACGCCACCGGAAAGGTGGACGTTTTTACCAATCTGCGCACAGGAACCGACGGTCGCCCAGGTATCAACCATGGTGCCTTCATCAACATATGCGCCGATGTTGACGTAAGACGGCATCAGCACGGTGTTACGGGCAATGAACGCGCCCTGACGCACTGCCGCTGGTGGCACGACGCGGAAGCCTTCTTTCTGGAAAAGTGCTTCATCGTAGTTAGCGAATTTCATCGGCACTTTGTCGAAGTAGCGGCTTTCTGCCCCTTCGATCACCTGATTATCATTAATACGGAAAGAGAGCAGCACCGCTTTTTTCAACCACTGATGCGTCACCCACTGACCGTCAATTTTTTCCGCTACACGCAGTGCGCCGGAATCCAGCAGGGCGATCACCTGATTTACCGCTTCGCGGGTAACGGTGTCTGCATTGGCTGGCGTGATCTCGGCACGGCGTTCAAAAGCGGTTTCAATAATGTTCTGTAACTGCTGCATTGTTAAACTCTTTTCATATCAGTAAACACATCACCCTTTATCGTTTGGATTGAGGGCCTCTGTCAACCGCTGATGCACTTCCTGCTGCAACTCGTTATTAAGCGCACGCCGGTCAGCGGTGGCAATTATGAATAAATCTTCTACTCGCTCGCCAATGGTTGTAATTCGGGCGCCATGAAGCGAAATTCCCAGATCGGCAAAAATTTTCCCGACTCGCGCCAGCAGTCCAGGTTGGTCGAGGGCGATCAGTTCGAGGAACGATTTGCGGTCGGTATGGGTCGGCAAAAACGTCACTTCGGTTTCAACAGTAAAATGGCGCAATTTAGCGGGTTGGCGACGGGGCTGCGGTGGCTGCCAGCTACTTTGTGTCAGTACTTGCTCCAGACCAAACCGAATAACCTCATGACGATCTGCGGATAGCGGGCTACCATCGGGTTCCAGCACTATAAAGGTATCCATCGCCATACCGTCGCGAGTGGTGAAAATTTGTGCGTCGTGAACACTTAAATTGCGGCGGTCTAATTCGGCACAGACGGCGGCAAACAGATAGGGGCGGTCCGGGCTCCAGATAAAAATCTCGGTGCCTCCACGCGTAGCCTGCGGGCTAAGCAGTACCAGCGGTTTGCCTAAATCATGCTGTAATAAATGGCGTGCGTGCCAGGCCAGTTGATTTGGGCTATGGCGGACAAAATAGTTAGCGCGACAGCGTGACCAAATTTGGTGCAGCGCCTCTTCGTCGATGTTATCCATGCGCAGTAGTGCCAGCGCCTGGAGTTGGTGATGGCGAACCCGTTCGCGCATATCCGGCGTGTTTTGCATTCCGCGTCGTAGCTGCTTTTCGGTGGCAAAATAGAGTTCGCGCAACAGACTTTGCTTCCAGCTATTCCACAGTGTTTCGTTGGTGGCGCAAATGTCAGCCACTGTCAGGCATACCAGATAGCGCAGACGATTTTCCGTTTGAACTTCTTCGGCAAACTGCTTGATGACTTCCGGGTCCTGAATATCGCGGCGCTGAGCGGTCACCGACATCAGCAAGTGCTGGCGAACCAGCCAGGCGACCAGCTGTGTTTCGCGTGAGTTCAGCCCGTGGAGTTCGGCAAAATGCACTACATCCTGAGCACCGAGAATGGAGTGGTCGCCGCCGCGTCCTTTGGCGATATCGTGAAACAGCGCGGCGATGAAAATCAGCTCAGTTGACGGCAGGCGCGGCCAGACGTCCACACACAACGGATGGCGCTGGCGCGTTTCTTCACTGGCAAAACTCTCCAGTTTCAGCATCACGCGGATAGTATGTTCATCCACCGTGTAGGCATGGAACAGGTCAAACTGCATCTGCCCGACGATATGCGACCATTGCGGCATATACGCGCCGAGCACGCTATGGCGATGCATTGGCAATAGCCCGCGCCGCACCGCTCCGGGGTGACGCAGAATGCTCAAAAACAGTTTTCGCGCTTCCGGAATATTACACAGAGGTTGTTGCAGATGGCGACGGGCGTGGCGTAACTGGCGTAGCGTGGTGGAGTAAATGCCGGTGATCGCGCTGTTGCGCACCATGGTGTAGAACATACGCAAGATGGCTTCCGGCTGGCGCATAAATAGTGTTTCATCACGCAGGTCGATCAGCGTTCCGCGTAGCTGAAACTCATCGTCGATTGGACGTGGTTTTTCGTCGGCGGGAAGGGCGAGGATGGCTTCATCGAACAGTTGCAGCAGCATCTGGTTGAGTTCACTGACGCGGCGTGTAACGCGGAAGTAATCCTTCATCATCCGCTCGACCGGTTCGTTACCTTCACCACTGTAATTCAAACGCTGGGCGACGCTAAGCTGGCGATCGAATAACAGGCGATTATCGTAACGACTGACGACCAGATGCAGGGCAAAGCGAATGCGCCACAATATATGCAGGCATTCGTTTAATTCCGCTCGCTCCGCAGAGGTTAAGAAGCCAAACCCTACCATTTCATCCAGCGATGTTGCGCCAAAATGACGGCGGGCCACCCATTGCAGAGTGTGGATATCGCGCAAGCCGCCGGGGCTACTTTTGATGTCTGGTTCAAGGTTGTAGCTGGTGCCGTGGTAACGCTGATGGCGCTGGTTCTGTTCTTCAACTTTCGCCGCGTAGAACTTGTCGGAAGGCCAGAATCCTTCGCTAAAAATATGTTTTTGCAGTTCGAGGAACAGTGCAACATCGCCAATTAATAAGC